>JAESFT010000452.1_pt1 | contig 25289 bp, 17 predicted proteins | sample 9269451 | NCBI WGS metagenome assembly JAESFT01 (sample SAMN14502557, study PRJNA617106) | algae metagenome | isolation source: Scytonema hyalinum WJT4-NPBG1 and co-occurring heterotrophs from well... | place: USA: Mojave Desert, Joshua Tree National Park, California | collected 2006-05-25
GACGGACCGGCCGACGGTGATAAACCTTGCCTATCACGGCTACTGGAACCTCGCCGGTCACGATTCCGGCCATGTCCGCGATCAGCACCTTCTGATCGAGGCCGACCGCTACACACCGGTCGGTCCCGGCAAGATCCCTACCGGCGAACGGGCGCTCGTGGCCGGCACGGCCTTCGATTTCAGATCGTCACGACCCATCGGCACGATGATCGACGATACCGCGCAGCTCCCGGAAGCCGGCTACGACCACAATTTCTGCCTCAACGACAGCAGCGAGCCTCTGCGCCGCGCGGCGCGGGCGGTGGATCCCGTCTCGCGCCGGGGGTTGGAGATCTGGACCAATCAGCCGGGCGTTCAGTTCTACACCGCCAATCATTTCGGCAAGGCACCGGCCTACGGCAAAGGCCGCGCCGTCTATGAGAAACATGCCGGCTTCGCGCTCGAGACGCAGAACTTCCCCAATGCGCCGAACATTCCGCACTTTCCCTCGGCGGTGCTGCGCCCCGGCGAGACTTACCGCCACGTGATGCATATCCCTTTCTTTGTCGCTGAAGCGTAATCAGATTCCGGAGGCGAGATAACCTCCATCCACATTGAGCACGGCGCCCGTCACGAATCCCGAGGCCGGCGAAGCGAGATAGATCGCGGCGCCCACGAGCTCGTCAAGCTGGCCGAAGCGGCCAATGGGTGTTCTGACAAGCGCGTTCTCCTTGCGCTTTGCGCTCATCTTCGACTGATTCAGCTCCGTCATGAAAAAGCCCGGCGAGATGGCATTGACGCGAACGCCCCTGTCGGCCCATTCGGCCGCAAGGGTTTTCGTCACACCGACAACGCCGTGCTTGCTGGCCGCATAGACCGAGGCGAGCGGCCAACCGCGATGGGCCGAGAGCGACGCGATGGTGATGATCGCACCCGACCCGCGCTCCAGCATCTGGCGGCCGAAGCGGGTGCAGGTGAAGAACACGCTGCGAAGGTTCGTCTGCATGATCGCGTCGTACTCCGCCGGCGTGAACTCCTCGGCCGGCTTGAGGATGGTCATGCCCTGGCACGCAACCAGGATGTCCACATGGCCGAAATCCGCCAGAACCGACGCAACGAGCCCATCGATTTCCTCCGGCTGCGCGGCATCGACCACATAACCACGCGCGGTCGGATCAGCATCCTGCAGGCGCTGAGTCGCGTCCTTCAGCTTTGCGGGCGTCCTGGCAGCAATCGCCACCCGGGCGCCGCTGTCCTGGAAGCCATGGGCGATGGCATTGCCGATCCCGCTCGATCCGCCCACGACGAGGGCCGTCCGACCCTGCAGCGACAACCGTGCAGGCATGGTGCTTCGATGGTCAACCAAGCTTCTTCCCCTCAAGACATTGCGGCTGTGCTGTAGGCGCGGAACGGTCAGCCGTCACCTGGCCAGATGAGCCGAGCCTGGTGTCGGCCCGCCGCTGATAGGCAAGCAGGTATAGCACCGATCCGATCACCAGGAGGGCTCCAGCGAGCACATGCAGCTTCGGCTCGTCGCCGAACACCAGGAGCCCGACCGGGATGGCCCAGACGAGCTTCGTGTACTGCATGGGCGCGACGCTGGAAGCGGGAGCCCGGCGCAGGGCTTCCAGCAGGAGAAACTGCGCCGACACCATGACGAATCCTGACATGGTCACGAGACCCACGTCGCTCCACTCTGGAGCGTGGCTCATGAAGACACCGGGCAGGCTCGCCGTCAGCTGCCCGACCATCACGGCCGCCACCATGACAGCCCGGTTTTCCTGCGAGCCGATCGTGCGCATGATCAGGATGACGCCGGCTCCGACGAAGATGTTGAGGAACGCTGCCAGATGCCCGAGGGACAAGGCGACATAGCCCGGCTGCACCATGACCAGGATGCCCGAGAACCCGACGAGGATCGCGATCCACCGCGCCAGCCCCGTACGTTCGCCCAGGAGCCACGCGGCCGCAACGGTCACGACGAGGGGAGAGCCGAAAGTGATCGCATAGACATCGGCGAGCGGCAGGAGCGAGAAGGCATAGAAGCCGGAGACAGTGCCGATGCCGGCAAGGAAGCCGCGGCCGATCAGCATCTTCGGATTGCGGATGGCCGAGAGCCTGTACGCCTTGTCGCGCCAGATGACGATGCCCACCACGACGCACGCGACGCCCGCCTGCATGGCGATGATCTGGAAGATGGGATAGCGCAGGGAAAGGAGCTTCACGAGGGTGTCGCTGGTCGCAAAAAGACCGTTTGCGGCAATCGCAAAGAGGACACCTGTCAGACGGGGCAAAGGCGTATCCCACCGGGTTCGAGCTTGCCGAGAGCAGACTCATCTTAGTTGCATGTCATCATACATCTTTTCGCACACATCGGAATGCCCTGCACGCATGGGAGGGACGCGCAATCGGAGGGAACCAAACGAAGAAGGCGGCCCGTGAGCCGCCTTCCGCAACGATAGGATTGATCGGCCCTAAGCGGCGATCGAGGTCTGAGGGGCCGCAGAGCGCACGTCGGAATCCACATGGTTCTCGAACCGCTTGAAGTTCTCGTTGAACATGTCGATCAGGCGCTTGGCCGTCTCGGCGAACTCCGCCTTGTTCTGCCAGGTCTTCACCGGATAGAGGATATGGGGCTCGACGCCCGGCACCGAAGTCGGCACCGCGAAGCCGAAATAGGGGTCGCGGCGGAAATCGGCGCGGGACAGCGATCCGTCGAGCGCTGCCGTGAGCAGGCGGCGGGTGACGCGGATCGGCATGCGCCGGCCCACCCCGTATTTGCCGCCGGTCCAGCCCGTGTTGACGAGCCAGCAATCCACCGAGTGCTTGGCGATGAGATCGCGCAGTAGGTTGCCATATTCGGACGGGTGCCGCGGCATGAACGGCGCGCCGAAGCAAGTCGAGAAGGTGGCCTCCGGATCCTTCACGCCCTTCTCCGTGCCCGCCACCTTGGCGGTGTAGCCGGAGAGGAAATGGTACATGGCCTCGGCCGGGGTCAGCTTGGCGATCGGGGGCAGCACGCCGAAGGCGTCGCAGGTGAGCATCACGATGTTCTTCGGGATGCCCGCGCGGCCGGTGGCGCTCGCATTGGGAATGAAGTCCAGCGGATAGGCGCAGCGCGTGTTCTCCGTCTTCGACGCGTCGTCGAAATCGGGAATGCGGGTGATCGGGTCGATCGTCACGTTCTCCAGCACCGTGCCGAAGCGCTCGGTGGTGGCGAAGATCTCGGGCTCCGCCTCGCGGGACAGGCGGATGGTCTTGGCGTAGCAGCCGCCCTCGAAGTTGAACACGCCGTTCGGCCCCCAGCCATGCTCGTCGTCGCCCAGCAGAATGCGGTTGGGATCGGCCGAGAGGGTCGTCTTGCCGGTGCCGGACAGGCCGAAGAACACGGCGACGTCGCCGTCCTTGCCCACATTGGCCGAGCAGTGCATCGGCATGATCTTCTGGGCCGGCAGCACGTAATTGAGATAGGTGAAGACCGACTTCTTCATCTCGCCCGCGTAGGATGTGCCGCCGATCAGCACGATCTTGCGCTTGAAGTCGCAGGCGATGATCGTTTCGGTACGGCAGCCGTGACGGGCCGGGTCTGCCTTGAAGGACGGCAGGTCGATGATGGTCAGCCCCGGGACGTAGTCGGCGAGCTCGCCGCGATCCGGGCGGATCAGCAGGTTGCGGATGAAGAGCGAGTGCCAGGCATATTCCGTGAACACGCGGGCCTTGACCCGGTGGGCCGGATCGGCGCCGCCGTAAAGATCCTGAGCGAACAGTTCCTTGCCCTCGGCATGGGCCAGGAAGTCCTGCAGCAGGGTGTCGAAATGGCCAGGCGTGATGGCGCCGTTGTTGTCCCACCATACCGTGCTTTCCGTGGTCTCGTCGCGCACCACGAACTTGTCCTTGGGCGAACGGCCCGTATGCACGCCGGTATCCGCCAGAAGCGCACCGCCCTGCACGAGCCTGGTCTCGCCCCGGGTCAGGGATTGCTCGTAGAGCGCGGGCGCCTCAAGATTCCAGTAGACCCGTTTGAGATTGCGGAGGCCGGAGGCCTCAGCGCCCTGTGCGCTGTTGAACACGCCGATATTTTCCACGGAAGACTTCTCCTGGTTGGCGGCCGCCGCGCAGCCGGATCAGCCGCCGTCCGATGACCGTCACATGGGTAGGGTCAAACAATCCTGGCAATGTTTTGCCGTCTCGCTTGATCATGGAACCTTCTTTAGGTCAGCTGACGGTGCCGTCAACTCAGGTTGTTTCATCGCATTCTATTTTTCCGGGAACCAGACCTCCATCCGTCTTAGTACCTAGACTTTCAAAGTATTTCCGGAATTCTTTCGTAGGATGAAAAAACGTTTTGCCGGGCCCGAAACCTCAGCCGCTGCGGCAAGGACGAGATCGAGGAGCGGGGACATCCTGTCCAAACGGTAATGGAGCGTTCATCTGCGGTTGAACCTGCCGCCCTTAAGCCCCACTATCTGGACCGCCCCTGGTCGCGGCCTGGGGGGAAACCATATTTATGCCACGAGAAAGGCGCAGTTGGGGACGTTTCAGGGCCCCCTGCGTTGTCAGACGAGACGAAAAAGCTGACAATCGTCCGTACCAAGCTAAGGAAGAGTTCATGCCAACGATCGCCCTTGTCGATGACGATCGCAACATCCTGACCTCTGTTTCCATCGCCCTCGAAGCGGAGGGCTATCGCATTCAGACCTATACGGACGGAGCCTCGGCTCTGGACGGGCTCAAGCATGCCCCGCCGGATCTGGCCATCTTCGACATCAAGATGCCGCGCATGGACGGCATGGAGCTCCTGCGCCGCCTGCGGCAGAAGTCGGATCTGCCGGTGATCTTCCTGACCTCCAAGGACGAGGAGATCGACGAGTTGTTCGGCCTCAAGATGGGCGCCGACGACTTCATCCGCAAACCCTTCTCCCAGCGGCTCCTCGTCGAGCGGGTGAAGGCCGTTCTGCGGCGCTTCGCCCCCAAGGACCAGAGCGTCCCCAAGGAGGCCGATCCGAAAGCCCTGGAGCGAGGCCAGCTCAAGATGGACCCGGAGCGCCACGCTTGCACCTGGAAGGGCGAGCCGGTCACCCTCACCGTGACGGAATTCCTGATCCTGCAGGCCCTCGCCACGCGCCCGGGAGTGGTGAAGAGCCGCAACGCCCTGATGGATGCCGCTTATGACGATCAGGTCTATGTGGACGACCGGACCATCGACAGCCACATCAAGCGCCTGCGCAAGAAGTTCAAGTCGGTTGACCAGAGTTTCGAAATGATCGAGACCCTCTACGGCGTGGGCTACCGCTTCAAGGAAGCCTGACGCTTTGGCGCAAGCAACCTGGAAAGACGGTCATGGTCCGGGACGGAAACACCAGGCCATGCTTGAACGAATGGCATGAAGGCTGACCCCATCCACGCCGAGGCGGCGTTCGACGATCCGCCCGCTCCCCAGGGGACCCTGGCACGGCTGAAGCATTTCGGCCGCATGATCGTGCAGCGCGGCTCGTCGAGCCTTACCCGCCGGATCGTCGTCCTCAACCTCGCCGGGCTCGTGGCCCTGCTCGTCGGCTTTCTCTATCTCAACCAGTTCCGAGAGGGGCTGATCGAAGCCCGGGTTCAGAGCCTTCTCACCCAGGGCGAGATCATCGCCGGCGCGATCGCGAGTTCCGCGACCGTCGAGACCAACACCATCACCATCGACCCGGACCAGCTCCTGCAGATGCAGGCGGGCGAGACGGAACGGTTCAACGACGAATCCTTCTCGTCGCTGGAATTCTCCATCAATCCCGAGCGCGTCGCCCCCCTGCTGCGCCGGCTGGTGACGCCGACGAAGACCCGCGCCCGCATCTTCGACCGGGAAGGCATGCTGCTTCTCGATTCAAGGTCGTTCTATTCCCGCGGCGACATCCTGCGGATGGATCTGCCGCCGGTCGCCAATGTCGAGAACACGACGAGCTTCATCGAACGCACCTGGAACAGCCTGCGCAAGATGTTCCGTCGCACCGTACGCCCGGTGCAGGAAGAGGTCGGCCCCGCCAATGGCAAGTCCCTGCCGGAGGTGCAGCAGGCCTTCGCCGGCCAGCAATCGAGCGTGGTGCGGGTGAATAACCGCGGCGAGACCATCGTTTCGGTGGCCGTGCCGATCCAGCGATTCCGCACGGTCCAGGGGGCGCTGCTTCTCTCCACCCAGGAGGGCGACATCGACGCGATCATCGCGTCGGAGCGCTTCGCCCTGCTCCAGGTCTTCCTGGTGGCGGCCGTGGTCATGATCGTCCTGTCGCTCTTCCTCGCCGGCGCCATCGCGGGGCCCGTCCGGCGGCTGGCTGAGGCGGCGGAGCGGGTGCGCTGGGGCACGAAGTCCCGCCAGGAAATTCCGGATTTCACGGCCCGTGCCGACGAGATTGGCCACCTCTCGGGCGCTCTGCGCGACATGACCAAGGCGCTCTACAACCGCATCGACGCCATCGAGAGTTTCGCGGCGGACGTGGCGCACGAGCTGAAGAATCCCCTGACCTCGCTGCGCAGCGCCGTGGAAACCCTGCCGCTCGCCCGCAGCGACGAGTCCCGCCAGCGCCTCCTGTCGATCATCCAGCACGACGTGAAGCGTCTCGACAGGCTGATCAGCGACATCTCGGACGCCTCGCGCCTCGATGCCGAGCTCGCCCGCGCCGATGCGGAGCCCGTGGACATGGTGCGCCTTCTGGATGCGGTGGTGTCGGTGGCCAACGAACGCCGCCAGGAGCACGATCCGCTCATCACGCTGAGCATCGACCGGCAGGCTCAAGGCCGCGACGCCTTCCTGGTCCTCGGCCATGACAGCCGCCTGGGCCAGGTCTTCAACAACCTGATCGACAACGCGCGCTCCTTCTCGCCCCCCGACGAGCCCGTGAGGGTTTCCATGCGCCGCCGCAGGAACCAGGTGGAAATTCTGGTGGAGGACAGCGGGCCGGGTGTCGAGCCCGATGCCCTCGATCGGATCTTCGAGCGCTTCTACACTGATCGGCCCGAGCAGGGCTTCGGCCAGAATTCGGGGCTCGGCCTGTCCATCTCCCGTCAGATCATCGAGGCCCATCGCGGCACGATCCGTGCCGAGAACCGGCTCGGGCCTCCCGACGAGGACGGCGAACCCAAGCGCCTTGGCGCCCGTTTCATCATCCGCCTCCCCATCGAGGGCGTGAAGGCCAAGAAGGAACAGGACAGGAAGGACCGGGACAGGGCCAAACGCGAACCTGGAAAGAACCTGCCTTGAGCGGGGCGCAGACGATCCATGGCGGCTGCGTGCTCGTCGGCGAGGCAGGGCTTCTGATCCGGGGCGCGTCGGGATCGGGCAAGTCGAAGCTCGCCCGCGAAGTGGTGTCGCTCGCCCTCAGGGCCGGCCGCTTCGGACGGCTCGTCAGTGATGACCGCACCCGTCTCTCGGCGCATCACGGCCGCCTCCTGGCGCGGCCGGTGGAACCGCTCGGCGGCAGCATCGAGGTCTTCGGTCTGGGGATCGTCCGGCAGCCCTTCGAAGCCGCGGCCGTCATTCGTCTGGTGGTCGACCTCTCCGATGACCCGGCCCGCTATCCTGAGGAGCAGGACAAACATGTCGTCCTCTGCGGCGTCATGGTCCCTCGCATCCGGATGCAAGCCGGGGCAATCTCGGCGGACGTCGCCCTGGCCTGCCTGAGTGGTCTCTGCGACACGGTAGTGACACTGTGATGAACTTTTCCACTCAATGCTCTTGCGCTTGGCTTCGCAGTGCACAAAATAGCGGCTCCGCTCTCGGAGCGTTCGGACTTGTAACATTATGATTGGAATGGTGCTCGTCACTCACGGGCAGCTCGCGACCGAATTCAAGGCGGCGCTTGAGCATGTCGTGGGGCCACAGGAGCAGCTCGAAACGATCACGATCGGCCCCGACGACGACATGGAGACACGGCGCAAGGACATCATGGCCGCCGTGTGCCGGGTCAATTCGGGGCAAGGGGTCGTGGTTCTGACGGACATGTTCGGCGGTACGCCGTCGAACCTGGCCCTGTCCTGCATGAATGGCGGGTCCGTCGAGGTGGTCGCCGGCATCAACCTGCCCATGCTGATCAAGCTGGCTTCCGTCCGGGACGAGGAACCCCTGTCCGATGCCGTCTCCCACGCCCAGGAGGCGGGGCGCAAATACATCAACATCGCCTCGCGCGTTCTCTCCGGGAAGTAACCCTCATGGACCGGCCCCTCGACCAGGACTGCCCGCCTGCCGCCGTGCCTGACGGAGCCGAGGTTCGGGAGCTTCCGATCATCAACCGCCGGGGCCTGCACGCCCGTGCCTCGGCCAAGTTCGTCCAGACCGTCGAGCGCTTCAATTCCGACGTTACCGTGACTCGCTGCGGCGAGACCGTGGGCGGGCGGTCGATCATGGGTCTTCTGACCCTGGCAGCCGCTCAGGGCACCTCGATCACCGTCACAGCCAAGGGCGAGGACGCGGCGCTTTGCCTGCAGGCCATCGACGACCTCCTCGCCAACAAGTTCGGCGAGGACGAGTGATCGAATAAGACATATAAAGACATCTTTATATCTTGATTGCCTCTCCCGCGGCTCTCTGATAGAGAGGGCGCCAATTCACCCGGAACTGGTGCTAAAGAGAGGCCATCATGGCACAGGATTACATCGTCAAAGACATCAGCCTTGCCGATTTCGGCCGCAAGGAGATCTCGATCGCCGAGACCGAGATGCCGGGCCTGATGGCGGTTCGCGAGGAGTACGGCCCGAAGCAGCCCTTGAAGGGCGCCCGCATCGCCGGCTCGCTGCACATGACCATCCAAACCGCGGTGCTGATCGAGACCCTGAAGGCTCTCGGGGCCGACATCCGCTGGGTGTCCTGCAACATCTATTCCACCCAGGACCACGCCGCCGCCGCCATCGCGGCTGCCGGCATCCCGGTCTTCGCCTATAAGGGCGAGACCCTGAAGGAGTACTGGGACTACACTGCCAAGCTGTTCGACTGGCACGGCGGCGGTGTCCCCAACATGATCCTCGACGACGGCGGCGATGCCACCATGCTGGTCCATCTCGGCCTGCGCGCCGAGCAAGGCGATACCGCCTTCCTCGACAAGCCGGGTTCGGAAGAGGAAGAGGTCTTCTTCGCGCTCATCAAGCGCCTTCTCGCCGAGAAGCCGAAGGGCTGGTTCGCTGAGATCGCCGCCTCGATCAAGGGCGTCTCGGAGGAGACCACCACGGGCGTTCACCGTCTCTACATCATGGAGAAGGAAGGCAAGCTCCTCTTCCCGGCGATCAACGTCAACGACTCGGTGACCAAGTCGAAGTTCGACAATCTCTATGGCTGCCGCGAGTCGCTGGTCGACGGCATTCGCCGGGGCACGGACGTGATGATGGCCGGCAAGGTCGCCATGGTCGCCGGCTTCGGCGACGTGGGCAAGGGCTCGGCCGCTTCGCTCCGCCAGGCCGGCTGCCGCGTGCTCGTGTCGGAAGTGGATCCGATCTGCGCGCTCCAGGCCGCCATGGAAGGCTACGAGGTCACGACCATGGAGGACGCGGCTCCCCGCGCCGACATCTTCGTCACCGCCACCGGCAACAAGGACGTCATCACCCTCGACCACATGCGGGCCATGAAGGACCGGGCGATCGTCTGCAACATCGGCCACTTCGACAACGAGATCCAGGTCGCGGGTCTCAAGAACCTCAAGTGGACCAACATCAAGCCGCAGGTCGACGAGATCACGTTCCCCGACGGGCACCGCATCATCCTGCTCTCGGAAGGCCGCCTCGTGAACCTCGGCAACGCCATGGGTCACCCGTCCTTCGTGATGTCGGCCACGTTCACCAACCAGACGCTGGCCCAGATCGAGCTCTGGAGCAACGCCGGCAAGTACGAGAAGAAGGTCTACACCCTGCCGAAGCATCTGGACGAGAAGGTCGCTTCGCTGCACCTCGAAAAGATCGGCGTGAAGCTCACCAAGCTGCGTCCCGACCAGGCGGCCTATATCGGCGTCTCCGAGAAGGGCCCGTTCAAGCCGGATCACTACCGCTACTGATCGGCCGCCTTCCGACACGGAATCGAAAGCCCGGCTCCGGCCGGGCTTTTTCTTTGTTGGCCGCCTATCGAATCGACAGAGTGTCGCACCGGCATGTGTGTGTCAGAAATGCAATATGGTTCGACGAATTGCGCACAGGTTCTCCAAAGGAAGTTTAAGCCGGTGTTAACCCCCTTCCTGGCGGAGTCAGGGGTGGTCTAGAGTGAACCCGAATCGACCGGCTGTGCTGTGGTTTCGAACCTGCGCCGGCAGTTCCGTTCATGCGTAGACGGTTGACCTCTGTGGCGTCATGAAGCGCGGCCGGGGATCGATCCGACTTGGCCTGGTCGTCGGGCCGCCAACGAAGGAAGGGCAGCACGGCATGGCCGGGCAATGGGAGCGTCACGATGGCAGAATGGGCGGGAGAACCTCTCTCGTCGGCTCCGCCCGTGTGCCCCTGTCCCTGGCGCTCCTGGCCGGCACCGCTCCGTCGGCCTTCGCCAACGACCTGCTCCTTCCCATCAGAGAAGGGGCCTCGGATCTCCTCGGTTTCCTTCACAGCTTCGACCTGCACAACGCGGCCTATTTCGGCCTCTTCATGGGCCTCGTGGCCTTCTCGACCACCACGGCCCTGCTGCTGATGCGCGAGCAGAAGCGCTCCGCCCGGGTGGAGCGGCGTCTGCGGAACGAGCTCGATGCCCTGCGGGGCGCCGACGATCTTGCAGCCCTTCTCATGGGCTCGGAACGCCAGCTCCTGGTGAGCTGGCACGGTCGCGACGGCGAACCGCGGTTCCAGGGCGACCCGTCCATCGTCGGCGAGAATGCACCGGCTCAGCGCGCTCTGGCCTTCGGCACCTGGCTGGCGCCGGCCGATGCGGCCGCCGTGGAAAGCGCCCTCGAGCAGCTCAAGCAGCGCGGCCAGAGCTTCCGCCTAACCGGCCGCTGCACGGCGGGCAGCCGCTTCGTCGACGTGGAAGGCCGTACCATCGGCGGACGGGCGATCCTGCGCCTGCGGGACGTGACGGGCGACCGGGCCGAACTCATGAAGACCCAAAATCATCTGGCGACCGCGCGCAGCGACCTGCGGGCCATGACGATGCTGCTCGACGACGTCGCCTATCCGCTGTGGATCCGGGATCAGGACGACAAGCTGCTCTGGGCCAACCAAGCCTATCTGCGCTCGGTCGAAGCCAAGGACCTCGACGACGCCATCGCCCGCTCCCTCGAACTCCTCGGCGCGATCACCCGGGACGAGGCTCGGCGCCAGCGCCAATCCGGCACCACCTTCTCGGGCCGGGTGACGGCCGTGGTGGCGGGCCACCGCGCCGTTCTCGAGGTGATTGAGCGCCCGACCGCCGGCGGCAGCGCGGGGATCGCGGTGGACGTATCGGAACTCGAAGCGGTCCGCACCGATCTGCAGCGCCAGATGGACGCTCATGTGCGCACCCTGGATCAGCTGCCGACGGCCGTCGCCATCTTCGACGGATCGCAATCCCTCATCTTCAGCAATGCGGCCTATCAGCTGCTCTGGGGCCTCGATGCAGCCTTTCTCGCCTCGCGCCCGACGGACAGCGAAGTGCTCGACCGCTTGCGCGCCGCTCGCAAGCTGCCCGAGCAGGCGGACTTCCGCGCGTGGAAGGCCGATTTTCTGCAGGGATACCGCTCGGTCGAGCAACAGGAGACCTGGTGGCATCTGCCCGACAGGCGCACGCTGCGTGTGGTCATCAACCCCAATCCACAGGGCGGCGTGACCTATCTCTTCGATGACGTGAGCGAGCGCTTCGAGCTCGCCTCGCAGGTTAATTCGCTGACCCGCGTCCAGTCCGAGACCCTCGACACGCTGAAGGAAGGCGTTGCCGTGTTCGGCTCCGACGGGCGCCTCAAGCTGCACAACCGCGCCTTCGCCGAGATGTGGAACCTGCCGTCCGAGATGACGGGCGAGAATCCGCATATCGACACGATCATCAAGGCCTGCCGTCTCCTGGCCTCGCAGGACGAGCCGTGGATCGACATTCGCGGCGCGGTGGCGGGGCTTGCCGACATGCGCATGGGCCTCACCTGCCGGATCGAGCGGCATGACGGCTCGGCGCTCGACTGCACCGCGCAGCCCCTGCCCGACGGCGCGACGCTTCTGAGCTTCACCGACGTGACCGCAAGCGTGAACGTGGAGCGTGCGCTCACCGAGCGCAACGACGCGCTTGAGCGTGCCTCGCGCCTGCGCGACGAGTTCGTGCATCACGTGTCCTACGAGCTGCGCTCGCCGCTGACCAATATCATCGGCTTCACGCAGCTGCTCGGGGACGAGACGGTGGGCGCCCTCAATCCGCGCCAGCGCGATTATGCCGATCACATCATGCGATCCTCGGCGGCGCTGCTTGCGATCCTCAACGACATTCTCGATCTCGCCTCCATCGACACCGGCTCCCTGGAGCTGACGCCGGAGATCGTCGACATCCGCTCCACCATCGAAGCCGCCATGCGCGGACTGGAGGACCGGCTCGCGGAATCCTCGCTCACCGTGGTCGTCGACACCCCTGACGACATCGGCACCTTCGTGGCCGACGGCAAGCGCGTGCGCCAGATCCTGTTCAACCTGCTCTCCAATGCGGTCGGCTTCTCGTCGCCCGGCCAGACCATCCGGGTCTCGGCGCGCAAGCGTGGCGGCGAAGTGATCTTCGACGTGAAGGATCAGGGCCGCGGCATCCCGCCCGAGATCAAGGCGCGCATCTTCGAGCGGTTCGAGAGCCATACGCTGGGAACGCGCCATCGCGGCGTGGGTCTGGGCCTGTCGATCGTGCGCTCCTTCGTGGAGCTGCATGGCGGGCGCATCGAGGTGTCGTCCGCCCCGGGCGTCGGCACCACGGTCACGTGCATCTTCCCCAACGACCGGCACGAGACGCCGTCCGATGGCCGATCCGCGCAATCTGCGCTAACTCCAATCGCAGCCGAGTAGGAACAGCGATGGTGAATGGACTGGCCCTCATGCCCGAGCAAGACATTCTGCAGGCCGCATGGATCGTGACGCTTCCCGACCACGAGTCGACGGAGCGCTTCGCGCGGATCCTGGCCGAAGAGCTGAAAGTCGGCGATCTGGTGACCCTCTCAGGCGGCCTCGGCGCCGGCAAGACGACGCTGGCCCGCGCCCTGGTGCGCACCCTCGCCGGCGAACCTAAGCTCGAAGTTCCAAGCCCCACCTTCACGCTGATGCAGGTCTATGACGGCCCGCGCTGTCCCATCGTCCATGCGGATTTCTACCGCCTCTCCGGCGGCTATGAGCTGGTGGAGCTGGGCTGGGACGAGATGACGGAGAACGCCATCGCCCTCGTGGAATGGCCGGAACGCGCCGAGGATGCGCTGAAGCCCGAGCATCTCGACATCCGCCTCGATTTCGCCCCCGGCGGCCAAGGCAGAGGCCGGATCGCCATGCTGACGGGAACGGGCGCCTTCGCGTCCCGGCTCCAGCGCATGAAGGCCTATCGCAACCTGGTGGAGCGCTGCGGCTGGGGCGATGCCTCGCGCCACCCCATGACGGCCGACGCCTCGGTAATCCGATTCTACGAGCGCCTCGTGAAGCCTGACGGCTCGACCGCGCTCCTGATGATCTCTCCACCGCGCCCAGTCGGGCCTGCGGTGCGGCGGGGCAAGCCCTACACGACCATCGCGAAGCTCGCCGAAACGGTGAACGCCTTCGTGGCCATGGACAAGGGCCTGCGGGCGCTGGGCTTCAGCGCGCCGTACATCTACGGCGAGGATCTGGAGGCGGGCCTCCTCCTCATCGAGGATCTCGGCGCCGAGCCCTTCACGCATGAAAACGAGCCGATCCCGGAGCGCTATGCGGAGGCGACACGGCTTCTGGCGCAGCTCCATGGCCAGACCCTGCCGCAGGTGCTGCCGGTGGCGGACGGCATCGATCATTCGATCCCGCCCTACGATCTCGAAGCGCTCCTGATCGAGGTGGAGCTGCTCCTCGACTGGTACGTGCCGCACATCATCGGAACCCAGCTCTCCGGCTCTGCGCGGGCCGAATTCGTCAATCTGTGGACCGAGACCCTGGGCGAGGTTCTCTCCGCCCCGGTCACCTGGACCCTGCGTGACTATCATTCGCCCAACCTCATCTGGCTACCGGACCGCGAAGGCCTCCAGCGCGTCGGCATGATCGACTTCCAGGACGCGGTGCTGGGCTCGCCCGCCTACGACGTGGCATCGCTTTTGCAGGACGCGCGCGTGACGGTGCCGCCGGAACTGGAACTGAGGCTCATCGGCCTCTATGCCCGCGGCCGGAAGGCGGCCGATCCCACTTTCGACGTCTCGGCCTTCGCCCGCGCCTACGCCATCATGGCCGGCCAACGCGCCACCAAGATCCTCGGCATCTTCGCCCGCCTCGACCGGCGCGACGGCAAGCCGCATTACCTTAAGCACCTGCCGCGGATCGAGGCCTATCTCGTCCGCAACCTCGCCCATCCGGCCCTGGGAAAGCTCAAGGGCTGGTATGAAAACTATTTGCCGAGGCTCATCCCGTATGGGGATGAAGTCCCTCCCGAAATCTGAGCCAGCTCCTTGTCCCAGACCTCCTCGCGCGCGCCTCGCAAAGCTATCGTCCTCGCCGCAGGCCTGGGCAAGCGCATGTTGCCGATCACGGCCACCATGCCGAAGCCCCTCGTGAAGGTGGCAGGACAAAGCCTCATCGACTTCGCCCTCGACCGGCTTCACGAGGCCGGCATGGAGACGGTGGTGGTGAATGTGCACCATTTCGCCGACATGCTCGAATCGCATTTGAGCACCCGCGAGGTGCCGCGCATCGTCATTTCGGACGAGCGCGACGCGCTGCTCGAAACCGGCGGCGGCGTGAAGAAGGCACTGCCGCTTCTGGGCGATGCGCCCTTCATTACGTTCAATTCCGATTCGCTCTGGATCGAGGGGAAAGAGCCCAATCTGAAGCGTCTCGTGAGAGCCTGGGACCCGGAGCGGATGGATATCCTGATGCTCGTGGCGCCGTTATCCACAAGCATTGGCTTCGAAGGCCCTGGCGATTTCCACATGGACGACAGCGGCCGTCTGCGCCGCCGCGGAACGGATCCGAGCGCTCCTTTCGCCTATGCGGGCGTGTCCATCGTGAAGCCGGAACTCGTTCACGGGACCCCGGATGGAGCGTTCTCCGCCAATGCCTTCTACGACCGCGCCATCGCCAAGGACCGCCTCTACGGCTTGTGCATGGAGGGGCAATGGCTGCATGTTGGAGAGCCTCAGGCGATTGCCGAGGCCGAAAGGTGCCTTGCCGCCAGCAAGCGATGAGGTTCTGGAGTGTCGCGTATGACCCAGGAAAGTGGGAACCGGTTTTCCGATAAGGTCATGCATGATTCAAAGACTTCGCCGCGCGTGTTTTCCATTCCTCCGGGTTGCGCCTTCCTGCCGACCTTGGTGGACGCGCTGCTCGACGGTCGGCTCGTCGGTCCCCTCCCTCAAGACCCCGCAGCGCTCTCCGACATCACGATCTATGTTCCTAACCGCCGCGCCACCCGCGCGCTGATCGCGCTGCTCGCCGAGCGCGGCGAAGGCAAGGCGCAGCTTCTGCCGCGCATCGTCCCCTTGGGCGAAACCGACGAGGCCGAGTTCGAGCTGACGGGCCTGGAGGGCACGCCGCTGCAGGAGGCCGCGAGCCTCAAGCCCCCGATCCCGCCTCTGGAGCGCCGCCTCATCCTCACCCGCCTCGTGCAGCGCTGGTCGGCGGAAGTGGACCGCGCGCTGCTGCAGCTCGGCCCCGAGGTGCCCTTCATGGTGCCGGCCTCCCCGGCCGACGCGGTGAACCTCGCGGGCGATCTGGAGACGCTGATGGACGCCTTCACCACGGAAGGCATTGACTGGCATGCTCTCGAACTGGCGGTGGATTCCGACTACTCGAAATATTTCGAGATCACCCGCCACTTCGTGCAGATCGCGAGCGAGAACTGGCCCAAGATCCTCGCCGAGCGCCAGGCGAGCGACCCGGCCCAGCGGCGCAACGCCTTGCTCGAAGCCGAGGCGCGGCGTCTCACCCGCGAGCGGCCGGAGCATCCGATCATCGTCGCCGGCTCGACCGGCTCCGTGCCGGCGAGCGCGAACCTCATGGGCGTCATCGCACGCCTGCCCAAGGGCGCCATCGTGCTGCCCGGCCTCGACACGGATCTCGACGAGGAGAGCTGGCTCACCATCGGCGGCATCGGCGACGACGAGACCGATCCGGTGCACGGACACCCGCAGGCGTCCCTGCGCCGCCTCCTCGACAGGCACCTGCGCGTTCCGCGCGCTGCCGTCACCGTTCTCGGCGACGTGCCGGAGGCGGCACGCGCCCGCAACCATCTGCTCTCGGAAGCCCTGCGCCCGGCCGATACCACGGATCGATGGTCCCTGATCGCGCCCGAGGAGCGCATCGCTCTAAGCGCAAGCGGATGCGAAGGCCTCACCATTATCGAGGCCGGGGACGAACGCGAGGAAGCTCTCGCCATCGCCATCACCCTGCGCGAGACGATCGCCCACCCGCACAGGACGGCCGCCCTCGTCACACCCGATCGCGCGCTCGCGGCGCGCGTCGCTGCGGAGCTTGGCCGCTGGGGCCTGAGCGTCGAGGATTCCGCCGGCATTCCGCTGTCCGACACACCGGCGGGGCGGCTTGCGCGTCTCGCAGCCGAAGCGGCGGCTGACGATCTGAGGCCCGTGCGCTTATTGGCACTGCTTGCGCATCCCATGGTGCGTCTCGGCCTGTCCCGCGAGACGGTGGAGCATGCCGCGAGCGTGCTCGAAATCGGCGTGCTGCGCGGGCCTGCTCCTGCGCTCGGCATCGAGGGCATGCGCGCGGCCCTCGCCAGCCGCCGCGCCGAGAACGATCACCGCACGCCGCGTCCGCGCAAACGTCTGACGGAGGCCGACTGGGATCTCGCCGACAACCTGCTGCAGCGCCTCGGCGTGGCCTTCGACACCTTCACGCCCGCTGCGCACGGCGAAGGCCAACTCGATCTCATGGCCCTGGTGGAGGATCACCGCCGGGCCGTCGAGCTGCTCTGGACCGGCCCTGATGAGGCGCCGGACGAGCAGGACGACGACGGCTCCAGGGAAGCGCTCGCCGCACTCTTCGACGATCTCGAACATTCCGATATCCGTGCCGAGGAGGGCCATCCGCTTGCAGGCCGCTTCGTCGATTATCCCACCTTCTTCACAGCGCTCGCCAAGCAGCGCGCTTTGAGCCCCTCGCCCCGCACCACCCATCGTCGCCTCAAGATCCTCGGTCTCCTCGAAGCGCGCCTGCTCTCCGTCGACCGCGTGGTGCTCGGCGGACTGGACGAGGGCTCCTGGCCGCCCCGCACGGTGACGGATGCGTTCCTCAACCGCCCCATGCGCTCACGCGTCGGCCTGATGCCGCCGGAGCGGCGCATCGGCCAGACGGCGCACGACTTCGTGCAGGCGCTCGGCACGCGCGACGTGGTGATCACCCGCGCCCACAAGCGCGACGGCTCGCCCATGGTGCCCTCGCGCTTCCTGCAGCGAATCAAGGCCTTCACGGGCAAGGACGTGTGGGAGCGCATGACGAAGACAGGCGAGTATTATCGCCGCCTCGCCCGCACCCTCGACACACCCGAGCCGGCACCGCCCCTGCCGCGCCCGCGACCCAGGCCCGATCCGGCCCTGTTCCCGCGCTCCTTGAGCGTCACGGAGATCGAGACGCTGGTGCGCGACCCCTATTCCATCTTTGCACGCCACATCCTCAAGCTCGATGCCCTCGAGGCCATTGCGGTGACGCCCAGTGCTGCGGATCGCGGCACGATCATTCATGACGTGCTCGGGAAATTCGCCGAGACCTATCCGAAGGCCGTTCCCGCCCATGCGCTGGAGGAACTGCTGGCGCTCGGCACCGATGCCTTTGCCGAGATCGCGGAAGCCTATCCCGAGCTCTATGCGGAATGGTGGCCGCGCTTCACACGGCTCGCCACCGAGTTCGTGACGTGGGAGCAGGCGCGTCGTCCTGCACTCGTCGACGTCCATGCGGAGCGTTCGGGCCGATTGTCGATTCCCCTGCCGGACGGCACGATCTTCACTCTGCGTGCCCGCGCCGATCGAATCGAGCATCGCCGCGACGGCGGCTTCACCATCGTCGACTTCAAGACGGGCCAGCCTCCCGGCGTGAAAGAGGTCTATGCCGGCTTCTCGCCGCAGCTCACGCTGGAGGCCATGATGCTGATGAAGGGCGCCTTCAAGGGTCTGCCCGCGGCCAAGGAGACGCCGGATCTCATCTACGTCCACACGACGGGCGGACGCGAGCCGATCAAGCCGCGGGAGATCGGGCCGACGGGTAAGGAAACGCGAACCGTCGCGGAGATCGTGGAAGAGCACCGCCGCCGGTTCGAGGGCATGATCGTGCGCTACGCCAAGGGCGAAGCGGCCTACGTCTCGCGCCCTTTCCCGAAATATGCGCGCCGCTTCTCGGAATACGATCATCTGGCACGCGTGAAGGAATGGTCGCTGGCGAGCGCGGGCGGCGGTGAGGGATCCGAATGAGCGCCGACCTCGTCATCCCGGAATACACCAAGGATGCGCAGCGCCGCGCCGCCAATCCCCGCGCGTCGGCCTGGGTGTCGGCCAATGCGGGCGCCGGCAAGACCAAGGTGCTCACCGACCGCGTGGTACGCCTGCTGCTCGCGGGCTCCCTGCCGGGCCGGATCCTGTGCCTCACCTTCACCAAGGCAGCCGCCGCCAACATGGCGATCCGCGTCTTCGAGCGCCTCGGCCGCTGGGTGACGCTCGACGAGGAGAGCCTCGTCAGGGAGCTGACGGAGCTCGAGGGCGCGAAGCCGACGCGGAGCCAAGTCAAGCTCGCGCGCACGTTATTCGCGCGTGCGGTGGAAACGCCGGGCGGCCTCAAGATCGACACCATCCACGCCTTCTGCGAGCGGCTTTTGCATCTCGTACCGTTCGAGGCCAACGTGCCGGCACGCTTCGCCGTGCTCGACGAGAGCCAGACCGACGAGATGCTGGCGCAGGCCACTGCCAACGTGATGGCCGATGCGGCAAGCGGCAACTATCCGGAACTCGCCGAAGCGCTCGATATCATCAGCGTCGATGCGGTGGGCGATGCGCTCACCTCCGCCATCAACGCGGCCTTGAAGTGCAAGACCGTCCTGCACGATCCGGCCGGCCCGGCGCGGCTGCGCAAGGAACTTGGTTTGGGTTCGGACGAGACGCTCGAATTCATCGAACGGATGATGCTCGAAGGCGGCCTCAAGCCGGAGGACTGGCCTGCCATCGCGCAGGAGCTGCGCATCGGAAAGGCGACCGACCAGAAGCGGGCCGATGCTCTCATCGCGGCCGCCGAGGCTGAGGATGTTTCGGAGAAGCTGGAGAAATATCTTTCCGTCTTCCTCACGAATGAGGGGACGCCGCGCAAGGGCTCGGCCTTCCTCACCAAGGATGTCAGCGAGAGCCTGAAGGACGCGTTGCTGCGCGAGCAGGAGCGGGTGTGCTCGCTGATCGACAAGCGCAAGGCCGCGCGTGCCGTCGAACGGACGAATGCATTGTTCACCCTCGCGGCCGAGATCCACGCCCGGGTCGAGCAGGCGAAAATGCGCCTCGGCGCCCTCGACTTCCAGGATCTCATCGATAAGACGCTGGCCCTCCTCTCCCGCGGAGACACGGCCTGGGTGCTCTACAAGCTCGATCGCGGCATCGATCACGTGCTGATCGACGAGGCGCAGGACACGAACCCCGAGCAATGGGAGATCCTGCGCCGCATCACCGAGGATTTCACCGCAGGCGCAGGCGCGGCAGGCCATCGCGTGCGCACACTTTTTGCCGTGGGCGATCCCAAGCAGTCGATCTACGGCTTTCAGGGCGCCGCACCTCAGGAGTTCGAATCCACCCGCCGCGATTGGTCGCAGAAGGTGCGCCAAGCGGAGCTTCACTTCGAGGACGTGTCGCTCACCATGTCGTTCCGTTCGGCCAAGGCCGTGCTCTCGGCGGTGGATGCCACCTTCGCGGTCGACCGGCACTTCAAGGGCCTGTCCTTCGAAGACAAGGCAGTCGGCACCGTACACGAGAGCGCGCGCCCGCATGCGCCCGGCCTCGTGGAGCTGTGGCCTGTCGAAACGCCGGCGGACGAAGAAGAACCCGAGGCCTGGGTTCTGCCCATCGACGAACCCGAGCAGCAAGCCCCGCCCGTGATCGTCGCGCGCCGCATCGCGCAGGCCGTGAAATGCTGGACAACCAAGGGCGACGAGACGGGCCGCGTCTGGACGGCAGGCGACGTGCTCGTCCTGGTGCGTAAGCGCGGCACCGCCTTCGAGGCGGTGATCCGCGCCCTGAAGGAAGCGGGCGTGCCGGTGGCGGGCGCGGACCGGCTCAACATCGGCGAGCACATCGCCGTGCTCGATCTCGTGGCGGCGGGCCGTGCGGCGCTCTTGCCGGACGATGATCTCACTCTCGCAACCGCGCTCAAATCGCCCCTCGTCGGCCTCACCGACGACGACCTTATCCACATCGCAGCCGATCGTGCCGAGGATGAATCGCTACATGCGGCGCTGACGCGCCATGCGGAGACTGGTGACGCGAAGGCGAAGCGAGGATGCGGGGCGCTCGCCGCGTGGCGCGAGCTGGCCCGCGCCCACGGTCCCTTCGGATTCTTCGCGACCCTGCTCGGACCGCGCGGGGGACGCTCCCTCCTCGTGGCGCGGCTCGGCAGCGAAGCCGGCGACGCCATCGATGCGTTCTTGTGCTTCGCGCATCAGTCGGAGATGACGGAGACGCCCTCGCTCTCCTACTTCCTCAGCCGATTCGAGTCGGCCGACCATACGATCAAGCGCGACCTCGATTCCGTAAACAACGAGGTGCGGGTGATGACCGTGCACGGCGCCAAAGGCCTCGAGGCTCCCATCGTGGTGCTCATCGACGGCTGCGAGGTGCTGGGGCGCGATCCGCCGCTGCTGCTCTTGCACACCAAATCCGGCGACAAGGTTCCCGTCTGGTCGCCGGGCAGGAATTCCGATTCGAGCGTGATGGCGCAGGCGCGCGATCTTCTGCACGCCAAGGGTCGCGAGGAACACAACCGGCTGCTCTACGTCGCCATGACCCGGGCCAAGGATCGGCTGGTGATCGCGCCTTATCTGACGGGCAGGAAGGAATCCCCGCAGGAAGCCTGGTGCGAGATGATCCGCCATGGCCTCGTCGAAAAAGCCGGCGGCCTGGAGCTGGACGAGGCACCCTACGGCCCGATCTCGGTCTGGCGGGAGGGCTCGCCGCTGGCCCGCACGCTGGCGGCCGAATCGGACGGCCGCCCGCTCGATCCCATCGCCGTGCCGGATTGGCTGACGAGCACGGCCGTGCCGGAGCCCGAGCCCCTGCCCCCGATCCGCCCCTCCAGCGCGCTCGGCGCCGCCGATCGCATGACGCGCCCGGGCGACGGCCCCTACGCGCCGGAGGCGCGCCTGCGCGGCACCCTGGTCCATGCCCTGCTGGAGCGCCTGCCGGCGCTGGCGCCGGAGCACCGGGAGAGCATGGCGCGGGCTTATGTGAAGGCGCGGGCGCCGCGCCTCTCCGCCGCCTTGGGCGAATCCATCCTGGCCGATGCCCTTAACGTCCTCGACCATCCCGACCTCAGGCCCCTCTTCGGCAAGGGCTCGCGGGCCGAGGCGCCGATCGCCGGGCGGGTGCTGACGGCCGCGGGCGAGATCCTGGTGTCGGGCCAAATCGACCGGCTGGCGGTTCTCGAGACGGAGGTGCTGGTGGCCGATTTCAAGACCACCGCGCGCCCGCCCAAGCCCGGCCAGCCGCCGCCACGGGCTTACGTGGCGCAGCTTGCCCTCTACCGGACGCTGCTCGCCGCAATCTATCCGGGCAGGCGCATTCGCACCTTCCTGGTCTGGACGGCAGGACCGGCCATCCATGAGCTCATGGAACCCGACCTGGAATCGGCACTTACCCTCATCAAAGCAGCGTGAGGGCCCTTGGCCTTGCTTGATTCCCTCAGGCCGGGTTCTTACCTTGGCCCTATAGCCGAGCGGCTCGGATCCTGAGTCGCGTTCAAAGTCAAAGGTGATGGTATGGCAACCGTAAAGGTGACCGACTCAAGCTTCGCGCAGGACGTCCTGCAATCGTCCGAGCCCGTCGTGGTCGATTTCTGGGCGGAATGGTGCGGTCCCTGCCGGATGATCGGCCCGGCCCTCGAGGAGATTTCCGACGAGATGGCCGGCAAGGTGAAGATAGCCAAGCTCAACGTGGACGAGAACCCGCAGATCTCCTCCCAACTCGGCATCCGGTCGATCCCGGCGCTCATGATGTTCAAGGACGGCAAGGTCGTCGCCCAGAAGGTCGGCGCCGCTCCCAAGGGCGAGCTGTCCCGCTGGATCCAGGCTTCGGCCTAATTTCGCCGAAGGTGCGAACGGACGATGAGGGGCCGAAAGGCCCCTTTTCTTTTGTGCCGGCGAGACGGTGCGAGGATTAGTCCGGCAACGTCCCGTTTGCCGCAAGCACCTCGCCGGCCAGATACAGCGAGCCGCAGATCAGCACGCGGGGCGGGTGGTCCCAGACATAGTTGTGGAGCGAGGCGAGCGCCGACTCGACGCTTGAGGCCGTCGAAGTCGTGAGGCCCACGCTTCCGGCGATCGCCGCGACTTCCTCCGCTGGACGCGCGGCGATCTGGCCCGCGATCGGCACAGCGATCACCTCGCGGGCGAGGCCAGAGAAGTTCTTGAAGAAGGCCTGAGAATCCTTGGTGCCGAGCATGCCTGTGATCAGCACGAGGGGGGCATCGGACCGCTCGCTCCGGTCCGCCATGGCGGCGGCGAGCACTCTGCCGCCGTCGGGGTTGTGACCGCCGTCGAGCCAGAGTTCGCAGCCCTTCGGGGCGATCTCCGGCAGGCGGCCCCGGTTGAGGCGCTGCAGGCGGCCCGGCCATTCGGCGCGGGTGAGCCCCGCCTCGAAAGCCGAGGTCTCGAACTGCTCGAAGCCCGCCGCGCGCAGAGCCGCGATGGCCGTTCCGGCGTTGACGAATTGGTGACGCCCGACAAGTCTGGGCCGCGGAAGATCGAGAAGGCCCTTCTCGTCCTGGTAGACGAGCCGGCCGCCTTCCTCGTGCACGGAGAAATCCTGCTGGCCGATGAGAAGCGGGGAGGCACCGATGCGCTCCGCCTCATCATGCAGGGTCTGATCGGCTTCCGTGTAATCCTGCGGCGCGATGACGGCCGGACAGCCGCGCTTGAAGATGCCCGCCTTCTCTCGGGCGATGGCCCTCAACGTCGTGCCGAGATATTCCGCGTGATCGTGCCCGATGGGCGTGACGACGGCGGCCGCCGGCCTGTCGATCACGTTGGTGGCATCGAAGCGCCCTCCGAGACCGACCTCGAGCAGGAGAACGTCGGCGGGTTCCTCAGAGAAAATCAGCAGGGCGGCCGCCGTCGTGATCTCGAACACCGTGATGGGCTCGCCCGCATTCACCGCCTCGCAGCGCCGGAAGGCTTCGACGAGCCGCTCCTCGCTCACGTAGCGCCCGCCCCCGAAGCGTCCGAGCCGGACGCGCTCGTGGAAGCGCACGAGGTGGGGCGAGGTATAGACGTGGACGGCGAGTCCCGCGCTCTCCAGGATCGCCCGCATGAACGCGATGGTCGAGCCCTTGCCGTTGGTGCCGGCCACATGGATCACCGGCGGCAGGCGGCGCTCGGGATGGCCGAGCTGAGCCAGAAGCCGCTGGATGCGCCCGAGCGACAGATCGATGGTCTTCGGATGCAGGGCGAGAAAGCGCGCGATCAGCGCATCGGAGGATTCCATCGCCCTGCTCCAAGCATGATTCGAAAAGGTGGGAACCGGTTTTTCGATACGATCATGCGACAAAGAAACTTATTCGGCAGCAACCGCAACGGCCGTCGTCTCCGGCGCGGCCGCCGGCGCCTTGGTGAAGAGGCGCGACAGGCGCGCGACGGTCGCCTTCAGGTCATGCCGGTGCACGACCGCATCCACCATGCCGTGCTCCTTGAGATATTCGGCGCGCTGGAAGCCGTCGGGCAGCTTCTCGCGGATGGTCTGCTCGATCACGCGCGGGCCGGCAAAGCCGATGAGCGCACCCGGCTCGGCGAGATGCACGTCGCCGAGCATGGCGTAGGACGCCGTCACGCCGCCCGTGGTCGGGTTCGTGAGCACGACGATGTAGGGCAGCTTCGCCTCGCGCAGGCGGCGGATAGCCACCGTGGTGCGGGGCATCTGCATGAGGGACAGGATGCCCTCCTGCATGCGCGCGCCGCCGGAGCCGGCGAAGAGCACGTAAGGGGTCTTCTTGTCGAGGGCCGTCTCGGCCCCCTTGATGAAGGCCTCGCCCGCCGCCATGCCGAGTGAACCGCCCATGAAGCCGAAATCCTGCACGGCGATGGTCATCGGCAGATCCTCGACCCGGCCGAAGCCGACCTTGAAGGCATCCTGCTGGCCGGTCTTGGTGCGGGCGTCCTTCAGACGGTCGATGTAGCGCTTCTCGTCACGGAACTTGAGCGGATCGACCGCCACCTCCGGCAGGGCCACGTCGAGCCAGGTTCCGTTGTCGAACATGAGCTGCAGGCGCTGGGTGGCGGAAATGCGCATGTGGTGGTTGGAGCCGGGGATCACCCACTGGTTCGCCTCCACGTCCTTGTGGAACACCACCTGGCCCGTCTCTGGGCACTTGATCCAGAGATTGTCCGGCGTCTCGCGCTTGAAGAGCGTCTTGATCTTCGGACGGACGACTTCGGAAATCCAGTTCATCGTTTCGATCCTCTCGTCTGGCCGGGCAGGACCCGGCCATCCACGTCTGTCCACGCCCGAGGCATGGATGCCCGCACCATGGGCGGGCCTGACGTGCCTTATGTATTAGGCCGCGGCGCGTTTTGCCACCGAGCGCACGCCCTCGCTCAATTCCTTCACCAGCTTCGTGACCGCCTCGACGGAACGGTCCGTTGCGCGATCCTGGCTGTCCAGGGTGCCCTTCAGGGCATCGATCAGGGCCGAGCCCACCACGACGCCGTCGGCTCCTTCAGCCACCGCCGCCGCGTGGGCGCCGCTCTTGACGCCGAAGCCCACCACCACCGGCAGGGGCGTATGGCGCTTGATCCGCTCCACGGCCGTGGCGACCTTGCCGAAATCCGGCGTTGCCGCACCGGTGATGCCGGTGATCGACACGTAATAGACGAAGCCCGCCGTGTTCGCGAGCACCGCCGGCAGACGCCTGTCGTCCGTGGTCGGGGTGGCAAGACGGATGAAGGCGAGGCCCGCCTCGAGGGCCGGCAGGCACAGCTCGTCGTCTTCCTCGGGCGGCAGGTCGACGACGATCAGGCCGTCGAC
>JAESFT010000453.1_pt1 | contig 25220 bp, 26 predicted proteins | sample 9269451 | NCBI WGS metagenome assembly JAESFT01 (sample SAMN14502557, study PRJNA617106) | algae metagenome | isolation source: Scytonema hyalinum WJT4-NPBG1 and co-occurring heterotrophs from well... | place: USA: Mojave Desert, Joshua Tree National Park, California | collected 2006-05-25
AAGTCGTCAATGATAGCATAGACAGCAATTGTTTCATTTAACATAATTCCCCTCCGTTTTTCTTACTGGAGGGGATTTTATTATCTTTGCGATCGCCTTCTCAAATAACTAGCAACTTGGGTTATTTCTACATAAATTTGCGCCGACATCTCTTATATGTTGCTCACTTCGATAAGTGTTAGCACAAATTTCTGTGTAAGTCTGACCTTCCCATATACCTAAAAAGAGAATTTCTTCCAATTCATTTAATACTCCCTTCTTTGCTTGCATAAGAAGAGAATTAATGAATTCCAACGCTTCTTTTGAATCCATTGGGCGTAATTAAATTGACAGAGTAAAATTAACAACGAGTCATTCATGTCATACTTTACCCTACAAACCTACATTAGGCTACTTTCGCCTACATAAATTGTAGCCGTCTAACTCCCTACGTTTGTCTACCTAAAGCATATGTCTCTAAAGCCATTATGGTCTTATCAGCAAAACACTTAGAGACAAGGAGACGAATTTATGCAACTTTCCAGCGAAAAAATCATTGTTCCTATTATAGTTGCCCTCATAGGTGCCGCTGCCACTGTAGGAGCTGCCGTTATTGGGCAAAGCAATAAAACTCCTTCAGTAGCCAACCCTCCTGCTAGTCCTACTAGTCTAACTTCTGACAAGAATTCTGAATTAGAGTGCAATAAAACTGTAGTCAAGAAAATTTGTGTCGCTAATGTCACTGTGCAAATTAATAGCGATGAACCCAAGCAAGTGAAAAATCACGAACGTGTTCCTCTACAAGCTGGAGATACACTGAGAGTAGTAAACCTACGCTATTGCATACCTCCGGAAGTGACAGTTAATAAGGTAGAAGTAAAAGCATATCTGTTTCAAAAAGGACTTGAGAATTACAAATATGGTCTTTTCACTTCCAGTGGTTTTCCAACTTATACTGGTTGTCACAATATTGGAAACTTTGAAAAAACCTGGAAGCTAGAACCAGGACAACACCGAGTTAGCATACCCATCATCAACTATGATGGCAGCAACAGAGTAGTTGACAAGAGTTTTTACTTAAACCTAGATGTTGGACAGCGAACTGCATGATTCCTGAGTTCAGGAAAGACAGCTTCTCGCCCTGTAACACTTGCGATTGTGCTTTGGGGCGATCGCCATTGCACAACAAGCTGTCGTTAGGAATGTACAAGTTGTCGTTAAATCACAACAAGCTGTCGTTAGGAATGTACAAGTTGTCTTTAAATCACAACAAGCTGTCGTTAGGAATGTACAAGCTGTCCTTAGATCACAACAAGCTGTCGTAACGACACGATAAAAAGTTAAAAAAATATTAAGTAGAGGTGTTATGGCGAAGCGCAACGCACCATTCATCTCAATACCGTATCTTACAGGGAAATCACCCAACTTATCATTTCATGCCATTTCTAAACTTAATGGAACCTGAAAGTGCAATTCAGTTACTACAAGTTCTCAAAGCTATTTGTAAGCTATAAAACGATGTTATTTATTTTTCAAATGTATTCAGTCAGATGTGGGGTGGAATGAATTCTCTAATCCCTCTACACCCTACACCTAACCTAATACCTAATTCGTGGATCTACATAAGCATTGATAATATCAATCACAATGCTAGCAATGACCACAATTCCCGCAAAAAACACGAGAACTCCCTGCACTAAAGGATAATCCCGCGCATTAATGGCATCATATAACTTATTTGCCAATCCGGGCCAAGAAAATGTGACTTCAGTCAAAATTGCCCCACCTAACAAAGAAGCAAAGGTCAACCCCATAACTGTAATCACGGGAATAAGAGCATTTTTTAAAGCGTGAGAAAATAAAATATTTCTTTCAGCAATACCTCTTGCACGCGCAGCTTCGACATAATCTGCTTGCAAAGTTTGCTTTAAATTCACTCGCACAATTCGCTCAAAAATACCACTCAGCAAAACTCCCAAGGTGATACTAGGAAGCGCTAAATAGTGCAAAGCAGTGAAAAATTGACTGAAATTTGCAGTTAATACACTATCAATTGTATACAAACCAGTGATAGCCTGTGGGGCTGGCATAGTTGTAGGAAAGCGCGTTCCCAAAGGAAACCAATTTAGCTGTACTGCAAAAATCAATTGCAGAATCATCCCAGCCCAAAACATGGGGAGTGAGTAGGTGATAATACCAAATAATCGTCCGCCAACATCTAAATAAGTTCCAGGGCGAGAAGCAGAAAGAATACCAATCCCAATTCCAACTATCAGTGCGATCGCCATACTGCAAACCGCTAATTCCACAGTGGCTGGGAAATATTGCCCAATCACCTCCCAAATAGCTTGTCCACGACTCGCTATAGAAGTTCCTAAGTCCAGACGCAGCAATTGTCCCATGTAATTTAGGTACTGCAGCCATATGGGAAGATTTAAACCCAGTTGTTTTCGCAATTCCTCCTTAGCACTTTCTGGCGCACGTCCACCGAGAATTGCATCTACTGGATCTCCCGGTGTTGCACGTAGTAAGAGAAAAACGGCTGTGGTCACAGTCCATAGCATCAATGGAGCTAAAAGTAAACGGGCAATAATGTAATACTGTAAGGCTTTTGAACGAGACATACTTTAGATGTTGCACCTAATTGAAGACTTATTCACAAATTGAATTGACTTGTAGAGACGTAGCATGCTATGTCTCTACATTCTTGAGGAAATTTATTTCCTTGCTAGTAACTTTTGACTACTTTTTAATTGTTTTGTAAATCAGATTTTGAGTCGGGTCAAGTTGCACACCACTGACTCCGTTACGGGCAAATACATAGTCTTTGTTTTGCCATAAAGGAACATAAGGGACATCGGTGGCTATTTGTGCTTGAATGTTTGCAAAGATTTTATTCCGCGCTTGGGGGTTCTGTTCCTTACGTTGGTCTTCAATCAGCTTGTTCATGGTTTCGCTGTAGTAAAACGAACCTTGTGTCTGACTACCACCCTCTTCGCATCCCTTCGCGTCTGACCCTTTATCGCAACCCAAAAACGGTTGAATATAATTATCTGCGTCCAAAAAATCTGGATACCAATCTAGCAAAGCAGTTGGATAAAAACTCTTAGCGATACCTCCATAGAAGGTAGCACCGTCTACAGTGTTGACTTCAAATTGCAGCATTCCATCCATATATTTCTCGGCATAAGCTTTTAGTATTTGTGCTGCCAAACTGCGAATAGGGGAACTCGCTGGATACCAAATTTGTAGCTTGGCTGGATTTTCTTTCGAGAAGCCAGCAGCCGTTAACAATTGTTTGGCTTTGTCTACATTGCCATCGCCGTATTTATCTTTAAATAATGGCTGGGAAACCTCAAACGTTTTCGGTACCATGCTGTATAAGGGACTAGCTTGACCTAATAACACCCGCTGATTCATCAGTGGACGGTCAACCATTGCAGCTATGGCTTGTCGAACTTCTGGTTTATCTAGAGGTTTTTGATTCCGGTTTAAAACAAAGTTAGTGACTACACTACCTTGAGCTGTAATCGCTTGCCAATCACCTTTTTTAGCGCTTGCTTCTAAGCTGCGAATTTGGTCTGGTTCCAAAGACAGGTAAGCGACATCGACTGCACCCGTACGGAAGGAATTATACAAATTAGCCCCACTGGTGAGAAATTGCAAATTAATGCCTTTATTCGCTGGTTTTTCTCCCCAGTATTTATCAAAGACATCAAATTGTAAGGAATCTGTACCATACCGCGCTAATTTATATGGACCAGTACCAATAAAGATATTTGGCTTAAATTTCCCCTTACCAATTTCATAAGCTTTGGGGGAAACTGGACAAACGCCGGAAAACGCTAGCAACGACGGAAACGCCGCAAATGGTTTTTTCAGTTGTATCGTTAACTCATACTCACCAGTAGCTTTGACTGAAGCTATCACATCTGCTAGTAAGAAAGAAGGTTTACCACCGTTTTTGATAAAGCGTTCCAGACTAAACGCCATCGCTTCGGCGTTAAAAGGAGTTCCATCATGAAAGACCACTCCCTGGCGTACGGGAATTGTGTATGTTAAACCATCTTGACTCACTTTGGGAAAAGCCGTGGCTAACTGAGGTTTAACTTTAGTGCTTCCTGGTTCATAGGTGTAAAGGCGATCGCTCATGTTGTACACTAACCCAAGCGACTGCAATTCATAAGCATCAGCTGGATCAAGGGTACGGGGATTTAGCGTCGTACCTATAGTAATGCGACCATTCCCTGTTAAGGTATTTGCTGAACTAGATGATGTTGTCGTGATCTGTTGGCTTCTTGAGCAACTCACCACCAAAAGCAAACATAAACAAAATAAAGAAAGAAATTTAGTAATTTGACTCCACTGTCTCGCGGACAAGGAAACCCTGGTCATAACATTGATATTTTTAAACTTAGTGGTCAAACATTTTACTATATGTTTGGCAAAAAACCGGAAAAAGAATTCAAAATTTAGGAGAATCCTCTAGTCGTCTTGTGTGCCTTGAGTTTTTTCTTTGTTAAGTTTATTGACTTAAGAGTTAACAATATAACTTTCTGTAGCTCCTACGGGAAAAACAAAGAGTTTTAGACCAAAATATAGAGTTTGATGTTCCTGAATAACGGAAAATTTTTTATTTAATTAAACATATAAATAGTGCCTAAATTTGTTTGAAATTTACACTCTACCAGGGCAAAGATTTGTTAAGCTTTTCCCGTAGCCTAAAAGGTGTACATGAGAGATTTGTCTGTTGTGCATCTCAATCGAGGGAAAAATACTTAGCTCCAGGGTAACCGACTGACACCATCACGACAATTAAGAATAGTAGATTGAAAGTCTAATAGCGAGACGAAAAGTGTGAAATACTTCTTTCTATCTGAGGGTTGGACAATTGGCAGAGTGTGGGCATCTGATGGACTTTGGCAGATAACCGCATGGCGACGCCAACCAGACATTCAGCGAATGAATATCTGTTTAGTAGAACAAAACGAAGTGCTGTGGCTTTATCGGGTTGAAGATGTTGTTTTAACCGTGGAAGTGAAGCCTACAACACAAGTACAAGTCAATAAATCTGGTCAAGCGATCGGTCAAGTCGTACTCAAGCGGTTGATGAGTGCCGAACAGGTTATTGAACGCTTGGGAACGGCATCAGCTAGATGCCAGCTGCAAAACATTGAATCTGTCGTTTAAGTCTAGGGGTGTAAGGCTCAGTTAAGAACTTTAAAGCGCACCTCCACCTCACAACTCCTCCACACCGCCTGGGTTACGTAGCTTGAGAAACTGTCAAGCTACGTAAATCCTTATGTTTACAGGCTTGCAAACAGCTCCATCAAAAGTTACAATTTTTTAAACATTCTCATTTTTTGCTTGGCGATTGTTACTCTACGGGATAATGGTTCCGTAGCTTAGTAAGCCTTGCCAAATTAACCACAGTCTCTGACTCATAAGACAAAGCTGTGGATAAATTCCAGTGGCAATAACAAAAACTGAAAAATTGCTTTGTAAACATAAATCATCGAGGAGGACCGTAGTCGATGGGACTACCCTGGTACCGAGTACATACAGTTGTTCTGAATGACCCGGGGCGGCTAATTTCTGTACACTTGATGCATACAGCGTTGGTGGCAGGCTGGGCTGGTTCGATGGCTTTGTACGAACTGGCTATCTATGACCCCAGCGACCCAGTACTCAACCCGATGTGGCGTCAAGGCATGTTCGTGCTGCCCTTCATGGCACGCTTAGGCGTCACCCAATCGTGGGGCGGTTGGAACGTTACTGGCAGTCCATCAACCGATCCCGGTTTTTGGTCATTTGAAGGCGTCGCCGCTGCTCACATCGTTCTTTCCGGTTTGCTCTTCTTAGCTGCCGTTTGGCACTGGGTTTACTGGGATTTGGAATTGTTCCAAGACCCCCGCACTGGTGAACCCGCCCTTGACTTGCCAAAAATGTTTGGCATTCACCTGTTCTTATCTGGTTTGCTCTGCTTTGGTTTTGGTGCTTTCCACCTGACCGGATTATTTGGACCTGGAATGTGGGTTTCTGATGCCTACGGCATAACGGGTCATGTCCAAGCAGTGGCACCGGAGTGGGGACCAGATGGCTTTAACCCGTTTAACCCGGGTGGTGTCGTAGCTCACCACATTGCTGCTGGTGTCGTAGGTATTATCGCTGGTTTATTCCACCTGACAGTTAGACCCCCCGAAAGGCTCTACAAAGCTCTCAGGATGGGTAACATCGAAACTGTACTATCCAGCAGTATTGCGGCTGTATTCTTCGCAGCATTCGTCGTCGCTGGCACCATGTGGTACGGTAACGCTACCACCCCAATCGAACTGTTTGGTCCTACCCGCTATCAGTGGGATCAGGGTTACTTCAAACAAGAGATTGATCGCCGCGTCCAAGGTAGCCTTGGTGAAGGTGCAAGCCTTTCTCAAGCTTGGTCACAAATTCCAGAAAAACTCGCCTTCTACGATTATGTCGGCAATAGCCCCGCTAAAGGCGGTCTATTCCGTACAGGTCCGATGAATAAGGGTGATGGAATTGCCCAATCTTGGCAAGGTCATGCGGTGTTCACAGATGCTGAAGGTCGCGAGTTGGCAGTACGTCGTCTCCCGAACTTCTTTGAAACCTTCCCAGTCCTTTTGACCGACAAAGATGGCATTGTCCGTGCTGACATTCCTTTCCGTCGGGCAGAATCACAGAATAGCTTTGAGCAATCTGGTGTTACCGTTAGCTTCTACGGTGGCGACTTGGATGGTCAAACTTTCAAAGACCCAGCTGATGTGAAGAAGTATGCTCGTAAGGCTCAAGGCGGCGAAGTTTTTGAATTCGACCGGGAAACCTTGAACTCTGATGGTGTGTTCCGCACCAGTACCAGAGGTTGGTTTACCTTTGGACACGCTGTATTTGCGCTGCTGTTCTTCTTTGGTCACATCTGGCACGGGTCTCGGACAATCTACCGAGATGTGTTTGCTGGTGTTGATGCGGATCTCGAAGAACAAGTTGAGTGGGGTCTGTTCCAGAAAGTGGGTGACAAGTCAACCCGCCGGAAGGAAGCTCTCTAAACTTTGTAGCGAAAAGTTAAGAATGGTCTAATCAGAGGAACTAGGTCGTGGCGACTGGGAACAGGAAGAATTCTTCCTCATCCCCAATCCCTAACCCCCCAATTCCCAAGACCATTCTTTCCTGTAGCTTGGTACACTAATACTGGTGGGTAAATCGGCAGGAATTAAAGCTATGGAAAGCATTGCTTACATCTTAATTTTGACTTTGGCAATAGGAACTCTCTTCTTTGCGATCGCCTTCCGCGAACCTCCTCGCATTGAAAAGAAAGAAGAGAAGTAGGACACCAAGTTCGCTCCAGGGATGAGGTGTTAACTAGCACCGGACGTAGGGGCGCAAGACCGCCTTGCGCCCTGACCGTAAAAAGAAAAGTGAATTCAGGAATTATTGATAATTAACTAATATAAAAGTATAAAGAATTTATGGTAGAATGTACGATCTGGAAGGTTCTGTGTTCAGATCAGCTTTTCTGCGCTAGGATGAAAAAGGATGTAGGTGTGGAATGCCCATTCGGCTCTTACATATGCATCGCTAGGAGGCATAACCTTTACGGAGAATAATAACCGGGAAACAATCAGCATGGTCAATCAGAAATTAACCGCTCCTGAAATTGGATTTACACACGACGATTTCGCCGCTCTGCTAGATAAGTACGATTATCATTTTAGCCCAGGTGATATAGTACCAGGTACAGTTTTCAGTATAGAGCCACGCGGCGCTCTGATTGACATAGGTGCTAAAACAGCAGCATACATACCTATACAAGAAATGTCTATCAACCGGGTAGATAGCCCGGAAGAAGTATTACAATCGAACGAAACGCGGGAATTTTTCATCCTCACTGATGAAAACGAAGATGGTCAGCTGACGCTATCGATTCGCCGTATTGAGTATATGAGAGCCTGGGAACGCGTCAGGCAGTTGCAAGCAGAAGATGCAACTGTGCGTTCTGGCGTTTTTGCCACCAATCGAGGTGGAGCTTTGGTGCGGATAGAAGGATTACGTGGCTTTATTCCCGGTTCCCATATCAGCACCCGCAAACCGAAAGAAGAATTGGTAGGCGAAGAACTGCCCTTGAAGTTCTTAGAGGTAGACGAAGAGCGTAACCGTCTTGTTTTATCTCATCGTCGAGCGCTGGTTGAGCGCAAGATGAACCGCTTAGAAGTTGGTGAGGTAGTGATTGGTACTGTGCGCGGTATCAAACCCTACGGTGCCTTTATCGATATTGGCGGCGTCAGTGGTCTACTGCACATCTCAGAAATTTCCCACGAGCATATAGATACCCCTCATAGTGTCTTCAATGTCAATGACGAAGTGAAAGTCATGATCATTGACTTGGATGCAGAACGTGGTCGGATTTCCCTGTCTACCAAACAACTGGAACCCGAACCAGGTGACATGATTAAGAATCGCGATTTGGTATATGACAAGGCAGAGGAAATGGCTGCTAAGTATCGGGAACAGATGTTAGCTAAGCAGCAAGGTGCTATTCCTGTAGCAGCAGCAACTGAAACTACTGAAGAAGTTGTGGCTGAGGACGTACCACCGGCGATTGAAGAGGACGTACCATCAGCGATTGAAGAGGACGTACCATCAGCGATCGAAGAGGACGTACCATCGGCGATTGAAGAGGACGTACCATCAGCGATTGAAGAGCACGTACCATCAGCGATTGAAGAGGACGTACCATCGGCGATCGAAGAGGACGTACCATCGGCGATTGAACAGGACATACCAGCAGCGATTGAACAGGACATACCAGCAGCGATTGAAGAGGAGATACCAGTAGCGATCAAAGAGTAATCCATTCGCCGTTGTGGTTATCTACAGCGGCTGCTCATAAAAAAGTATTAGACCTCTCGGAAAATAAGTTTAAGACCATTATGCTGTTTGATCTAAAATCTAATTTCTAGAGATGTCTATTGCATAAATAAGGGTTACAAGCTGTCGGTTAAGATCTTCCCAAATCTGTACAATGCTTACAGATTAGATAATTATTCAGCCAAGCACTTAATCAATTCATACAGGTCACTCTGCTCTTAACCGTTTCTGCCAATCAGGAACGGTTTTTAGCTTGGATTTCAATAGCATTCAATGGAGTTACTACTGGTTTGACATTGCCGAATTCCGTTATTTTCGGCAATGTTTCAACTAGGACAGTACTCTGGTTCAGAGACATTGCTTTGGTAATAGCGATGTTCAAATGAGGCCTAATTCTTAACCACAGGCGAAGTTTGTCCCCAACCTCCAGTAAATACAAACGTCTGTGTGGGCTTACGCTGGCGTGGAGAAAACTCGCGCTGTTGGTATTGTTCTGGTAATGTTTCGGGATCGCCTGAATACCCAATGGCGATCGCAGCTACTGGCTCATACCTCTGGGGAATGCTGTACAACTCCTTCGCCTTAGCCACGTCAAATCCTGCCATTTGGTGGATAAACAAACCTAGGGAAGTCGCCTGAATTGCTAGATTGCTAGCAGCCGCCCCAACATCATGAAATGCATGACGGTTTTCTACACCATTCTTCTCAAAGTAAAGCTTCGCCACTGAGATCATCAAAACGGGAGCGTTCTTTGCCCACACTTGATTTCCTTCTGCCAAACAACTGAGCAGACGGTTGAATTCCTCTGGATTATCTTTAGTAGCAACGATAAAGTGCCAAGGTTGCTCATTATAAGAAGAAGCAGCCCAACTCGCTGCTTCTAGCAAACTCTCAAGCGTTTCTTTTTCAATAGGTTGGCTGGAAAATGCCAAGGGACTCCAGCGCCGTTTCAGCAAGTCGTGAATTGGAAATTGGGTATCAGCAGGTTTCTCCATCACAGCCTCGGTTAAGTAAAGGTGGCTAAGAGCTATTTGCTCTTGAAATAGATGTTTTTAGACAAAAATACTTAAGCTTACTATTAATTGTTTTTCTAAATTCTGCAATCCTCATTGGGATAATATTTTCACTTGCTTTAATTTTGAGAGTTACACAAGGCATTGCGCCCATTGCACGAATGTGGAATCGGCGTGGTTCTCCCTCTCCTTAATCACTAATGACTGTGTTTCTAGCCCACGAAGCTTTTTGTACATCCAAAACAATTTTTGCCGAGCGATAGGCGTTGCCGCGTCCTTCGGACGATCGCTCTTAAGTGATTACCCTTGAGTCATTAGTCAAAGACCAAGAACAAATGACTGCTGGACTAGTGACTCAGTATTGTTGCTACGCTAGATACAGCTGAAGAAACACAGCAATTTTGATCCAAGTAGAGGGGAACTATGCCGCACACGATTGTTACTGATGTCTGTGAAGGTGTCGCTGATTGCGTAGACGCCTGTCCGGTAGCTTGCATTCATCCTGGTCCTAGCAAAAACGTCAAAGGAACTGATTGGTACTGGATTGACTTTGCCACCTGCATTGACTGTGGCATATGTATCCAAGTTTGTCCAGTATCCGGGGCGATCGTCCCAGAAGAACGACCCGATTTACAAAAAACACCGTAGTATAAACGGTTAACATCCTTTAAAAACAGGCATCTTAAAGATATGCCTGTTTTTACAGTAATACTACTGGATAAAGATATAAAAAAGTAACATTAAATATTTATTGTTCGGAAATTGCTGGTGCAGTAACGTATACGTAAATATAGCTGTCCTACGTAGGTAAACTCATGCAACGCTTAAGCGTACCCCTGATAGGCAATATCTTAACGTTAAGTCTGGCTACTGTAGCAATGACCCTGACGTCTGCTTACAGTGCTACAGCGGGCACACTGGATCTCAATTTTACAAAGCTACAAGGCTTAACAGGTGGTAATTCTGGTATGACTGGTGTCTACCGTGCAGATCTCTCCAATCTTGGCTTCGATATCAGTTCCATTGCTATCACTGATAGCAACAGTGCAATAGGCGGTGCACCTGGGAAATTTACCGCTTTTGATTTCGATGCAATCAAGATTAGCAACGTCTTGGTTAACAATGCCACAGACGCCAAAAACTTATCAGGGTTAAACGTCTTCGATTTTACTTCCTCCGGAACTTTCTTCACCCCAGGAACCCAGCGTTCTCCTGTCGATCCAGAACCTTTATTTGGTGTAAGTGGCGGCGGTATTATTGATAACTCACTCGCCACGCTGCAAAATTTTGATGGCAACTCCACAGCTGACGCCAATGCTTTTGGATTCGTCAGTTTAGGTGATGGTGGAACAGTTGTGTTTAACTTCAAAAATCCCATTTCAACAACCAGTCCACTGTACTTATACATTGGAGAGGCAGGTGATAATGGTGAGGTAGTCAATGGTCGAATTACTGTCTCTGACAAACTACGTCAGGTTCCAGAACCTACAAGCTTAGCAGCTGTATCTTTACTTGGAATCTACTTTGCCGTAAGCCGTAAAAAGAAAACAAAAGCTGCTTAATTTCAAATTTCCTAGCCGTTGAAATTAAAGTTAGGACATAGGTTTTTGATCTATGTCATTTTTTTTATATTGGTGCTGTCTTTGTCTTGGTACACGTAGCACAAGACGGTTGAGCTAGTGATATTCATCCTTAAAGATCCCCGCCAACCCCCATTGACAAACCAGCGTCGTTTCATTCGCTCCCTCGCCCGCCCAGAGTTGAAACTCCCGGCTAATAGCCCAAGTCGATTTTAATCGACTCATACCAATTTTCCATAAAGATGCACTTATAATTTTGAGCAAAATAACTGTATTTTAAAGTAACTATATTTTGAATTTATAATAAAGGACATTATGTCTGATTCGCTCACTCATTCGTCTCCCCTCCTAGAAGTGAAAAATGTCCACGCTGGATACATCAAAGAGGTGGATATTCTGCAAGGTGTGAATTTTCGGGTGGAACAGGGGGAATTGGTAACAGTGATTGGTCCTAATGGTGCTGGTAAATCTACCTTAGCGAAAACCATTTTTGGGCTTTTAACTCCCCATACAGGCTCAATTACCTTCAAAGACGAGAATATCACTGGACTCAAGTCGAATCAAATTGTTCAGCGCGGAATGTGTTATGTACCGCAAATTGCCAATGTCTTCCCTTCCCTCAGCGTAGAAGAAAATTTAGAAATGGGCGCTTTCGTCCGCAATGTTCCCCTGAAACCGCTCAAAGATAAAATATATACTATGTTCCCCAAGCTTGGCGATCGCCGTCAGCAACGCGCTGGAACCCTCTCTGGTGGTGAACGCCAAATGTTAGCAATGGGCAAAGCTTTGATGTTGGAACCCAGCTTACTGCTTTTAGACGAACCTTCAGCGGCTTTGTCTCCCATCCTAGTGACGCAAGTGTTTGAGCAGATAAAACAAATTAACCAAAGTGGTACGGCGATTGTACTAGTAGAGCAAAACGCCCGTAAAGCTTTGGAAATGGCTCATCGAGGATACGTCCTAGAGTCTGGGCGCGATGCAATCTCAGGGCCCGGTTTGGAATTGTTGAATGATCCCAAAGTAGGCGAACTGTACCTGGGAGCAGGTAAAGCGCATTAAAGAAAAGTCAGAAGAAGAATTCAGAATATGCCCTGCGGGCACGCTGCGTGTTGCAGTTCCTCCGTAGGAGGCACAGAACTCAGAACTCAGAATCGAATTAGTGGGGGCGGTGAGTACCCACCACGAGTCACGCAGTCGTACAGAATACACACGCGCTCTCATTGTGACTCCTGACTACTTCTTTGGCCAAAGATTTTTTACTCATAAAGCGTGAAAATTAAATGACTCTTAAACCGTGTCGTTGCTCACTCTTGCATCCTCTTGGAGTTTGAGAAGCTGTTGTCAGGTGGGTTCCGTTAACTGAGATAGACTGATGAGTCGAATAAATGGATTTGTAGGGCGTCGTGATTTTTTGAGGCAGTGCGTTGCGGGGGTTCCCCTGAGTGTGTATACTGCCATGAAGTTTGCAGGTGTGGGAGGCTTTGCGATTGGCGGTAGCCTTCTTTGGCAAAAACAGCAAGCTGTTGCTCTACAAGCCGCAGTTGCTGATGCAAGTCCAGCAAATCCCAATCCAGTCAATGGGGACAAAGCTTTAGAACTATTATTCGATGGAAATCAACGATTTTTACACCAAAAGCGAAAATACCCCGACCAATCGTTAGAACGCTTGCGATTGGTTGCTAAAGGTCAATATCCTTTTGCGTCTATACTTGGCTGTGCAGATTCTAGAGTACCAGCGGAAATTATTTTCGACCAGGGACTTGGGGATTTGTTTGTCGTGCGAGTTGCTGGTAATGTCGCCAGTGATATGGTTATAGGTAGCTTGGAATACGCTACAGCAATATTGGGTTCTCAACTGATTGTGGTTTTGGGTCATAGAAAATGTGGTGCTGTAGCAGAGGCGCTTCAAGAACAACCTGTTCCTGGCAGAATAGGCTTTGTTGTTGAAGGGATCAAACCAGCCGTAGAAAGAATCAAGTTGAGAACAGGCGACATCCAAGAGAATGCAGTTATAGCCAACATTCAATATCAGGCAGAAAAATTACAGGAAAGCTCAACGATTTTGGCTAAACTCATCCGCAAAGGTCAACTAAAAATCGTTGGTGCTTGTTACGATATTGAGACTGGTAAAGTGTCTATTCTTACCTAGGACAATTCCAGAGGAGCATTGAAATTACAATATCCATCAGGGGTGAACAGGAAGATTAACGGTAGCTTAAACTTGAGGAGCTACACCCTGAAATTCACATAGGAATAGATTAAGCGTGAGCACGAAGAAAGTGTAGCATTTGACGCAGAGCTAATAAAAGCCGAAGGTCAGAAAAGACTCGCTTAAAAATACGGAAGCTCAAACATGATCAAAGAAGTCCTTGGCTGTAATGACTCCGCTTGAACAAACAGGGTACTTTGGTCGGGGAAAGGTGTCCAATTTTGGTCGGATAACGGTTCAGAGGCAATAGTAACTCGGGTCGGGTGGTTTGCATCATCGCAAGACCAATAAAGAGTAGGGGCTTGTATGCCGTAGGCATACCGACTTGCCGCGATTGCTTGACCATCACTCACAATGACATTGCCACTAAAGCTGGTGTCGTGTTCTTTAGCCAGGTGCGTCAATTTTTGTAGCGTGGCACGTAACGCTGACAACAGGGTGCTGTCTGGAGACGACTGCCAGATTTCCACCAGCAGGGCAAAGATGTGTTCAGAGTCAGTCATGCCCTTAATGAGACGGTATGTGGAATCAGAAAGGCAGTCACGTATCGGTCTATAGAGCGTTTGCTGAAAGTTTGTGATCTCGCCATTATGCACAAACAACAGGTTGCCACTGCGAAATGGCTGACAGTTGCTAATATCGAGCGATTCACCCGTTCCAGTGAGTCGGACATAGCCCAGCGCACAACTAGATTGTACGTACTGGCTCAACTCTTTCAGGTTCGGATCGTTCCACATCGGGATAGTGTTCCGGTAAATGAATGGTTTACCCACTTCATCATACCAACCTACACCGCTCCCGTCTGCACAAACGACTCCTGACTTTAATTCAAGAGGGTTGTAACTTTGGTTGTAGAGGGAATGCTCCTGCTTATAGAGCAACTCATCTAATTGGATGCTATTGCCAAGGTAGCCAACTAATCGACACATAAGAAAAACAGTTCTATTGAGCGGGATACACTCATTACATTAAGGTTCGTACATAAAAGTTTAGCAAACTAAATTTTTTTTGACCTTTGCGACTCTCAATTCGCAGCTAACACAGGAGGTCAACAAGCCTAAATGTATGTCTATTAATCAACTTTGGCAATCCAAAGGTAGAATTTCAACGTATCGTCCCAGATTTATAATTTTATCTGCGTCCATCTACTTCGGCGTCCATCTGCGGTTAAAAATTCTTCATGGTTCTCCAACTCCTCCCAAAACACCTGCAAACCATCTACACCCACGCCGAAACTACCTATCCAGAAGAGTGCTGTGGTATAATACTAGGCAATCTGACAAGCGAGGGCAAAACTGTGGTAGAAGTGATGCCAACAGAAAATGCCTGGAACGCAGAAACAGCGGCAGAGCTTCCAGGAGATGACACATTAGATTACAGTAAAAGGCAAAGGTATGCGATCGCACCTCAAGTCATGTTGCACACACAGAAAGAGGCACGCGATCGCAAACTAAATATCATCGGCATTTATCATTCTCATACTGACCATCCAGCGATACCTTCAGAATATGACCGCCAGCTTGCTTGGCAGGAATACTCTTACATCATTGTTTCTGTACAAAATGGCAAAGCTAGTGACATCAAAAGTTGGACTTTGGATGATACCCACCAGTTTCAGCAAGAAGCAATTGAAAAGTTAGGTTAAGAACAAGTCATACAAAAAGACACAAAGGGTATTGTTTTTCGGTAGGATTAAAAATCCGCTCTTCCTCATCAAACTTGCTATGCTCAATCCTAATCTGGATGAAATCCAGTTAACCAAAGATGATTACGAACGTTACTCCCGCCACCTAATTTTGCCGGAAGTGGGGCTGGAGGGACAAAAACGCCTGAAAGTTGCCAGTGTGCTGTGTATCGGTACGGGTGGACTGGGTTCACCTTTGCTTTTGTATCTGGCGGCGGCGGGTATCGGACGCATCGGTATTGTTGATTTCGATGTTGTCGATACTTCCAACTTGCAACGACAAGTCATTCACGGTACATCTTGGGTGGGTAAACCTAAGATTGAATCTGCAAAGAATCGCATTCTAGAGATTAATCCGCATTGCCAGGTTGATTTGTACGAAACTCGCCTGACTTCGGAAAATGCCCTCGACATTATTAGACCTTATGATATCGTGGTGGATGGTACCGATAACTTCCCCACTCGTTATCTAGTCAACGATGCTTGCGTGTTGCTGAACAAGCCCAACGTCTACGGTTCGATTTTCCGCTTTGAAGGGCAAGCCACAGTATTTAACTACGAGGGTGGACCAAACTATCGTGATCTTTACCCCGAACCACCACCACCAGGAATGGTTCCTTCGTGTGCAGAAGGTGGGGTGCTAGGTGTGCTGTGCGGTATTATTGGCACACTTCAGGCAACGGAAACTGTCAAAATCATTATCGGACAGGGTAACACTTTGAGTGGACGCCTGCTACTGTATGATGCTCTCAATATGAAGTTCCGAGAGTTGAAGCTGCGTCCAAACCCAGTCCGCCCAGTGATTGAAAAGTTGATAGACTACGAACAATTCTGCGGTATCCCACAAGCCAAAGCACAAGAGGAGAAACAGCAGATGGAAATGTCAGAAATGACAGTGCAGGAGTTGAAGCAATTGCTGGATAGTGGTACAGATGATTTTGTGCTGCTAGATGTCCGCAACCCGCACGAGTACGAAATTGCCCAAATTCCTGGTGCAGTCTTGATACCGTTATCAGAACTTGAAAACGGTCAAGGCGTCCTTAAGGTGAAGGAATTGGTCAATGGTCATCGCCTAATTGCCCATTGTAAATCGGGTATGCGTTCTGCAAAAGCCCTCGGTATTCTCAAGGAAGCGGGAGTTGATGGCACGAATGTGAAGGGTGGTATTCTTGCTTGGAGTAAGGAAATCGACCCATCCGTACCAACATATTAGAGAAGGAACCGCATTAGCGTATCCCTGACGGGACGCTTTGCGCTTAGCGTGTCCGTAGGACATAGACGCTAAGGACGCGAAGGTTTATTTGCGTCTTTAGCGTAAATTTTTTATTTGGAAAAGAATTTAGATTATTTGTGTATATCTAGCCTGATTAAGCAGGTTTTCCTTCGATAGATAGTTGTTTTATTTTTATTTTTGAACTAGGTTGTGCTTTGTTAGGTTTTTGCTTGGCAAATCTTTAATCAAAAAGATGTTAGTTGATTAAGAAATTGATGACTTTCAAAGGAAATAATACTAAGGTTAGATTAGCTGAATTTGATGAACAAGTAGAACTCAAATATGCCCACTAGGCAGCTAGTTACCAGCTAGCTCCCAGCAGGACTTCCTCCCAAATTGAGCGTACAACCAAGGAGGCTAATCTTATCGTGTCAAATATTTCCGAAAATCGTCATCCTAATGACGATATAATAAATTTTCAGACCTTAGATGGTTTACGGATAGTTGTAGTAGATGATGATGCTGACAGCCTTGTCTTAACTAGCTTTATTCTTGAAAGCTGTGGTGTTCAAACAGTAACCGCAACGTCTGCGTTGGAAGCCCTTGAGATCATCCAACAATATGTACCGGATGTTTTAATTATTGACATTGCTATGCCGGAAGTGGATGGATATTCCTTAATTCGTAAAGTCCGAACACTTAATTCTCCACAAAATCAGATTCCGGCTATTGCTCTAACAGCTATGGATTCAGAAGAAGGTCGCGACCTTGCTCTCAAATTAGGATTTCAATCTTACTTAATTAAGCCTAGTGACCCTAATGACATAGTAACAGAAATAGTAAATATTCTTACTAAGAAAATTTAATTTTTAGTGTTGACAAAATAAAAGCTTCTAGCCATAGACTGGATAAAAGCTGAAATATTGATCGCAATAATCGGGTAGAATGTAGCGTGTTGATGCCCTTAATCTGGTCTTACTTAGAGAAAGAATAAACTGACCAGTGTATAAGGAGATATCAATGGAATTACAACAGACTCCAATCACAGAAGAAACCCTATGGCAAGCAGTTTTCAACAGAGACTCCAGTTTTGATAAAAAGCTATTCTACGGCGTTCGTTCTACAGGCATCTACTGCCGACCGACTTGTTCTAGTCGAAGACCAAATAGAAACCAAGTTTGTTTCTTTCAGTCGCCACAAAAGGCTGAAAGTGCAGGTTTTCGACCTTGTAAGCGGTGCCTGCCACAATATGAAACAGCGCCAAATTTGACTCAGGCTAAAATCTTGGCAATATGTCGATACATTGAAGAACAAGTTGATCACATCCCCACTCTATCGGAACTCAGTTCTCGGTTTGAGATAAGTCCTAGCTACTTGCCACGAGTCTTTAAACAAATGATGGGCGTATCTCCTTTTGAATATGCAGATGCACTTCGTAGCGATCGCTTTAAGCAGCGTCTTCAACAAGGGGAAGAAATTGCTCATGCGGTTTACGACACAGGATATGGATCGAGTAGCCGACTGTATGAAAAAGCATCCAAGCAACTTGGAATGACACCAAAAACTTATCGGTGCAGTGGTAAGGGAATGCATATTGCCTATACCATCGTTCCATGTTCTCTGGGATATTTGCTTGTGGCAATAACCGAGAAAGGAATCTGTGCCGTTAAATTAGGTGATGAAGTAGATGAGCTAGAACGTATTCTTGTTAGTGAATTCAATCAGGCAGATATCGTGCGTGATGACTATCTACATCGAGACTGGGTACAGACAATCCTCAGCTTCATTGTAGGAGACGCGCTACACCTCGATTTGCCGCTTGATATACGGGGGACAGCATTTCAAAAACAAGTTTGGCAGGCTTTGCAGAAAATCCCGTATGGGGAAACGCGCACCTATGCTGACATCGCCCGTGAAATTGGTAAACCTGAGGCAGTTCGCGCTGTAGGTACTGCTTGTGGTGCCAATCCGGCAGCACTCATCGTACCGTGTCACCGTGTCTTGCGGACTGATGGCACTCTTGGCGGCTATCACTGGGGAATTTCGCGCAAACAAAAACTCTTGGCACAAGAAGGGAAACGGACGGGCAAGATGCCCATCCCACAAGAAAGACAAGAAAAATAAAGTGCAATGGCACGAACATAAGGCAGAAGCAGGAGCAATGCAACTTCGCCTACTTCCCTCACCTCCCCTACTAGCCACTAGAAGCGGCTGCCTGTTTCTCCTGCTTTTTAATGTTTCGCCTTCCCCAAGGCTTCAAGACTGAAATGCCAATGATTACTAAAAGACATGACGTCTGAATAATAGCACCCACAAGTACTGCGTTCTGGTCAAATACATATAGTGGGTTTTGCAGTGCTTGTATTCTTTCGGCAGCAGAGATGGCAGTCATCATATTTGTCCACGGACCAAGCCAAATTGTGCCAGTGACAATGAGTGCTACAGTTGCTATCCACTTGACGATCACCCAGTAGTGTTTGAAAAATCCCCAAATGGTAAGCCAGCAAAGCAATCCACCTGTTATCAGCGATAAGGTGGCAGAGGGGATGATTACAAAGTCATCCAGCAGCTTCATGACTGAGTTGATAGCGTACAGTTCATCACCATTGGGAGTGTTTCGGTTGCTTAAAGCAATTGCAATCATGCATAAAGCAGTACCAAACCAAATTCCTCCAAAGGCGACATGAGAAGCCAGCAACCAGTTTTTTTGCTTGACGCTTAGCTTGTTCATATTAGTTTTTCCAAATTTTAATTAGGCAACTTATAGTTAGGTTCCTAACGAATAGCTTACACTAGGTAGCAATCATCCACAAGCATTTTATTTAGGGGTCAAGCATTGCTGAGGTTCCAGTGCGTACTTTGTTTAAAAGCTTGATAAGTGTCTTTTTTTCGCTGTCAGTGAGATTCGCCATCAAGTCGGTGGTGCGGCAAAAATGGTCTGGAAGCATTTGAGAAAGCAAGTCCCGTCCTTTGTCTGTTAATTGCAAACGCAGCATTCGCCTGTCTTCTGAGTCAGGAAGCCGTCTTACCAATCCATCTCGTTCAAGTCCGTCAAGGAGTCCTGTGATTGTTGCTTTAGTCACATCGGCTCGTTGAGCACATTCAGAAGGTGTTAGCCCTTTCTCGTCCGCCAAATACAATTGCATCAACAAAGTAAATTTCCCCCGCGAAAGACCGTAGCGGGCAAAATGAACATCTAAGGCTTGATAAACATCAGCCGTGGTATGTAGAAAAGCCAAACAAGTTTCTATTGAAGCAACATCTAACTCTGGGTAGCGCTTGGCAAAATTCAGTATTGTCTGTTTATCAACAAAGGGACGCAGTATGACCACAGTTAAAAAGGAATTTGATTAGCTTGCTAATTATAAGGTAGCCTGAAAGTCGAATTTTTATTGTTGTATCTATGTTGATGTCAGAATCACTCACACAAGAAACTCTTAGTTATGCTTTGATGGAGCTAGCCAATCGCGACAGCGATTTTGCCCGAATTTTAGAGACTTTCGGACCCCCGCCTTTGTGGGAAAGAGAAGCGGGTTTCCCAACACTCCTGCGTATCATTTTGGAACAACAAGTATCTTTAGCTGCTGCAAAGGCTGTATTTAACCGTCTGTGTGCAGTGGCGGTACCGCTGACGCCAGAAAATTTTCTTACTCTGGATGATGTTCAATTAAAGACAATTGGGTTTAGTCGGCAAAAGATTGTGTACAGTCGTGCATTGGCGATCGCAATCACAAGCGGTCAGCTTGACCTCACCAACCTAGAGACAATGGACGAAACAGCTATCCGGGCTGAGTTAAAGCGCATCAAAGGTATTGGAGATTGGACAGTGGATATATACTTGCTGATGGCGCTGCTACGCCCTGATGTTTTTCCCAAAGGCGATTTAGGACTGGCGATCGCCACCCAAAAACTCAAGGGATTGACGCTACGTCCAACACCTGAAGAACTGGCAGCAATTGCAGACAACTGGCGTCCTTGGCGTGCCGTTGCTGCCAGAATTTTATGGCACTACTACCTAAACAATCCCAATCGTAAAGGCTTTGAAAAAAGTACCCAATCGCTGACTTAATTCTGCTGAGAAAACTTAATAGGAACACTAGACTCGTTGAGAGCAAAAAATTGGAATGCACCCCTCAACGCGCGTTGACTGATATTGCCTTCTCTAAGCTAGCTACTTTAGTTCGTCGGGAGTTTTTAGCTTCATGAATTAAATCTGTTGGGAAAACCCAAGGGCTTAAATCAGCAGGAAAAATAAAAAATTCTGCCCCATGCAGGAGTCCTTTACGGTGAAGCGAGATAGCTTCTACCAGGCGTAAAAACATAATTGGAGTCCATAAGCATAATCTGCTGCTGTAAAAGTAGACAACGACTCGGCTCGTTGTGTACTCAAACTGCGGGAGTGGATTTTGCAAAGGCGAAATCATACTAAATAACGGTCATCTGTCAAAAGGTAGAAGAGGCTATACCTATCATTTGACGTATTCTTGCGAAGAAGAACAACTAGCTCAAGATAGTTGTTTAGTATTGTTTTTTACGTATGTTCTATTCGCTTTTATATAAAAAGCGATTACGGGCGGGGGTGAGGGCGGATATTAGACTTCTTGCATTCATTCCAAAAAAAAGAATAATTAACCACAGATGGACACAGATGGACACAGATGGAATCAAACAGATGCAATCTTGTCTATTGCTATGTATGAATGCAACTCTGTATGAGAGGATGTCTGAAAACTTTAAGCAAGGTATATTTTGTCATTCTGAGCGTAACGAAGTGGAGCGAAGAATCCCAATTTTTCGTTGTGGTTCGAGATGCTGAGCGCTAAGGCGCACGCTACGCGAACACTACGCTGTCGCTCCGTTCAGCATGACATTTTTGACTTCTCAGACATCCTCTAAGCTCTTGCACTGCCGCAACTTACCTTCTTTCTGCATAAGTCAACTTTAGTTGCGTCTATAACAATATGTAAAACAGTGGAGAAATCTGATCGCTGCGGCTTACTGTAGTGACAAATGGTACGCAGGTGGTGTCTCGCATCACAGAACGCAATCCGGATAAACGTCTGTTGCTGTTTGCAGATCAGTTTGAGGAACTCTACACTCTTTGTCAGGTGAAGGAAGAACAAGAGCGCTTTGCTGATACGTTGCTCGAAGCTATTCATCACAAAAGTTTAACACTGGTTTTCACTTTACGAGCTGACTTTTACGGCTATGTGCTTTCCCACCGTCCGCTTCGGGATGCGTTGCAGGAATTTACACCACAACTGCTAAGTTCCATGAATCAGGAGGAACTACAAGCGGCGATTGAGCAACCGGCACAAAAGCTGGAAGTACAACTAGAGGATGGACTGACTCAACGAATTCTCGATGACGTGGGGCAAGAACCTGGTAACTTGCCATTGTTGGAATTTGCCCTCACCCGACTGTGGGAGAAGCAGGTTCACCGTGTGTTAACTCACCAAGCCTACGATGAAATTGGCGGTGTCAAAAAAGCTTTAGCCAATCATGCTGAACAGATTTATCAACAACTGAGTGAGGCAGAACAGAACCAGGCACAGCGAATTTTTCTGCAATTAGTGCGTCCGGGGGAGGGGACAGAGGATACTCGGCGGCTAGCAACCCGTGCGGAAGTTGGGCAAGATAACTGGGGATTGGTGAGTTATTTAGCAGGATATCAAGCACGTTTGGTTGTGACGGGACGCCATGAACAGGAAGATACGGTAGAGGTGGTGCATGAAGCGCTGATTCGGGAATGGGGAACCCTGCGCGAGTGGATAAATGCTAACCGTCAATTTCGCGTTTGGCAGGAACGGTTAAAAGTAGCAATGCTTGAGTGGAAAAATAATAACCATGACTCAGGGGCGTTGTTGCGAGGTGTGCCGTTAACTGTAGCAGAAGATTGGTTGCACAAACGCGGGGATGAACTGACGCAGGAGGAGCGAGATTTTATTAGGGTTAGCACCCAACAACCGGATAAGGAGAAGCAGCAGCGCGATCGCAGCCGACGACTGGCAATTATCGTATTAGGTAGCTTCTCTGTGATAGCTCTAAGTTTGGCAGGGATCGCTGGCGTGGGCTGGTGGAGTGCGGCAATCAGTCAAATTAATTCTCTTACTAATACTTCAGATGCGCTTTTGAACTCAAATGGGCGAGAAGCCGTAAAAACAAGTTTAAAAGCTGTTGTACAAATGGAAGGTACACCCTGGGTAGGGGCAAATACCCGGACGCAGGTGGAACTAGGATTAATGCATACAGTTCACAACGTCGCAGCCCCAAACACCTTGGGAGGACACGCAAAGCAAGTTTATGGTGTCAGCTTCAGCCCGGATGGCAAGATGCTGGCAACGGCCAGTGCTGACAACACGGTGAAACTGTGGGACACCAGCACCGACAAACAAATCAAAACCCTCAAGGGGCATACAAACTCGGTTAATGGTGTCAGCTTCAGCCCCAATGGCAAGATGCTGGCAACGGCCAGTGGTGACAACACGGTGAAACTGTGGGACACCAGCACCGGCAAACAAATCAAAACCCTCAAGGGGCATACAAACTCGGTTAATGGCGTCAGCTTCAGCCCCAATGGCAAGATGCTGGCAACGGCCAGTGGTGACAACACGGTGAAACTGTGGGACACCAGCACCGGCAAACAAATCAAAACCCTCAAGGGGCATACAAACTCGGTTAATGGCGTCAGCTTCAGCCCCAATGGCAAGATGCTGGCAACGGCCAGTGGTGACTACAGGGTGAGACTGTGGCGGTGGGATTTTGATTATTTACTCAGGGAAGGGTGCGATTTTATCCGCGAGTATTTCAATACCAATCCCCCTGAGGATGAGAGTGACAGGCATATGTGCGACGGCATTGGTAGTGGAAAATGAAAGAGCGTTCCCTTTATAGCCAAAGCCTTTAAACTAACCTTCTTGTTGCTTGGTGGGAGAATCTGCTTCAAATAGATCTTGGCGTTCTAACGTTAAGCTGTTGAGAGAAAACTTTTCGAGCAACTAAATATAGCTTCTTAGCTTAAAAAGAGCAAACACTCAGAAAGCGCCCATCCCAATAATGCCATAACCATCATGCAGAAAAGGATGTACTCCGACATTTTCACACCTCAATTAACACTAAGCCTTGTCAGTAGGTCATAGTTATGAATAAACATTTTCAAATTAAAGATAAAACATCGCCCTACTAACAACTTCTATCAGAAGTCAAAGCGTTCCTTTTCGCAATTCATAACTTTGGGTGAAAATCTACTCCCAGATCTCCTACTTGTTTGGAATTATTTTCTATACCTTAGAGCAGTTTTCAATTGGGTACAATACAGGCTAGCTGTAGGGGCACAGCATTGCTCATTGGTGTTAACTTAAGCTGAAACCCTTGTCATTACGTTAAATTATGCCTGATTATACTCGTCCACAATTCTCGCTCTACCCCACCCCGGTTTTGTCTGACGCCAAAACCTCCCCTCCCCTTGCTAAGGGGAGGGGACGTAAAGCGTAGCTTTACGGGGGTGGGGTAAATCAACGTGGAATAAAGGGTTGAACGTGATTGTTGACACCAATGAGCAAAGCTTCGTGCCCCTACCATGTGGTTTGTAGTTTATGCAATTGAGAAGCGCTGTAAGAAGCTGAGTGTCTGAGAAAACTTTTGAGAAACTGCCAAAGCTATTTCAACTCAAGCGTATACTCGCCGTAAAGAGCAATTTTTTCAAATCCCAATCTTTCATAACAGGATATTGCACCTGTATTGTCAGCTTTGACATTCAAACCAATATAATCCACGCTGTCTAATAATGACTGGCACAATTTTGCACAAACCTTTGTTGCCAAACCTTGTTTACGAAAATCTGGGTGTGTTGTGACATTGCCAAGTGTTGCAACTTTATATTCAGGTGAATATACATGCACACCAGCCACACTTACCAATACCGATCCTTGACGGACACCATAATAATGCCCTGTTTCCAGCATTCTTGGGTCAAACCAGTTTCCTGGATAGCTCAGATGATACAGCGCCTTTAGCTCCTGCAAATCTGATTGAGACATCTGTTCTACAGAAGATGTATCTACTTTGTTTAAATATGAATTTAAATAGAAGAGATTGGTTAAACCCATTTTGTGATAAATTCCATGAGATTGGATTTGATAGTCTTTGGCAAAAATTTCTACTGTATGACTATTTAAATGGGCGTAGAATCGCTTTGGCAGGAGATGCAAGAGAGAGTGCAGCAACTCACTCATCTCTTCTCCAGAACCTTCAGTCAAACCTAGTAAAACAGGAAGTTCTGCACCAACATACAACAGTACGATTTGGCGGATACTATCACTATCCTGAAGTGCGTACCAGTTAGTATATGACCAAAAAAAGTCATCTAAATCTCCAATCTCATACAAATGCAGAAAAGGATGACGGCGCAGAAACGCTTCTATTTTGTCCTTTTCGTGGAGACAAACTGGCTTGATAAATTGCATATTTTAGTAGTTGCTTTCCAGATACGATATATGCACCTGTTGTTTCACGGTTTATGACATATCGTGTTCAACTAGTAGTTCACCACAGAGATTTTGACAGGTGTCCAGGTTACTGAGAAACTAGTTGAAAATCTCGGTATTCACAAATGGCAGAAAAATACATCGTTAACCTCACACAAGAGGAATATTCATCA
>JAESFT010000454.1_pt1 | contig 24963 bp, 18 predicted proteins | sample 9269451 | NCBI WGS metagenome assembly JAESFT01 (sample SAMN14502557, study PRJNA617106) | algae metagenome | isolation source: Scytonema hyalinum WJT4-NPBG1 and co-occurring heterotrophs from well... | place: USA: Mojave Desert, Joshua Tree National Park, California | collected 2006-05-25
TTGGTATGAATTGCAAAGAAATTTATTCACTTTCGTTGTGCGTGAGTACATTGTGGACAATCTCACCAAGACTTGTGCTGCCTAGTACACATGGATGATGTTTTTTGTCAATGCGTAAGTCCTAGAATTATTCAAATAATGACAAATGACTATTCTTCATAATCCATGATCACTTGCACCCAGCGTGGAGGGCGAGGTATGGGGTTACCTAGGCGATCCAACAGCAGCCATGCTGCTATGTGTACCGTGAATAGGTAGATAAAGTTGTTGACAAGAATCAAGGCGATCGCCCCGACTTGAATCAAAAATACGCTGGGATTCGCCAAAATGCCTAGTCTGAGGAATATCCACTCGACAAAACCCGTCGCCTGGTTAATGGCGTAAATCCAAAGGTCTTCGTTAGACAGCACCGACGTCAACCATACCCGAAAAAAGACTCCTATGGTGCCTAACAGCGCCCCCAAGGTGATGGAAACAATCCAAGGAACACGGCGATTCCACGTTGCTCCCAAAAGTACGCCCATGAAGGCAAAGGGCATGACAAACAGCAAACTGCGGACTGGTCCCATCAGCACCGAAAGCAGCAACCCGGATGTCACTGCTGCCATCCATGCTGCTCGTTTGCCCCAACGAAGGTACACTAGAGCGATCGGCACGGGGAAAAATATCCGTAACAGAGGTCCTAAAGGAAAGTAAAAATTAATAAACCAGATTAAGCTAGCGGTGCTAGCTAAAAACGCCGTTTCCACGATTCTCAACGGCGCTTCCAGTTTCATTGAGGTCTTGTTAAAGTCTTTTGTTTGCCTAACCATTCATTTACTCGGGGGTTGAAATCAGAAGAACACAGAACTCAGTTATCAGTTATCAATTAACTGTTGACTGTTGCTGTACAGAGTTCTGAGTTCTTTTTTGAGAAGACTGTTAAACTATCATTCTTTCTAAGGCTGACAAATCGGGAATACAAATTACGTCCTGCTCCCGTTTAATCAAGCCTTTTTTTTCCAGCCTTGTCAATACTCGTGTGACTGTTTCTCGTGCCAGTCCACTCAAACTACTCAATTCCCGGTGAGGTAAATTGGGAATTTTGGTTCCCCCTTCCCCTTTCTTTCCCTGTCCCTCGGCTAAAAACAATAACGTGTCTGCTACCCGCGACTGACTGTCAGATTCCCTTAACCGCAATCGCCGATTCACTTGTCGTAACCGACGTGCCATCAGTTGCGCCAATCGGACTCCCGCCATTGGTTCTGTTTGAAGTAACTTGAGAAAATCTTGTGCTGGCATACTACCAATCACTGTGGTAGTCAGGGTAATGACATCGGTGGAACGAGGCACTTCATCAAGAGCTGCCATTTCACCAAACAATTCTCCCTTGCCGAGAATATTTAGCGTTACTTCTTTGCCTTCCAGGTTGTAAGTGCGTATTTTTACCCATCCTTCTACAATAAAATATACGGAACCTCCCCAGTCATTCTCCAACAAAATCACTTGATTAGCTGGGTGAGTGCGGCTTACTAAATGGGTAAGAGCTTGTTCTACAACGGTTTCTGGTAATCCTTGAAAAAAGGGTGCCAAGTGCATCAGAGGATTGGTAGTTGCTTGTACGCTATACCGGTCTTCCATTACGAGATTTTTCTGATATAAGCTGCAATATACACAAAAAATAACAGTACCTTTATCAGCCTAAGCTATTAAAGTACAGCCATTAGAATCTAAAAATAGACTATGTTACACAATAAAGCGAGCCAAGCGTTTTTTATAAAAAGTATTGAGCTACAGCTTAAAATTTGGCAAAACTTTTGCAACAAACGATGTACGGCTTGCAGTTGCGTGGTTGGGGAATAGCACCACTGTGAAAGGAGTTACAATTCAGCTTGGGGCTCCGCCCACGAGGGGATGGAGTTTCACAAATGTTGAAATGTTTGCCTGTCCTTTGGACGCAGTCCGGCTTGTACCACTGATTCATCGGCCCAACGGGAGAACCAGTTACCTACGGCAGGGTTTCCCTCCCGCAGTACTGGTCAACAAGTCGCAAGTTTTTGTCATTCTGACTCCTGACTCCTGAATTCTTCTTAGTAAAGATTACTACTTCAAACTATAGACCAATTAAATAAATAATACTCATAGGAATTAATTTTTGCTAATCTATAATTTTTACCTGTTTTCGGTAAGCCAAGACCGACTATTTCCTGCGGCAAAGACCGTCCACTCCTACGGAAAGCCGCCATGCATTATGTAGATCAACGTTAATTGACAAATATAGCAGTTCTCCTTTGAATGAAGTACAAGTTCGTAGTCATCGCTGTCTTCGATTAAAGAACTAGGGTGTATTGCACTCAATTGCAAATCGCCATAATATTGCTGGACGCCCACATGATGCATAACGAATAGTTGCAACAGTTGAAAAATTTCTATAATCACCTGACTTAAAGTTCTAGATAAGGTAAATTAACGTGACTTCTCGCGCAGCAGAAACTCAACAACTGATCGCAGATATTGACCGCTTAATAACCAACAAGCGCCTGTCTAGGTTTTTCTCTACTCAAGCCTCAGAACCACGACAGCTTTTAGAACGAATTCGCGATTTCTTAGTCAGTTTATCCCAAAGTGATGCCCAAACCGAGCCACAACAATCGTCTCTGGTGGCAAAATTTGTTGAACAGGGTCCTCACCAGTCTTTACCACAGCAGAATGAACTCAAGCAAGAGGAAGGTTCTTATTATGTTGTGGCGGGACAAGAAAGCAACGCATTAGCGGCAGTGCTTGCGCCTTTGCAAGAAGAAATAAAAACACTATTGCAACAACGAACAAATCTTGTAGAGGAAATCAGGCAATTAGAACAAAAGCGGCTGCATAACTACTCTTTAGCACAGCAATTAGCGAATCAGGAGCAGATAATTTCAGAATTTTTGCAGGTTCTCAGCAGTCGTGTTGTGCCTAATTCAACACCAGAAGCTGCGGGAATTACAACAAGTTCTCAAATGCCGCAGTTTTTCAAAATTGATACTGCTCCTTCTTTGTTTGCAAGCCATGAGGATTATACAGAACCTGCAACCTCTTCGACTCCACCCGATCAAATGGAGCATTTGTCAAGACTTGCTAGGGATCTGGATCAAAAGTTACTCGCTCTCGATGGAACTGTGAATGTTGTCTTTGAGGCATTACAGCGCAATATTCACACTTATCACGAGTCTTTGTCTCAAGCACTGGCAAGAATGCACAGCAAAGGAGTGCAAGGCGAACAGTTGTTAGCAAGCTTAATCAGTAATTTGACTTCTCAGTTCCAGCAACCAACTTTGATCAATCAACCATCAAAGAATTTAAAAGATGAAACGCCAGCAGAATCTCAGGAGTTAGCTTCAGAGTTAGCTGAATTTCAACAAGCAGAAGCTTCATCCTCACTCACGCAAAATCAACCTGTAAGCTTGGAAGCACAACAGGAGACTGCTAGTACATCTGATTTGGATGCAGTGTTTCAGCACAGGGAAGACGAGCAAAGTTCTATAGAGACTCCTCCTAATACGAGTGGCATACACCAGCTGAGTTCCCCGTTAATTCGTGATGAAGTAGACCAACTTTACGCCAGTTTGTTTGGTGTTGAAGTAACAGATGCCACGGATAAGTTACCTGCATTTACCAATAATGAAGTTATAAATATAAATGAGTTATTTGAGCCAACAATAACCTCATCTGAGACAGATGTGGCAACAAATGAGGCTACAGATAGATTATCTGCGCCTGTCTCCGCTGAGATCAATGAGTTATTTGAAGAGCCAACGAGAACCCCACCTGCTGTGACAACGGATCAACAGACGGATGTCACAGATAAATTATCTGCGTCTGTCACCAAAGAAGATGAAGTTACAAATATCACAGATGAGTTCTTTGAGGCAACAGTAACCCCGCTGACAACAAATGAGGTTACATATGTAACGGATGTGGCAACAGTAAACCCCGCTGCTGACACTCCACCAGCAACTGCAACTCATCAACCGCCATCAGAGAGTTTCCTGTATGAGGTAACTTTTGAGGCTCCGGAAGTGGCAACGGATGAAGTTACGGATGTTACGGATGAGTTATCTGTAGATGTCACAACTCCTTCTTCGGTGTCGAATCTCTCTGAAACTTCATTAGACGCTGGAACAAATCAACAAAAACCTGTGCTTGCTGCTGTTGAGGTTCCCGATCCTTGGTTGGAGGAACCCCAAGCAGGTCTTTTGGAAGCAAGTCGTAATGACACTAAAGATACACAAAATGTTCCCTTAGCGACACAACAATCCTCCACATCTCAGGAAAATACATTTCCAGAGTTACCGCCTGAGGGCGATGGCGCTTTTCTCCCGCTGAGTCCTTCGGTGCCGCCAGGCTTACGCGATGGGCGAAGCCCCGCCTTCGGCGATCGCTCTCGCCCTCAGGTTGTTTCTTTCGCAAGCAGCACTAGCTCAGTTAGTCCAGCAAGTGAAGATACAATTACAGCCCTGAGTGAGCTACTGCTTGCTATAAGTGATGCCGAACAGTTGCTTGAAATGCCATCCTCTGCTGAAGCACTAATCACAACTCCAGTTACTTCAGAAGTTGTAGAAACTCCTCCACAGACAACTTCACGCGAAACTTCACAAGTCGAGATTCAAAATCCTGATCTAGAGCAGTCTTCAAATAATGACATTCCCGCTTCGCCAGAGGAAAATTTGCTATTTCAAGAAGAACAATCTACAGAAATGGTTGATATTTCCTTGGAAGAAGCGCAGTTGCAGCAATTGGAACAGGATTTAGCGAGTTTTGATGGGGAAATAAATGCTCTGTTGCAGCCTTTAACTCAACCAGAAAATCAAGAAAATCCACCTGAGAGCCTATCTCCCTTACCACAGCAAGCAGAGACTGAGCCAGATCCAAGCGCAACAGAAGCGCAGGTGGCGGAAATTGAAAAAAAAAGTATGGTGAAAGAAACAGTTGATGGTTCTTCTGTTTCAATTTCTCATTCAACCAACGATACAGACGTTCCACAGGAACAGAATACTCGTAAATCTATTTGGTATTTAGGAATTGATTTGGGGACAACTGGAATTTCTGCTGCTCTGTTAAATCGCTCCACAAGTGAGGTGTATCCTCTATATTGGTCAGCCGAAACGCAACCGGAAGCAACTTCTGTAAAAAGGTCGTTTCGTTTGCCAGCAGAAGTTTATTTGCCAACGGCTTCTATGACTGCTGGGGAAATAGAAAGCAAAGAAGCACAAGAGCAAATACCACCAGCGGCTGTGGCTGAAGAAAAAGTCCCTGAGGATATAGCGACGGGTTCTACACTACCTGAGTCGGCTGCGGTTCCAACGCAAAACTTATTTTCGGCGCAGTTGAAGCCTTATCTGCAAGTTGCTCTACCTTACAAGAGCGATCGCTCTTATTGGGAACCAGTTTTGCAATTAAACGAATTTTCCACGGTTCCATTAGTTTGGGTTGTGCGATCGCTCTCGAAATTACTGTTAACATTCATGTCGGATCCCAGTAGCACAACTTTGGGTTTAACTGCTGCTGCTGTTGGTCTAGACCAAGAAACTTTCCAAAGTATTATCAGTAATATTACTGGTGTTATTTGCACTTGTCCATCCAACTGGTCGGAACAATATCGCTTCAATATTCGTGAAGCAATACTCATTAGCAAATTAGTGCAGCATCCGCAACAAGTCTTTTTTGTGGAGGAAGGAATTGCCTGTTTGCTTTGCGAACTCGATGGTGCTGAAGGTGAAATCGTCAAAATCAGAGGTCGTCAAGGTTCTCGTCCTGCAAGAAGTAGCGAACGTCCTTTAGTTGGCAATACCCTCGTGATCAATATTGGTGCTGGTGCAACAGAAATGGCACTGGTTGATTTGCCAGAAAATCTGGAAGATCTCAGCCACACTGATTTCATGCTCCACGGTTTTGCTTATGCTGGCAAGGGATTAGAGCAAGACATTATCTGTCAACTGCTCTTCCCATCAAAATGGCGACAGTCACGTATGCCTATGCAGGAAGATAACAAAACTGTTACCAGTAATCCTTCGTATTGGCAACCAGCAATTCCTGGTTTGGATCAGATGCGCTTTTCTGGTTTGGGGTTGGAAGAATTGAACCTGCCTCGACCTGGGGAAGCTGATATAGTAGAGCGCATTCGTCTACTGCAGCGGTTAGAAAGTTCTCTTTTAGGAAAGGCGGTGATCGATTCAGCGATCGCCCTCAAGCTGATTTTGCAACATCAAGAATCTTTTACCCTAGAACTGGCAGATCAGCGATGGGTGTTGCAGCGACGAGACTTAGAAAGCCAGGTGTTTGTCCCATTTGTGCGCCGCCTCAATCGAGAACTCAACAAGTTACTGGTCGCTAAAGGCATACCCACAGAAGCAATCAATCAAGCTATCCTCACAGGGGGAGTTGCTTCCTTAGGAGCGGTGAGTCGTTGGCTGCGACAAAAACTGCCCAACGCCAAGATTATCCAAGATGTGTATCTCGGTGAAAATGGCTCTCCCTCTTGCAGTCGGGTTGCATATGGTTTAGCGGTGCTACCTCTGCATCCTCAGGTCGTAGAAGTCCCCAGACAACAGTACACCGACTATTTCCTGTTCACGGAATTGCTGCGAATCTTGCCAAGCAGAGCCATATCCTTTGGCGAAGTTATCGAGTTATTTGAGAATCGTGGCATTAACACCCGTAGTTGTCAGCAACGCCTGCTGGCTTTTTTGGAAGGTGAGTTACCCCCTGGTTTAATCCCCACCAGCCTAGATGCCATCAGCCTCACCCAAGCTTCATCTGAAAATTCTGATTATAAGGCAATGAGCGCTGCACCACTTTTTGAAAAACAAGGAAGTCTCACCTATCGCCCTAATGTCGAACAACTGCGAGCTGTTGCTCGTTATCTCGATTGCCTAAAAGCGAGTATTCAGCAATCTCTAGAGGAACCTTATACGGTTAATTTCGCCTTGGGGGTTGTTGATTAAACTTTTGGCAGAAATTGATAAACACTTCAGACTATAGCGGTTTTCGGTTGGGTTCAAGACATTAAAGAATTAAGGAACCGCAGACGGACGCAGATAAATGCAGATGATGCTGTACTCTATCCGGATGAGAATCGCTATACAAGTCTGACGATGACTTGAAAATGAGGAGATTCGTTGTGACTAGGGGCAACTTCCCCGCGACTCCCTTTCTACAAGGATAATCCCAGAGACGCTGCCCCTAGCAATTGATCAAAATGTTGTGTTAAGTTGTGTTAATCGTATTGACTCAGCTTTACTCAGCAGTTGCGAGTTCCGTGCTACCACGTGTGCGGCGCCTTGTGATACTGTTGTACAGCATGACTCCAATAGCTTTAATGAGATTGCCTTCCAATTCTTGGAACATCTTCATGTTCATGCCAAAGGCGGCGTTTGCTTCATCGACAATGCGATCGCTCGTAGCATCATCTATTGGCAGTTCATCCAAAGCCTGACGGTATTTGACTTTAAACGCCTTTTCATCAGCAATCTCATCAAATTCATAGAAGGCGAGACCTTGTCCATCAGAAAGGTTCATCGCAGTTTGAGCAATGCCTTTGAGAATTTGCCCACCAGACAAATCTCCCAGGTATCGCGTGTAGGAATGTGCAACTAACAGGTGGGGTTCTTTTTCAGACACTTCCCGGATGCGCTGTACGTATGCTGCCCCCGCCGCAGAGAGTTTGATTTCCTCCCGCCAGTTTACACCGTAGTAATAACTTAGGTCTTGCTCTAGGCTGTGCTTGCGGTGGAGCTCGGCAAAATTAATTTTTGAAACAATCGGATGATTGCGGTGCTTCTCCATCTCCTCTTCCATCGCTGAATAGGCGAAGTAAAGGTTAGCCACCAGCTTCCGATAAGAGTTTTTTTCTACGACTCCTTTTAAAAAACACTTGACAAAACCAACATTTTCTGCCATTGTATGGGCTTTTTTCGTCCCTACACGCAATTTTGTTGCTAAATTACTGCTCATACTAAATTGCTCGACTTTAAAAGGTCAACTGCTGGAGTTCTAATTTACGAACGGCTACAAAAGCCACTAAAACGTTACAGTAAAACCATTTGATGAGAATTTCTATTAATATTTTTTAAGTTTAGATGACCACATTGGGGGCCGGGGACTGCTGGGCTTTCAATACAGATGTTTTGCAATGATTTATAAGACAACTGAGATGGGAAAGACACAACACAGGAGGAGATGGGGAAGACAAGGAAGCAAATTCCCCCTTGTCCCCCTTGTCTCCCTTCTCACAAGTGGCATACGGCTGGCATTGCTAAGGCGGAGTTGACAATTCACTTTAGTATAAATACGGATTTTACAATATCTTTACAAATGGTTGAAAAGACTTATAAGTAATTTCGCTGAAAGGATAGAAGAATCAGAGTAAGTTGTAGGAAGAAAAAATAGCAAAATGTCCCGATTAAAAGGTACTCAGTAGGAATTGTTCAATAAAGTTTAAAGTGTTATTCTCCAGTTTAATTATGTGGAGCTTTTTTTATTATGGTTTCATATATAATTCCGACTCAAGGTAGTATGCCTGGGAGTTCTGATTCTGAAGTTGAGAAATTGGAAAAGAAAGTAAATGAAGGTAGTTTTGGGTTTAACTTGATATCACTTCCAGCAACACCCCTATTTGGCACAGATGGTATTCGGGGACGAGTAGGAGAATTGCTGAGTGCGCCTTTGGCATTACAAGTGGGCTTTTGGGCAGGTACTGTTTTGCGTAGCCATGTTTCAAACCCAGGACCAGTTATCCTCGGACAAGACTCCAGAAACTCCAGCGATATGCTAGCGATGTCCTTGAGTGCAGGGTTAACAGCAGCCGGGTTAGAAGTTTGGTATTTAGGACTATGCCCTACTCCCTGCGTTGCCTATCTCACCAGCGTCACCGATGCCATCGGCGGAGTCATGATTTCTGCTAGCCACAACCCGCCAGAAGACAACGGCATTAAAATTTTTGGCGCAAATGGGATGAAGCTATCCCAAGGGTTGCAAACAGAAATAGAAGCTGGACTGCGTGGTGTGGCTTCTGCGAACTGTAGTAATTGCGGACGGCATTACTCGCGCTTGGACTTAGTAGAAAATTATGTTGAGGCGTTGAAAAAACCTCTGCATGGTGCCATGAATTTTCAGGGCATGAAAATTGTTTTAGATTTGGCATGGGGAGCAGTCGTTGGTTTAGCACCATCCGTATTTACGGAGATGGGGGCAGAAGTGATCTGCTTGCATAACGAACCGGATGGCGATCGCATCAATGTCAACTGCGGTTCAACTTACCTCGAAATCCTACAAGCAACGGTACAAGAACACAATGCTGACTTGGGCTTTGCCTTTGATGGCGACGCCGACCGCGTTTTAGCTGTAGACAATACCGGCAGGCAAGTTAATGGCGATTACATCCTCTACCTGTGGGGACGCAGCTTGCAGCAAAACCAAGAACTGCCCCATAACCTCATTGTTTCCACTGTCATGGCAAACTTAGGTTTGGAAAGGGCTTGGAAGCAAGTCGGTGGTCAATTTATTCGCACAGCAGTAGGTGATCAGTACGTCCAGGCAGAAATGGTGGGAACTGGAGGAATGCTGGGGGGTGAACAATCTGGTCACATTCTTTGCCGTCACTATGGTATTACTGGAGATGGCTTGTTAACAGCCTTACATTTAGCAGCTTTGGTACAAAGGGCAGGTGTTCCCTTATCAGAATTGGTGGATCAAAGCTTTCAAACGTATCCGCAACTGTTGCGGAATGTGCGAGTCGAAGACAGATGCAAGCGTTTGGGATGGAAAGACTGCCAACCTTTGCAACAGGCGATCGCCCGCGCCGAAGCAGCAATGGGAGATTCTGGCAGAGTTTTAGTTCGTGCCTCTGGGACAGAGCCACTCATCCGAGTTATGGTAGAAGCCGAAGCAGCCGAACTTGTTAATTACTGGACAAATGAATTAGTCACCCAAGTCCAGCAACACATAGCAGCTTAAAAATAATCCCTCGTTAGATATATTTAACTCGTTAATTCTCACTTGCAGTCAACAAACTCTGCAAGACAAGAACTCCAACAAGCCCGCCTGCGCGGGCTTCGTTCTTGTACTGCTGTACTATAGAAAAAATACGGTTGCTCATAAGACAATTTGCAAAAACGATAACTTTTGTAGAGACGTTGTATGCCACATTCGTGTCACGCTATGCCTTGCGGATACCCACGCGCGTTCGATGTCACAAAAAATCCTTAACTGAACCGTATTCGTCTTTCTTACTTTTCAGTCTTATCTTATGTGGAAAAGCTTGCTTGCATTCCTCTGCTGTGCAAGCCCAGAGACTTTGAATTTTCCCCCAACGCTAGTAGGGAAGCGGGCTAGGGGGTTAGGTCACGCCATTATTTTTCCACATAACGTGAAAACTCAGATTTGTCTTTTGGAGATAGATTCTCCTATAAAAAAGCGCAAGTTTTGTAAAATTTATATAAAAATTTTCTAACTTCATTTAAAGTTTTAAGGATAAAATTTTATTAATATGATCATCTACACTGTACAAACGTCATCTTTGCGTCTGTACCGATATCCAGGTTTTAAAAATTTTTCATATTCCTCATCTGCTCAAAAAGTTGTATATTAGCGTAGCGTTTTGATGCTAGTTTTTGTCATACCCCTCAAAAGCCCGCAAGCTTCCAAATCTTGGGAGCTTGTAACCAAGTTATTTGAAAGAACCATTAAATCAATTTGCAATCAGACTTCCTCAGACTATAGGGTGATTGTTGTTTGCAATGAGCGACCACGGCTGGAATTTCATCATCCCTACGTTAGATATATTGAAGTTGATTTTCCCGCAGCAAACGAGCCAGACGCCTTTTCTAGAGGGCATACCGACAAAGGACGAAAAATTCTCAAAGGATTAATTCATGCTCAAGAATTTTCTCCAACTTATACTATGACAGTTGATGCTGATGATTGTGTCAGCAAGTATCTAGCAGAATTTGTCAGTCAAAATAGTAATTGTGATGGTTGGTTTATCAATAAAGGTTATAAGTATCAAGACGGCAGTGATTTTATATATGTTAAAAGAAGAAATTTTTATAAAATTTGCGGAAGTTGCAATATTCTCAGGTATGACTTGAATAATCTACCGAACAATCCAGAGTACAACCGTGGTTATGGTTACTATAGATTCTATGTTGACCACGAGAAAGTCAGAGAAACTTTAGCTAAAAATGGAAATCACCTCCAGCCATTACCATTTCCAGGTGCAGTTTATATTGTTGCCACAGGAGAAAATCTTTATTACGGAACAACCAAGTTAACATTTAATATATTCAATCGTAAAGCCTTAAATCAATCAATTCGCGAAGAATTTAATTTATACCCATTGAATAAAAATTTAGTGAGAACAGAACCACTACATTCAAGATAATCTGTAAAAATAAAGCGATCGCTCACGAGTTAACGGGCATATTTACCGACGAAAGAACTCAGAACTCACCGAATGAGAATGATCACGGAGGTTTAAAATCGAGATCTAATTCTGGTTCCTAGCTGCGTGTATAGCGCCCCTAAATTTAATTAGGGAGGGAGAAAAGAATTCTTTCCTTACTCAATCCCCCAAATTTCTATCTGGGCATATTCTGCGTTCTGCATTCTGTATTCTTCTTAAAGCGCCGCCATGCTGACAGCAAAGCTAAAATCCAAAAAAGCCAAAAAACAGCAGCAAAAGGAAACTCCAACCCTTAGCCTCAAAGAACGTTTAGCCCAGAAGCGCAAATCTGCACAAGCGCGGAAAGAATTCACCAATTTTTTAATCCCCGTTATTGTTGGCGGTATCTTCTTTGGCATTCTCATGGCTTTTGTCGGTGGAATTAAGGCAGCAGTCCCAGGTTTATTGGGAATCATTACTATTGCTTTGTCCTACAAATATCCCCGTCAAGCGCTTTTTGCCTTCCTGATTTACGTGCCCTTTGGCGGTACCATCACCTACTACATTGGCAATAGTCCCATACTTCAAATAGCGAAAGACTCCTTCTACATCCCAGCGCTGATTGCACTTTGGCAAATTTGTCGTAAGCAGCGGCTACCCCTGATTATTCCCCAAGCCATTAAAACTCCACTGTTTATTTTGTTGGGCATATGTCTGCTCACGTTGGTATTTGTAAATGGAGGGCAGCAGTTCAACCCGCCCTCCACTCAACTATCGGATAATTCAGATCTGGAAATACCGATAGGCATGGGAATACTGGGTTTGAAAGTACTTTTGGGCTATGTACCCCTAATCGCTTGCGCTTATTATCTCATTCGCAATAAACGAGATTTCCTATTTTTATCGCGCCTACAGGTTGTCCTCATATTAGTGTGCTGTGTCCTAGGACTTGTTCAATACCTATTATTATCAAGAGGGATATGTCAAGGCACTAGATATTTAGAAGGAGCAGCCCAATTCAGAGCATCAATTGAAGCACGTTGTTTCATTGGTGGTTCTCTCATTTATAGTCCCGAACAAGGGGTAATTCGTCTACCAGGAACCTTTGTTGCGCCTTGGCAGTGGGCATGGTTCTTAATTTCCAGCACGTTTTTTGCCTTTGCCTGCGGCTTTAGTGATCCTTCTAGAATCTGGCGGGTTCTCAGTTTAGGTTCTATGGCATTAGTCTTTATCAATGCAGTTGTCTCCGGGCAGAGAATAGCCTTAGCATTGGTGCCTGTGTGCTTCGTCGCTTTGCTCTTACTAACTGGTGAAATTCGCAACCTCAAACGATTTCTCCCTATAGGGATAGGACTCGTCATTATTTTAGGAATTGCAATGGTAGCTAATCCTGAAATCGTAGGACAGAGGATAGAAAGTTTGAACGCACGCTGGCAAGCTTCACCGCCACAAGAATTTATTGTGCAGCAATTTAATGAGGTCTGGAAAAATTTAGATGGACCCTTAGGAAGTGGTTTAGGACGTGCTACTAACTCTGCCCGTTTACTAGGTCAAACCAAACTGGTGGAAACCTACTATCCCAAAGTACTCTATGAAATTGGACCATTGGGACTACTAGGGTTTATTGCTTTAGTCACAACTTTAACAATTGTGTGCTTCCAAACTTATCGTTCAGTCAAAAACCCTATTTTCCGCAGTTATGCAGGTGCTTTGTGGGTGTTTATATTGTTTATGAGTTACAACACCTACTATTATCCTTTGGACGTTGACCCGGTAGCTGTCTATTACTGGTTTTTTGCTGGAGTCCTTTTGAAATTGCCAGAAATAGATAAGCAAGAAAGACTCGTAGAGGCACAAGCAAAAGGAGTGCGGAGGAAGAAGATGAGGGAGATGAGGAGCCAGCGCCGTGCGGGGGTTCCCCCCGTTGAGGCGACTGGCGTGGAGCAGAGGGAGAACTAATGACTAATGACTATTAATATGAATTTTCCTTTAATTTCTGTGATTATCCCCACCTACTGTCGTGAGGAACCACTACGCGGTAGCATTGCTGATGTCCTGAAACAGGACTACCCAAATTATGAAGTTTTGGTTGTGGATCAAACCCCAAAACATGAGCCAGAAATTGAAGCTTACCTAGAGGAATTAGCCGCAGCCAGTAAAATAAAATGGTTTCGTTTGAATTGGGCAAGTTTGCCAGGGGCGCGGAATTATGCAGTGCGACGGGCAGCAGGTGAGATTATTTTATTTATTGATGATGATGTGGAGTTACCAGATGGATTTTTAGCAGCCCATGCAAAAAACTATTTGGAAAACCCAGAGATGGGGGCTGTCGCTGGACGGGTATTTGACAGAATGAAATTAGGTGATTCTGGGGGAAAATTGCAGATTGAATATCTTCCTCCTCAGGCGATGGACCCAGGAATTGCTTGGTATTATATAGATTTGGTGCATACAATAAAACCCCAAGAAGTGCTAACAGCAAGGGGTTGTAATATGTCCTTTCGCAGCGAAATTTTTACCAAACACAAACTGAGATTTGATGAAAGATTTCGCGGTAGTGCGGTGCGAGAAGAATCTGATTTCTGTTTAAGATTGCGGCAGACTGGATATAAGATTTGGTACGATCCAGACGCACATTTGGTGCATCTTGGAGAAGAAACGGGAGGTTGCCATGATATTAGTATGCGCTCTCTAAAATATCAACTCACCTTTTACCACAACCATTTCTTAATGGGGCTGAAAAACCTCACTGCTACCCAAGCGTTACGCCTCTACGCCCGTTTATTTGACTGTCACGTTCTCGGACGCCCTCCTTGCCACAAAAGCGGTTCTCCCATCAAAATTCTCACTCGCGGCATTTTCTACTCTTTAGGTTTTTTGAAAGCTTTAGGTACTGTCATTCAATCAATTTGGAATGATGGTCAAATTTACACTCACATAGATAAACAAGTTAAAAGTATTTAAACCATAGATAAACACAGATAAATTTACTATGTCTTATCTGTGTTCATCTGTGTCCATCTGTGGTTCAATATTCCAAATTCTCTATTAAAAATAGAAATGAGAATTCTCGTAGCAAGTCATACTTATATAGTAGACCTTAACTGTGAAAAATTGCGCATTTTATCTCAGCTAGAACCTGAAATTCAAGTAAGAGTTGTCGTACCAAAAAAGTGGAAACCTGGCGGTGTTCAAAAGAAAATAATTGAAACTCAATATCGTGATGAAGGCAAATTTCGCATAGTTCCGGTTTCTAACTTTAGTCAGAATCACCAAGGACTGCTGACTTTTGGCGCTGATTTGATACCTTTGCTACGAAAATTTCGCCCTCAAATTATTCAAGTAGAACAAGGGTCTAGGGGACTGGCTTATGCTGAGATGATTACTTTAAATCAGCTATTAGGACTCAAGGCAAAAAATGTATTTTTCACCTGGTGGAATCTGCCCTACAATCTAAAATTCCCAGTTTCTTTATTAGAGAAATATAACCTAACGCACAGCCACGGTATTATTTCAGGTAATCAAGATGGTGCAGAAATTTTACGGCAACGCGGATACAAAGGACAAATAAAAGTTATGCCTCAATTGGGGGTAGATGAAACTTTATTTACTCCCACACCACAGCCCGAATTAGCAACTAAGTTAGGAATTGAACCACACGATTTTGTTGTGGGATTCGTCGGGCGTTTTGTTCAAGAAAAGGGATTACTAACTCTTGTGAATGCCTTAGCTAGTTTGAAGGATAAATCTTGGAAGTTTATGCTTTTGGGGCGTGGTTCGTTGCAATCAGAATTAATGAATCAAGCCGCAGAACATAATATTCAAGACCGGATAATTTTGGTAGAAAGCGTTTCACATGATGAAGTGCCAAAGTATATTAATTTAATGAGTGCTTTAGTCCTACCATCGGAAACAAACAACAAGCTTAAAAATATCACTTCTGTTGGTTGGAAAGAACAATTTGGTCATGTACTAATAGAAGCAATGGCTTGCAAAGTTCCTGTGATTGGTTCAAATTCCGGAGAAATTCCCTATGTGATAGGCGATGCTGGATTAATATTTCCTGAAGCAGATGCCAAAGCACTGGCTGATTGCATAGTTCAATTGATGGAAAAACCAGAATTGGCTAAAAAATTAGGTGAAATGGGTTATCAAAAAGCAATGATTCAATACACAAATAAAGCTTTAGCAAAACAGCAATTAGAGTTTTATAAAGAGCTTATAAATAGTCATTAAGTCTTTTGCAAAAGTCTAGTTCATGAAAATGAAACCACAGATTAACACAGATACAGACAAATGATTTATCTGTGTTAATCTGTGTGCATCTGTGGTTCTAAATTATCATTTTCTGACTTTTGCAAAAAGTTTATTTAGTTATTATAGCAATCTTAAATCATAAGCTCTACGGGCACGCTACTTTGAACGTGAACAACTAGATTCCCGACTTCTTTAAGAAGTCGGGAATCTGAACCAATGAATTTTCAATGACGAATGACGAATGACTAATAACAACTAACAAAATATGCGAGTTCTACAAATTGTTCCCTCAATTTCTTTAATATATGGTGGTCCTAGTCAAATGGTACTAGGACTATCTTCTGCATTGGCACGGCAAGGAGTAGAAGTTACAATTCTGACAACTGACAGTAATGGTGATACTGGTCAAGAACCCTTGGATGTTCCCTTAAATACCCCAATCGAACAGGATGGCTATAAAATAATATACTTTCGTTGTGTCCCTTTTCGTCGCTACAAATTCTCTGTTGACTTACTCAAGTGGTTAAATCTTCACGCCGCTACGTTTAATTTAGCTCATATTCATGCTCTATTCTCCCCTGTTAGCAGTGTTGCTGCAACCATTTGTCGTCGGCAAAATTTCCCGTATATTTTGCGTCCTTTAGGAACTTTAGATCCAGCAGATTTACGCAAAAAAAGGCAGTTAAAACAGCTTTATGCGGCAATTTTAGAACGTGCAAATTTAGCTGGTGCAGCCGGCATTCACTTTACCAGTGTTCAGGAAGCCAAAGTATCAGAAAGATTTGGAGTCTCTACACGAGATTTGGTGATTCCTTTGGGTGTTATCCCCCCTCAGCCCCCCCTTAAAAAGGAGGGAACTGAGGTGCGTCAGCAGTTCGGTATTCCCGTTGATGTGCCGTTGGTGCTGTTTATGTCCCGCATTGATCCAAAAAAAGGTTTGAATTTGCTGCTTCCAGCATTACAGGCGCTTTTACCTGAAGGGTTAAATTTTCACTTTGTGCTAGCTGGGACGAATCCCCAAGACCCAAATTACGAAGAAAAGATAAAATCACAGATACAAACCTCACCACTGCGATCGCATACGACTATCACTGGCTTTGTTACAGGTGAATTAAAATCTGCCCTTCTCCAAGCTGCTGATTTATTCGTTTTGCCGTCGTATTATGAAAACTTTGGTATTGCTGTAGCCGAAGCCATGGTATCAGGGACGCCAGTACTAATATCAGATCAAGTGCATATTTGTCAAGAAGTGCGTGATAGCGAGTCGGGATGGGTGGGTACAACAGATGTGTCAGACTTGACGGAATTACTTCGCATAGCTTTACAAAATCCCTCAGAACGTCAACGACGGGGACTATGTGCCAAAGAATATGCATTGAAAAATTACAGTTGGAATGCGATCGCTCTTCAAACCATTGAAGCGTATAATCAAATTTTGTCCCACTTGGACGTAAAATAATAAGTCTGTTTGTGTAACTTTGCACAAGCTAAAATTTTGTTTCATTGAGCTAAACCCCAATCGACTAACCGGGGTTTTGTGGCATCATGGCAAGATAGAATACATATGCCTTTCTGAACTACAGGGAATCTCACATGGCTCTCCATTTAGGCGATACAGTACCAAACTTTACCCAAGCCTCCTCCACCGGAGACATAGACTTTTACCAATGGGCTGGCGACAGCTGGGTTGTGCTTTTCTCTCACCCCGCAGACTACACACCTGTTTGCACGACAGAGTTAGGACAAGTCGCTAAGCTAAAGCCAGAATTTGACAAGCGCAACGTTAAAGTCATAGCCCTCAGCGTTGATGATGTTGAATCCCACAAAGGATGGATTGGAGACATTGAGGAAACTCAAAACGCTACCCTCAACTATCCAATTTTGGCAGACGCGGATCGCAAGGTTTCTGGCCTTTACGACATGATTCACCCCAACGCCAATGCATCTTTGACTGTGCGTACAGTCTTCATCATCGACCCCAACAAGAAACTGCGTTTGAGCTTAACTTATCCTCCAAGCACCGGACGCAACTTTGATGAAATTTTGCGGGTGATTGATTCGCTGCAGTTGACTGATAACTACAGTGTAGCGACACCAGCCGATTGGAAAGATGGCGATGACACAGTCATCGTTCCTTCGCTAAAAGATCCAGAAGTGCTGAAGGAGAAATTCCCCAAAGGTTATCGGGAAATTAAGCCCTATCTGCGCTTGACTCCTCAACCTAATAAGTAAATCTTGAAATAATTTCGCGCAAGTGCTGTAGAGATGAGAAATTTCCCGTCCCTACAGCATTTTTGCGTAAGAATAAAAAATATAAAGCCAGTCGGGTAGGCAGTTAGAGAAAATAATTATGCTTTCATCTCCTATTTTTTTACGAATGCCGCCAGATTTACAAATGACAGATGAGCAATTTTTTGAATTCTGTCAGGTTAATCAAGATTTACGTATCGAACGTGATAAATTTGGTGAGATATCAATTATGCCTCCCACTGGCTCAGAAACAGGCAACCGTAGCGGTCGTATATTTGGCGAGCTTTATATTTGGGCAAATCAAGACGGAACAGGTATTTGTTTTGATTCCAGTACTGGGTTTAAGCTATCAACAGGTGCAGAAAGGTCGCCTGATGCCTCTTGGATGAAACTGGAACGCTGGAATGCTCTGACATCAGAACAACAGCAAAGGTTTGCCCCAATTTGCCCAGATTTTGTTGTAGAACTGCGATCGCCTTCTGACAATCTCCAACCTTTAAAAGACAAAATGGAAGAATACATGAGGGAGCCAGGAATACAATTAGGTTGGTTGATTGACCGCAAGCACCGCAAAGTTTATATTTATCGTCCTGGAATACCAGAGAAATGTTTAGATAACCCTGCTACTGTCAGTGGTGAACAAGTTTTGCCAGGGTTTGTTTTGAATATGACTAAGATTTGGTAGTGCAAGTCTTAACTGCTGCTAGAATTTTTCTTATTCTCAGGAAACTTACACTTAACTTGAATTTCAAAGTTGCCTTCACTAGAACCTTCAACCAAGATAGGAATGCCAACTTTGCTACCCAGTTTGATACCAAATTTTATTGTGACTTCTTCAGCTTCAGGTAAATTTCTGAATGCCCCAAGAGCCAATTTCGTGTAACCACGAAGCTTCGCGTGAAATTCCTGAATGTTAACTGTGGGGAGAATATCGCCAATACCACGGTATCCTTCTTCCTCGTCGTCTATTTCTGGCACCTCAGCGACAGTTTTTGACTGAATATAAAGCTCGTACTCTTCACCGTCATCTTTAATTATCAGGCGTTGTACTTCTGACATAAGTAGTCTCAAGTTATTACGGATTATATATTTAGTTAGAATACTCTAAAACGCTCCTATGCTTGGTCGGACAGTATGGCTCGATATGCGTTGGTGATTGGCATTGCTAATTATAATAATTTCAGAAAGCAGCTGCCAAAGGCTGTCACCGATGCAGAAAACATAGCACGGGTACTCCGTGAACACGGTGGCTTTGAAGTTCAGCCGTTACCTGCTAAGTTAATCGAGAGTGAAAATCGCTGGTATGTCGCGCCGGACAAAAAGCTGACTGGTAAAGAACTGGGTTCAGCATTGAGGAAGTTTCTGCTGGAGAAGGCAAAAAATCACGAAGCACTGATTTATTTTGCCGGACATGGATTTGAAGCAGCAACCCTGACAGGTCAGCAAAAGGGCTATCTAGCAACATCTGATTGTACCAGTGATGGGCAGAATGCGATCGCCTTTGACGACTTCAATGATTTAATCCGCGAATCTCAGCTTGCTAGTTTAGTGGTACTGCTAGACTGCTGCTACGCTGGTTCTTTTTTAGAAAATAGTTTTCTCAGGTCAAGTTTCCCCGTTTTCAACAGCAAACAGGACTACTGTTTAATTACCGCCTCGCGTGAGTTTGAAAGAGCGCGGGAAGATATCGAAGGAGGCATTTTTACCCAAGCGATTCTCAAAGGATTATCTCACGATAAGGCTGATGAAGCCACTGGTGAAGTGAATGCCACCGACTTGTTTAGCTTTATATCGCGGGAACTTAAGCAGAGTGGGCAAGAACCAATCTACATGGGCGGAGGAAGGTCAATTCCTCTCGTCTGGTATCCGCCAAAGAATCCGGTAGACCTTTCGGTTGTGCGTGAGGAGTGTCCTTATCGAGGTTTGGAAGCTTTTGACAAGCAGCACGCACAATTTTTCTTTGGTCGTAAGAAAGTCGTTGAGGACATTCTACAAAAACTCGCTCAGGCTCAGTTTGTTCCGATAATCGGCGCGTCAGGAAGCGGTAAGTCTTCCGTAGTGCGTGCGGGTTTGATTCCTCAGTTGGAGAATAATGGCTGGCGAATATTAGACCCAATTAAACCAGGAATTGAGCCATTGGGAAAATTGCGAGCAGCTTTTGAGCCATTTTTTCAACGTCCAAAGGAGATTCAGCAGCTTTATGAATTCATCCACAATCACCCGGATGGCTTGCGTTCCGTAATTCAACGTCTCCCAGGTTCAGAACGTTTCTTGTTGGTTGTAGATCAATTTGAAGAAGTGTTTACCCTTTGTCCCAAGGAGGAGGAGAGACGCAGGTTTATTGATTTGTTAACCCAAGTTGTAGAACTTTCGGATGCAACATCTCTACAAAGTTTAAGGTTGGTAGTTGTCACCACAATGCGGGCAGATTTTCTGGAACCCTGTTTGAGCTATCCATCGCTGACTCAAGTGATTCAAAACCAGGCAGTGTATATGCCGCCCTTGGTAGGGGCAGAATTGGAACAGGCGATCGCATTACCAGCAAACCTCCAAGGTTACCGCTTTGAGGATGGTTTACTAGGAGAGATTATCCAAGATGTGGGTAAAGAGCAGGGAAGTTTACCGCTGTTGCAGTTTGCTCTTACAGAACTTTGGGAGAAACGAGACAGCCAAAAGCATCAGCTAACAGTTGAGCAGTATCGAGCGATGAGTGGGGTGCTTGGTGCGCTGGATCGTCACGCAGAAAATATTTATCACAGTTTCACAGAGCAAGAGCAGGAATCGGTTAAGCGGATATTTTTAAAGCTGGTGCGAACAGGAGAGGGAGAAAAGGATACAAGACAGCGCCAACCCAAAGCCAAACTGTTAGCCATCGGTGGTGAAAACGAAATTAGTTTTGTTTTAGATGAGTTGATTCAAGTGCGCTTGTTAGTAACTGGGCAAGAAGATCAGCAAGGAGACGCTTGGGTAGATCTAGCGCATGAAGCCTTGATGGAAGGGTGGCAGCGGTTTGCTCAGTGGCGTCAAAAAAATCGTGAATTGCGACGACTGAGTGATCGGGTGGAAGATGCTTTGCAGGAATGGCAGAAGAATCCGCAGGATGAAAATTTAATGATGGGAGGATTGCTGGTACAAGTGCGAGAGAAATGGCTAGAACTGGAACCAGATTTAGATACCGCAGCTAGGGAGTTTTATCAGCACAGTAATTCTCTTGAACAAGATCGAATCGCTGCTTTAGAGCGAGGACTCATCGAATCCAAGCTACGAGAGCAGGCGGCGAGGGTGCTGAATTTACTGCCTGTGCAAACGCTAGATGGTTTAGTCTTAGCAATTCAATCTATAGGACTGAATTTAGAAAAATTGCCCGAGCAAATTCTTAGCTCAGTTCAGACTAGCCTGCATACAGCGATGAAAATGGGTAGAGAATTTCTGATCCAGGGACATGGAGATCATGTCACTTCAGTCGCCTTTAGCCCAGATGGGCAGATGATTGTTAGTGGCAGTAAAGACAAAACAGTGCGGTTGTGGAACTTACAGGGACATCCCATCGGTCAACCCTTCCGGGGACATGGAGATCATGTCACTTCAGTCGCCTTTAGCCCAGATGGGCAGATGATTGTCAGTGGCAGTAGGGACAAAACAGTGCGGTTGTGGGGCTTGTACGGCAATCTTATCGGTCACCCCTTCCGGGGACATGGAGATCATGTCACTTCAGTCGCTTTTAGCCCAGACGGGCAAATGATTGCCAGTGGTAGTAGGGACAAAACAGTGCGGTTGTGGGATTTGCAGGGCAATCCTATCGGTCACCCCTTCCGGGGACATGAAGATTATGTCACTTCAGTCGCTTTTAGCCCAGACGGGCAAATGATTGCCAGTGGTAGTTGGGACAACACATTACGTTTGTGGGATTTGCAGGGCAATCCTATCGGTAAACCCTTCCAGGGGCATGAAGAAAATTATGTCACTTCAGACTATGGCACGGATGATGAGATAATTGTCTATTCAATTGCCTTTAGCCCGGATGGGCAGATGATTGTTAGTGGGGGTGAGGATAGGACAGTTCGGTTGTGGGACTTACAGGGCAACCCTATCGGTCAACCATTCCGGGGGCATGAAAATGATGTCACTTCAGTCGCTTTTAGCCCAGACGGGCAAATGATTGTTAGTGGCAGTTTTGACAACACAGTGCGCTTGTGGGACTTACAGGGATACCCCATCGGTCAACTCTTTCGAGGTCATGAGAATTCTGTTAGGTCAGTCGCCTTTAGCCCCAATGGACAGGCAATTGTCAGTGGTAGTTGGGACAATACAGTGCGCTTGTGGGATTTACAAGACCACTCTATCGGTCAACCGTTCCGGGGACATAAGGATTATGTAACTTTTGTCGCCTTTAGTCCTAATGGACAAATGATTGCTAGTGGCAGTGTTGACAAGACAGTGCAGTTATCAAACTTACAGGGTTATCCTATCGGTCACCCCTTTCAAGGTCATGAGGATGTTGTCACTTCAGTCGCCTTTAGCCCCAATGGAGAAATGATTGTCAGTGGTAGTTGGGATAATACGGTGCGGTTGTGGGACTTACAGGGCAATCCTATCGCTCAACCCTTTCGAGGTCATGAGAATTCTGTCACTTCAGTCGCCTTTAGCCCTAATGGAGAAACGATTGTCAGTGGTAGTTGGGACAATACCGTGCGTTTGTGGGACTTACAGGGCAATCCTATCGCTCAACCCTTTCGAGGTCATGAGAATTCTGTCACTTCAGTCGCCTTTAGCCCCAATGGAGAAATGATTGTCAGTGGTAGTGTTGATAAGACCGTACGGTTATGGAACCTACAGGGTCACCTCATTGGTCAACCCTTTGAGGGACATGAGGATTCTGTCACTTCAGTCGCCTTTAGCCCAGACGGGCAAATAATTGTTAGTGCAAGTGCTGACAAAACAGTGCGGTTGTCGGACTTACGGGGATACCCCATCGGTCAACCCTTTGAGGGACATGAGGATGTTGTCTATTCAGCGGTAATCAGTCGAGATGGGCAGATGATTGTTAGTGCAAGTGCTGACAAAACAGTACGATTGTGGGACTTAGACGGATACCCGATCGGTCAACCCTTTGAGGGACATGAACATTTTATCAATTCAATTGCCTTTAGCCCAGATGGGCAAATGATTGTCAGTGGCAGTGCCGACAAAACAGTGCGGTTGTGGCGAGTTGGTTGGTGGGCATGCCTCCAAGTTTGCTGCGACAGGTTGCGCTACCATCCCATCTTCAATAACCCGCAAACCGAAGAAGCAAAAGCCGCTTGTGAAACCTGTCGTAAATATGTTTGGGACGCGTAGGGGCTAACAATTGTGTACTTTGACAATGTGAGGGTGCTGCATTGAGTTCTGATACTCATCCACGAGTTCCAAATACTCGTGAGCGAGTTCCAAATACTCGTGAGCGAGTTCCAAATACTCGTGAGCGAGTTCCAAATACTCGTCCACGAGTATCAAACACTCGTCCACGAGTCCCAAACACTCGTGAGCGAGTATCAAACACTCGTGAGCGAGTATCAAACACTCGTCCACGAGTCCCAAACACTCGTCCATGAGTATCAAACACTCGCTCACGAGTCCCAACCACTCGCTCACGAGTCAACAATCTTGTCCCCTCACTGCATTTTCAACGAACGAGATACTCTTGTTCAAACTGCCCAGCCTACAAAAGTGAGCGATGCTTTGGAGGAGCCGCCTTTGGCGATCGCCCTTTCTACGAAACAATGCTGTAAGCGATCGCCCACACTGTAAAGCTATAAACCTTTTATGCTCATACCATTTCAAATTTTACATCAGGGGACACTGGCTCGAAGTGCAATACCATAATCTCATTTGGGCGCAAACCAATTGATTCAAAGGATTGTCAAACCCTCTGTGACTCGTTATCCTTCAGACAGAAACGATTCATTATGGGAAACTTAAATGGCAAGCAATACTTCTTTAGAGGAGCGACTTGCAGCAGTAGAAGCAGCGATCGCTGAGTTGCAGAAGCAAGTTGCGACTCCTCAGGCGACGAATTGGCTGCAACAAATTACAGGATCTTTCAAGGATGAACCTGCTTTTGAGGAGATACTTGCTTACGGACGAGCGATTCGCCAAGGGGATGAGTCTTTCCTCGAAGCGCAAGACGAGGTATGAGATATTTGTTGGATACAGATCATCTGAGTATTCTTCAGCGACAAACAGGGCAAGATTACACTAACCTTTCGACGCGCATGGCTCACTACCCACCGTCAGATTTTGCTGTATCAACTGTGACGTTCCATGAACAGATGCTTGGCACTCACGCTTATATTAATCGCGCTCGTAATCTGAATGACGTAGTGAAAGGATATGAAATGATGGCGCGGCTCGTCAGTGATTTCAAAGTCTTGCCCCTCGTCTCGTTTGATGCGGGTGCAGCTACGACATTTAATCAATTACAATCACAACGCATTCAACTGGCAAAGATGGATGCCCGGATTGCGGCAATTGCGCTGTTCCGTGGATTGATTTTGTTAACCCGTAATCATCAAGATTTTGGTAAAGTGGCAGGGCTACTGATCGAAGATTGGACAGTTTGAAGCATCAATAGAAATAATCGTGTTGATCGCGGCATAACACAATACGGTTCAACCTGGTAACGAGGGTTTGCAGGCTTCGCCGACTCACTGTTGCAACTCTTGCAAGATCTCAGATAGGCGATCGCCCTTTCTCTAAAAGTATGCTGTAGGCGATCGCCTATACTGCAAAGCTATAAACCTTTTATGCACAACTTTCGCATAACCCCACCCCGATTTTGTCTTGCGCCAAAACCGCCCCTCCCCGCTAGCGGCTATGCATTACCCGGATCTTTCTTAACAATCCCAGAACTGTTATAGGGATTTGGTTTTATGAATAGACAAAAAGGGTGAATTTGACCTGACGGACAGTTTTTGTATAAGAGAAGGATTACAGTAGGCGATCGTTAACAGCAGAGGAAATTTTGGGAATTGGAAGCAAGCAATTTCCAAGTAGCGGCGATGTCGTGTAATCGCCGCATT
>JAESFT010000455.1_pt1 | contig 24804 bp, 19 predicted proteins | sample 9269451 | NCBI WGS metagenome assembly JAESFT01 (sample SAMN14502557, study PRJNA617106) | algae metagenome | isolation source: Scytonema hyalinum WJT4-NPBG1 and co-occurring heterotrophs from well... | place: USA: Mojave Desert, Joshua Tree National Park, California | collected 2006-05-25
ATTGGTATGAATTGCAAAGAAATTTATTCACTTTCGTTGTGCGTGAGTACATTGTGGACAATCTCACCAAGACTTGTGCTGCCTAGTACACATGGATGATGTTTTTTGTCAATGCGTAAGTCCTAGTTAAGAGCAAGAAAACCAGATATTGCTCCCAAGATAAAGAAAAACAGCAGCCGCATCAAAGATGGGACAGATGGAAGACGGTAATAGTAGTAAACCAGAAGCAGCAGCGGTGGTATAATTGCCCACAAGAAATCCGTGTAGGGACGTAGCATGCTACGTCTCTAAGCTTGAGCTATAACGGTGCGGTGACGGGGGCTGTTAGGAGCGATGGTGGGAGCCTTAAACCCTGCCTCAATCAGTGCTTGCTCAATATCCAAACTGAAATATTCATCTAAATATGGTTCAGTACTTTTGAGCAGCGTCAAAATGTAGGGCGGCATTTTCTTATGAACTTCAGATTGGGGATTCATGTCCATAATTGCCAAATGCCCACCCGGACGCAGTAAACGCCGCGCCTCAGCAAAAATCTGCCGAGTCGCCGCTTGGGGAAGTTCGTGGCACACCAGGAAAATGGAGATTAAATCAAACGAGGCATCTGGTAGCCCAGTGGATTCAGCTACAGCATGAATCCAGTTGATATTAGCATGGTGCTGCTCACTACGGTATTGAGCGACGGCTAAGAAGTAGGGAGATAAGTCTAAGCCCGTAATTTTGGCGTGGGGATAAACTTTTTGCAGAGCAAAGGTACTCATACCCACACTGCACCCCAAGTCTAAGATGTCTTGTGGTTCCTTGGAAATTTGCTTTTTCAGGATGTCGTGGTAACTCTGGCGTAGTTTGGCATCGCCCTGTGCTCCAGCATCCGGCCAAATCTTCGCATGGACAGCATAAGCTGCTGACTCTACTTCAAAAGCTGCTTCCCAACTGAGATTTCCTGTTTCGTAGGCGTGAAATGACCGCAGGTAGTATTCTGGATAGGAAAGCTTGGGGTTTTGTACTTTAGCCAAGTCGGTTTGCCAATCACGCGATTGTAGTGTCTGGACTTCTTCAAGCCAATTTACCCCAATTTTCTGGGCGCGTTTAATCATCATTTGCCTAGCTTGATGCTTGGCTAGGTTGGCTAAAGGCTTGATTGCCAGTACCCCATTTACGAAGCCTGAAGCTAATCGCGAACTATTTTTTACAGCCGTGTTCATCAGTGAAGTTGCTCAAACAATTTATCTATCTTTCGGGGCAGGAAAAAGCCTACCGATATGAATGATAATCCACCACGTCAGCCGTGCTTTCTTTTAGGCTACAAGAATTTTATATTTTTTGATATGAACACCGCAGTACTTTAAGAAGAACGCACAATATCCCCACGGATAAAAACTGCGCTTATTTAACAACGGAAAAATTTTTTGTTCTTCATCTGTGTAGCCTACGGCACGGCTTACGCCTACATCTGTGGTTTTAAATATACCAATCCTAAATGATTCGTGAAAAGCAAGATCCCCGACTTCTCTAAGAAGTCGGGGATCTGAAGGGTAGTCAATTTTCACAAATCTGCGGAGGATTCCTATATCTTTATGTGACTTTTGCAAGAAGTCTAGAAAAAAAAGTGAATTGGTTATTAAACAAACAAACCCAGTTTCTCCAAGAAACTGAGTTTGTTTTTGTTGAGGTTTATAATTATAGCATGAAGGATGGGGTATCTGCTCCTAATTCCCAGTTTTCGGCTTGAGTGCGAGCAACATATCCACTTGGGTCGTCGTTTTGTCGGGGCTAGTAGCAGTGATACCCAAGCCGCGAATAGAATTCATGATCGCACTTGTTTCAGGAGTCATCGGCTGCTGTTGTGCGGTGGCGAGACGATTTAACAGAGGTACGGTTTTGTCCATATCTAGGTAAAAGTATCCACCGTTGGGTCTTTGCAAAGTGCCAGCCACGGTTTTGAAACTGTCGCTACCATCTAAGGACTGACCTTTACGGTCTGCGAGTGTTTCAGCGATCGGACCACCAATGGTGACAAATACAGAATCATTATCTAGCCAACCGTGTGCTAATAAAGCTCCTTGTTGAGGAATAAGCCATTCAGTGACTTCTTTACCGCCAATACTTCTTTTCGCGACATTCACTGATTGTGCTTTGACGAGGTTATCGAGTTTGTCGAGGGTGGATTCAGCGGTTTTGCGATCGCTTGTGTGGAAAACCAATGCTCCCCCAAAACCAACCTGCGCTAACACCCCTTGATTTGATGGAATAGCTGCAAAACCGAATTCTCCATCCATCCACCCGAAAATCTCTTTATCCAGGTCAATATTAACTAATTTGAGTTGCGATCGCGCCTGTTCAACTGTAACCTTCAATTCTGGAACATCTTTTGATTGTGCCACAAGCCCTGACCACCAACTGGTGATTCCGTTTCCGCTTAAAAGAGCGATCGTATCACCAGGAAATTGAGACACCACCTTAGCAGAACTATTTTGATACTGGTATGTGACCAATTGCGGATCTAACTTAGCAACGGCTTTCATCCGCACACCCGCATTATCAATTCCTACAGCCGCTACCATAGATTTCATCTGCTTCAACTGCTTCAGGGTTTCTGGCGGTATTGGGTTTGAGCGAGGATTTGCGGCGATTAATTGCTGTACCATGTTCCCATAATTAGGCACATAAATTTGTGCCAAGGTGTTATCTACATTGACACCGCTTGTCAGCATGCTGTTTGCACCTTCTTTACTGGCAAAGGAAGGTTCTCCTTTGTAAGTGTCAATTGCATGTTCTACAGCTTGCTTGGACGGAGCAATCACAATATGGGTGTTATTCAAAACCGCAGTATAACTAGGTTCACTTTTACCAGTTGTTTCTATAATCTTTTCGCCTTTGTAGTCACTTTCCTGTACCTTGACATCTTTTTGTGCCTTCAATTTGTTCGCAAAATTCAAGGCGCTAAGTTTATCCTTAATCCCCACCACCATTAGGATCTTAGGTTCCTGTGACCCTTGCGGGGCATTCTGTGCAGCGGGTTTCACTGGATTTGGGGGTAGCATGGCAATCATCACACCACCTACCCAAGGTTTTAAATCTTTTTCATAAGAAATGTTGTTATCAGTTGACAGGCTTTTATTTAGGTTTTCCAAACCTTGTCCAACTATCTTTTGTGCTTCCGGAGTGCCAAACTGCTGCAATTTTGCCCAAACTTTTGGGTCAGTAGAAATGTAAGTTGCGAGTATTGCTTCATCTGGCACAACTTTAGCAGCACCCAAAGCGCTGGACATATCTCCAGAAGGTCCACCCTTAAAATACATATAAGCTGCTATTCCTCCTGCCACTACTATGGCAGTACCAACAGCAGGAATTAAAAATTTTGATTTACTCTGCGGCATTGTAAATATCCTCTTTTCCTCAACAAATTGTCCTAGAGGTGAGTAAAAACGTCCGAAGTGGAGTTTTTGGATCTACGACCCATCTCCACTAATTTCTCGGGATTTACTGATAAAATTAGTACTTCTATCTATTACGTTCTGGCTATGACAGCGCTCCTAGTATGACTTCAAAGGGGTTAAGAGCAAATCCGTAAACAATTTGTTTTTTCTGTGAAGAATATATTCCTTTCGACAGTTGCAAGTTATTCTAACTTATATAAAATTTCAGGATCTGATTAAGAAATGTTAAATGCTTAAGACGTAAAACACTCTATGTCAAAAGACACTCTATGTCAAAAGACAACAGTGTACAAAATATTTCAGGGTGTATCGTAGGTTGATGTGGAATTTCAGCCGATTAAGCTGTTTTTCCTCATAACATCGACTAAGAATTTTCAGGGTTACCAAGGTTTAGTAAAGATCAATGTCGCAGTATTATTTAGATACACAGAAGAATCGGTATAAATCTTTTGAGTTACCAGGGGCAAAACCGCACTACAATCCTGACCGTCCTGGACAGGTAGAGCATATTTTTCTAGACCTCAGTCTGGACATAGATAACAACAGATACCACGGCAGTTGTAGTATAACACTCACACCAATCCGCAACGGTCTTTGCTTTTTGAATTTGGATGCTGTCAACTTAGACATTCAATCGGTGCTCTTGGATGGGAAAGCGCAAAAGTTTGACTACGACGGACAACAGTTGTCTATCCAACTCGATCCACCCACACAGGTGGACAAGCGGATTGTCATTGCCATTGCTTACTCAGTAGACAAACCACAACGCGGTATTTATTTTATCCAACCAGATAAACACTACCCGAATAAACCCTCGCAAGTCTGGACTCAGGGAGAAGACGAAGATTCTCGCTTCTGGTTCCCATGCTTTGACTACCCAGGACAACTTTCTACTTCTGAAATTCGCATCCGAGTTCCTAAACCCCTAATCGCGATTTCCAACGGCGAACTGATTGCGACAGAACAACAAGGTGATGACAAAATCTACCACTGGTCACAGCAGCAAGTTCATCCCACCTACTTGATGACTTTAGCAGTAGGCAACTTTGCCGAAATTCGGGATGAGTGGAACGATATACCTGTCACATACTACGTTGAAAAAGGTCGCGAGGAAGATGCCAAACGCTCTATGGGCAAAACTCCCCGGATGATAGAGTTTTTGAGCGAAAAATATGGCTATCGATACCCTTACCCCAAATACGCGCAAGTCTGTGTTGACGACTTCATTTTTGGCGGAATGGAAAACACTTCTGCTACACTGTTAACTGATAGATGTTTGCTGGATGAAAAAGCTGCATTAGATAACCGCAACACAGAAAGCTTAGTCGTCCATGAACTGGCGCACCAGTGGTTTGGTGATTTGGTGGTGATTAAGCACTGGTCCCATGCTTGGATTAAGGAGGGAATGGCTTCTTACTCCGAAGTCATGTGGGCAGAACATGAATATGGTGTCCAAGAAGCGGCATACTATCGTTTACTGCAAGCTCGTAGTTATCAGGCTGAAGATAGCGATCGCTACCGCCGTCCAATGGTCACGCACGTTTACCGCGAAGCCATTGAACTTTATGACCACCACATTTATGAGAAAGGGTCTTGTGTTTATCACATGATTCGGGCGCAATTGGGAGAAGAATTGTTCTGGAAGGCAATTGAGACATTTGTACAGGATAATGCCCACAAAACCGTGGAAACAGTAGATTTGCTGCGGGCGATTGAAAAAGCAACTGGGCGCAATCTCTTGTTCCTCTTCGACCAGTACGTTTATCGTGGTGGTCATCCAGATTTTAAAGTCGCTTACTCTTGGGATGCAGATTCAAATCTGGCTAAGATAACAGTAACTCAAACCCACGTAAATGCAGAAAGTAGTGGTAGCAGTGATTTATTTGATTTAAAAATTCCTATTGGTTTTGGGTACGTCCAAAACCCAGAAACCGCAGCTAGGAACTCAGAAACCGCAACTCAGAACTCAGAACTCAGCAAGAATTCGACACTCAGCACCCACAACTCACTACTCAAAACTTTCACCGTGCGGGTGAATGAACGCGAACAAAGCTTTTACTTCCCTCTTGAGGAAAAACCCCAATTTCTTAGCTTTGATGTGGGGGATCATTTCCTAAAAACGGTGTCTTTAGAGTATCCAGTACCCGAGTTGAAAGCCCAGTTGGAATTTGACCCCAACCCGATCTCCCGCATCTTAGCAGCGGAAGCTTTGGCGAAAAAAGGGAGTTTGGAGGCTTTAAAAGCGCTGTCTGCTGCACTCAAAAATGATCTTTTTTGGGGTGTACGCGTTGAAGTTGCTAAACAACTGGCACAAATCAAGCTGGATCAAGTCTTTGATGAGTTAGTTGCTGGATTAAAAGATCAGAGTCCTTATGTGCGGCGTGCTGTGGTGGAAGCACTCGCAAAAATCAAAACTCATGAAAGCTATAAGGCGTTGAAAGAACTGCTGGAGGGGGGCGATCCCAGCTACTATGTGGAAGCCGCAGCGTCTCGGGCTGTGGGGGCGATCGCTGCTGCGACAACAGAAGAAAAACCAAAGGAAGAAAAGGTTATTAAGCTGCTGAAATCTGTCTTGGAAGAAAAGGCGGGTTGGAATGAGGTGGTGCGGATTGGTGCGATCGCAGGTTTAGCCGAACTCAAAACTTCAGAAGCTGCTTTAAATCTTTTGACGGAATACACAAAGCAGGGTGTACCACAACCCTTGCGTTTAGGAGCAATTCGCGCTCTCGGGAAGATTTCTGTTGGTCAAAGTAGTGTTAATGTGGAACGGATTTTAGAGCGATTAACAGAAATTTCTAAGGATACGTTCTTTTTAACTCAATTGGCGGTAGTCACAGCCCTCGGACAAATGCAAACCCCCAAAGCAATTGGGATTTTGCAAGCCTTGGCTGAGCAAACACCTGATGGACGCGTACGCCGCTATGCTGAGGAAGAGATTTCCAAGGTGCAAAATAACATTGGCTCCGAAAGTGCTATTCGTCAGTTACGTTCTGAACTTGACCAACTCAGACAACAAAACCAAGAACTCAGAAGCCGCTTAGAAAACTTGGAAGCCAGAGCCAAGTAGCGATAGACACAATAGCACTTGTCAGAAAGCAGATTGCACGCGTTAGGGAACATTGCTGTGCTTTCATGCGTCTTTCCTTACTTGGGTGTAGACTGTCATGTTTACGCCCTCTTTTATATTTTTCTTTCTTAAAATATTGTAAAGTTTCTTTATACTTTTATAAGTATAAAAAAACCTATTATCATAAATTAATTACTGAAACTATAAAAATTATACCTTAAAGTATAAAGTTTTTGTAAAGATTAGAATTACTGAGTGAAAATGGGCTTCAGAAATACTACGATTTGATAAGTGTAATTAAGCTTGTGTGTAAAAATCGCACAAAAGCTGTGTGCCTTGTTAATAGGTAGAAATCCTTCTCCGTATTTGTACGAAAGTTGTCAGATTCCGAAAAATGTGTAAAAAATGTGTAAACCCATGCTGACGATTTTTCACCCGTTCATTCTTCGGAATATTTCTATCGGAGGAATGCATACACTCATAAAAATCTTTAATCTGTAGGAGGGCATTTTTAAAGTTTTTTTGAGTGTTTTTGAAAATTGAAATACATTTAAGCTTTTGCACGCAAATTGTGCAGGGTAATTGCCATGCGTAAACCTGTTCTCACGATTTTTTACCAGTTCAATCCTTGGAACGCCACAATCGGAGGTATACAAACACTCATCAACACTTTTATCAAGTACGCTCCAAGCGAGTTTCAGGTAAGACTCGTAGGAACAGGAGTCGATCCAAAAAAGCCTGTTGGTGAATGGCAACAAGGAGAATTTGCAGGCAGAGAAATTAGTTTTCTGCCTTTATTTACATTGCAAAATGACAATGTTAGAAACTTAATACCAACAACACTCAAATATACTGCTGCTCTTTTAGGGCGTGACTTTGCCTCTGACTTCATGCACTTTCATAGAATAGAGCCAACAATAGCCGCCATAAATTGGCAGGGAGAAAAAAGTTTATTTATTCACAATGATATACGGACGCAAATGCAAGCTGCCGGTAATAAAAAAGCCATTCTTTGGCGAAGATTTCCTGCTGCATATTTTGCTCTGGAAGGTTTGTTAGTTCGCCAGTTTAGCCAAATTCTTTCTTGTAATACGGATGCAGCACAGTTATATAAGCAGCGTTATCCTAGCTTGCAAGACCGTGTTGCATATATCAAAAATTCTTTCGACAACGAAATATTTTATCCGTTAACAGAAGATGAACGAATAGTAAAAAGAAAGGAATTGGCATCTCGGCTAGGTGTGGATGAGGAAACACGTTTTGTTTTATTTGCTGGTCGGCTCCATCCTCAAAAAGACCCGATTTTATTGGTACGTGCATTTGCTGCTCTTACCGTTTCTAATGTGCACTTACTAATAGCGGGTGATGGCGAGTTAGGGGCAGAAATTTGTGCAGAAACTGCTAAATTGGGGATTTCTCATAGGGTAACAATGCTTGGAGCCCTTACCCAAGAGAAGCTTGCACAGATCCATCGTGTCTGCAATGCTTTTGTTCTCAGCAGTGCATATGAAGGTCTACCTTTGGTAGTTCTTGAGGCGCTGGGGAGCGGAACTCCTGTAGTCACAACTGAATGTGGTGAAACCCCAAAATTACTGAGTGCAGACAGTGGGGTTGTTTGTTCCGAACGAACGCCCGCGTGCATAGCAGATGCTTTACGCAAAGTGCTGCTGCATCCAGCCGATTATCCCACTCAGTCTTGCGTACGGACTGCAAAACCTTATGCAGCTAGTACAGTCGTTCAACAAGTCTACAGCGAAATGTGGAATCGCTGGGAACAGCGAGCCAGCACAGTCGCTGTTCAGGTATGAGCTTTCCTTGCGCTCAAAGTAGATACAAAAAACATAGTTCTTGGAGAGAGGCAATAATCATGGTTTTTTAAAAAAAAATGAAAATTGAAACAAAGACACGGAGCTTTTTTGTGTTCCCACCTGCTGTGTTCTTATTTCAATCTCTGTAAGTAAAGGCGACTTAGTTTCAAGTTATACAAGCTTGTCTAGAGCAAAACCAGCACAACGAAACTCGTATGAAAATTGCTGTAATTGGTGCAAAAGGTCTACCGCCCAAACAGGGTGGCATCGAACATTACTGTGCAGAAGTTTATCCTCGCATAGTCGAACAGGGACATTCTGTTGATTTATATGCCCGCTCTTCTTACACTGACTGTTCCTGGCAGGATCGTTATGACTATCAAGGCGTCCAAGTCATCTCATTACCAGGTTTGCCTTTGAAAGGAGTGGATGCTTTTGCTACCTCAGCTATAGGAGCAATTGCAGCCTCTGCTACAAAATACGATATCATTCATTTCCACGCTCTTGGTCCATCTTTATTTACTTGTTTACCAAGACTTGTCAAGACTGCAAAGATTGTCGTCACCTGTCAGGGGTTAGATTGGCAACGTGCCAAGTGGGGCAGTTTTTCAACTCGCGTGATTCAATTAGGGGAAAAGGCAGCAGTCCGTTTCGCGCACGGAATGGTTGTCGTATCAGAAGCGCTCCAAACCTACTTTCGGCAAACTTATGGTAGGAATACGGTCTACATTCCGAATGCTCCAGCAGGCTATGGTAAATCAGACCCAAATTTTGCTTACGGGACTCAACTAGGTCTTGAGCAGGAGCGCTATATTCTGTTTTTGGGCAGATTGGTACCAGAAAAGCGTCCCGACTTGCTGGTTGACGCCTTTAGTGCGATGAGTCCACCTGGATGGAAACTCGTTCTGGCTGGCGGTGTGAGCGATACGAAATCATTCACCTCAGAACTATTAGAAAAGGTGGCAAATAATCCAAATATTATCTTTGCAGGCGAACTTCGCGGACAACGCCTTTGGGAAATTGTCCGGGGAGCAGGGTTGTTTGTCCTTCCTTCTGATGTAGAGGGACTCCCTCTAGCAATGTTAGAGGCGATGCAGGAAGGTATACCAGTCGTGGCAAGCGATATTCCTCCTCACAAGCAATTGATTAGTGGAGGTCGGGGAAAGCTGTTTGAAGCTGGAAACCTCAACTCTTGTATGAGTACCCTCGACTGGGCAATTCATCACCCCCAAGAACTAGCAGTTATGGCTGTGAATGCACAAAGGCATATACAGCTGAACTATAGCTGGGATCACATCACCTCTGAAACGCTGAAACTCTATACAAAACTTCTCAACTCGCCAGAGCCAGTACATATCTCCAAACAACGCCAAAATGGACTTGCTGAGGTTGTGGGCAAAAAATAGGTTGCAGTGTTCTTTGTCATAAGTCATTTGTTCAAATTGAATGACTTATGACTCACCAAACAAAGAGGGTATATGTGATGGAAAAAGGAATATCAACAGTCATATCAGTGGTGAGGCGGCGAAGTCTTCCCGCCATAGCTGCATTTGTTGCTGTCATTGGTGGGGCGATCGCATACCTTGCAGTCACCCCAAGTAAATATGAAGCATCTGCGCGACTGATGCAGGACGACAAAAGGGTGAGCGTTTCCGAATTAGGTCGTGATCTTACCCAAGTCTCTTCCAGCGCACCAGGAATTAGCCCATTAGCCGACCAAGCAGAACTTATCAAGTCGCAACGTGTTCTCGAACAAGCCGTTGCCATTGCTTTTCCCGAGATCAAAGGGAATTTACAAAGAAGCCCCGTATCAACTGCGGAACTCAGTCATAATCTAAAAGTCAAAATTGTCCCTGCAACGAATATTCTTGAGTTGAGCTATCAATCTAAAGACCCTCAACTTGCTGCCAAGCTGCTCAATGCCATTTCTCAGGCGATGGTTGAGGACAACACCAAAGCCATCAGTTCTGAGGCGACGAAAGTCAAGAAATTTTTGGAGGAAAAACAAGTACCCGAAGCTGATAAACAACTGCGACTAGCTGAAGCCACAGAAAACAAATACAGAAAACTCAGCGGAATTGTCTCGCTTGAAGAGCAAACAAAAAGCTTAGTGCAGAGTATAGCCACTGTAGAAGACCAAGAGCGTACTCTGTCAACTCAACTTCAAGAGATAAAAGCGCGAGACGCATCCTTGCGGCAAATCACCAACAGCGGAAACCTGAACAAAGCCTATTCATCTGTTCGCAGCGGACAAGACGACGAAATCAAGAAGTTGCGAGCCAATTTATCAGAATTGGAGAATAAGATAGTCGAAGCTCGTTTGCGCTTTACAGACGAGCATCCAAATGTGACGAACTTGGTTGGACAACGGGACGCCTTGCGTGCCATGTATTCAGAACAACTTGCTCGCGTCTCCTCTCAAAATCCAACCACCTCCGCAAACAATTTCGCCGGTGATCAACTCTCTCAAGAACTGAACTCCAAATTTATCCTCAATAGCATCGAAGAGTCTGCAGTTAATAATAGGCTGAAACTTTTGCAGGTTAAAAAAGCCAACCTCCAAGCTCGTCTTTCACAACTGCCCATTACACAGCAAACGCTGACTGTATTGACTCGTAAACGGGAAGAAGCTGCTGCATCTTTGAAGTTCCTCCAAAGCAAACTTGAGGAAGCACGTCTGACAGAAGCACAAAAAGTCAGTAACATTCGCGTCATCGAAAATGCTGTACCACCATCATCACCATCTGAGCCGAAACCGAAAGTCATATTAGCACTTGCTGCCGCCTTTGGAACTATGTTAGCCGCCGGCATTGTATTGCTGCTGGAGGTGATGGATAATACACTACGCGATGCTTCCGAAGCTGAGGAACTGCTACAGCTACCCTTGCTGGGAGTCTTGCCACGTCTAAGCGCTAAGACACTTGTTCTTGAGCCAGCCAATCGATTCCTAGATAATATTGGCTTGGTTGAGCCTTACCGCACACTCTTTAAAACGTTGGAGTTTCGCAGCCCCGAACAAGTGCGGCTGATTGTTGTCAGTAGCCCTATTTCTGGAGAGGGTAAATCTGTCGTTGCATCACACCTTGCTGCTGTTGCAGCGATGCTATCTTGGCGGACATTGATTATTGATGCAGATTTGCGCAGACCAGTACAGCACACGCTATTCAACCTAACTCCCAAACCTGGGATTACCAATGTCTTGGAAGGAAATGTATCCTTACTGGATGCCGTCCAGCCAACAGATATTGAAAACCTGGATGTGTTGACTTGTGGCGAACTGTACGGACGCCCCTCGCAATTGCTAGAGTCAATCGCGATGAAGTCTTTGATTGCAGAAGCTGGTGAAAATTATGATTTAGTCATAATAGATACTCCTCCAATAAGTGCTTGTGCTGATGCTTCAACGCTGGCTCAGCAAAGCGACGGAGTTATGCTGGTTACGCGTCCTGGCTTCACGGAGAAGGAAGTTCTCTTAAGAAGTGTATCAGAATTAACACAAAATCGCATACCTATCCTGGGAGTCGTGGTGAATGGAATGACAGATCAGACGGAGAAGTATTTCCGCTATCCTATTCACGGTTACCAGCCTCGATTACCCAAGTCTCAAAAGCGTTTGATTGGTGTAGGAGGTAGTGCTAAAAATTCTGCGAACGGTTCAAGGCAGAGGTAACAATGTTGACCAAACAACGCTCAAGTCATTCTTCTCGTCTGGGACTGTTGATTGGGTTAGCAGGTGTGGGGGTTGGTCTAGCAACAGGGTTCCTGATCGGAAGTACCAAACCTCTTTACTTGGGCTTAGCTTTGGGTGCAATACCATTTCTTTTTTACTTCTTTAGCAAGTTTGAACAAGCCGTTCTCGGACTTTTAATCTTGCGTACCTCTCTAGACCCTTTCTCTGGTCAGCAGGTACCAGCGATGTTTGCTCTTGGGGTAGATTTTTTAACTTTACTTTACGTAACAGTTATGTTACTGAGAAGGCAAACCGTACGCACTGACCGCTTCTGGTGGTTCTTTGCTGGCTGGGTGTTCCTACAGGGCTTATGGGTGGTACTCCTCCGTTTAGGAGGCTTGGGATTGGGTGCTGGGTATTTGTCAGATAGCATCCGCGAATGGATTCGTCTTTTTTCATGGCTGATGGTCTACCTGTTGGTGATGCAGCTTAAAGACCGAATCCCTCCTCAGAAGGTTATCTCTGTGCTGTTCTTAGCTGTTATATCACCAGTCGTAGTAGCGTTGATGCAGGTATTCATACCTTCGCTCTTACCTCCCATTCTCTCAGCTCATAGCTATGATGTCGGTTCACTGGCATCTGAAGGTTCTCGAATCAGAGGGACGATTGGTCATCCTAATGGGTTCGTCACCTTGCTGTTACTGTTTATTGGTTTAACCTGGTGGAAACTCAAGCAATCAAGACAAAGCTTGCTTTGGTTGTTGTTGTTAGGCTTATTAGCCTTTTTTTATGTAAGTACTAAAGCATTATTTGGCTTGATGATGGTTGCTACCTTCGTTGTGGTTTTGGTTGCTCCCAGATTAAGCCCAGTCAACCTCATCGGTGGGATCTTATTTGTGGTGCTTGTCCTAGGACTGTTTGCCAGTTCCGAGTTTGGACGAGAACGCTTGAGCTCGCTTGCCAACACACCGCTACTCAATCCAGATATCGATGTATCACGAGCTATTCTACTGTCTGGGAGCGACAACAACAGTTTCAACTGGCGAATTGCCCAATGGTATTCATTACTAAATGCTTGGCGTCAGCAGCCCATTTTGGGTTACGGTTTAGGATTAAGTACTCATTTAGTTACTAATGGGTTGCTGCCTCACAATGATTACGTCCGGGCTTTGGTAGAAGGGGGGATTGTTGGTTTTGTGACTTTTTTGGTGTTTCTTGTGGCTCAGGGTGTGCGTCTTGTTCAGCTTATGCTGTCGGCACCTCGTGGAAGCGCTCAACGTGATCTGTGTGAAATTCTGTTCGCTATTTTGCTAGCGATACCTGTAGGAATGATTACGGAAAACATCTGGAGTCATACCACTCTCTTTTTTTATTGGATGACTTTGATGGCAGTAGCAGGGTGGAATTGGAACGAACACCCTCCAGAAAGAAGTCCTGCTGTGTTGGTTAGCCCTGCAAGGCGTTTTTAATAATCAAAGAAATTGCGATTTTGAAGTTTATGTCAGCTAAAAGACTAAATCTTATTCAGGTTTTTCGAGGGGTGGCAGCAGTACTCGTAGTACTTGCTCATACAGACCTTATATATAACCAAAATTTAAATAAAGATTTTTTGTTTAAAATATTTACTTTTGGAGGGTCAGGAGTTGACTTTTTCTTTGTTCTAAGCGGTTTTATTATGTTTTATGTTCACCAAAAGGATATTGGTCATAAAGATAGATTAGGGACATTTTTATTTAAACGATTTACACGTATTTATCCTCTTTATTGGGTCATTTTAACAAGTAAAATCTTTGCATCTTTCATATTTTCTTATAGCTCTGATACCAACGACCGTGGTATTGGGGAATTTATTAAAGCGTTTCTACTCTTTCCCCAAGACCGAGAAATTCTTTCATCAAGCTTTCTTGGTGTAAGTTGGACACTCACGTTTGAAGTTTTCTTTTACCTCTTGTTTGGGTTGTTGGTTTGGTTAAAACCTAAAATTTCTTTTCCAATCATTGGTGCTTGGTTGTTGGGAGTGTTTTTCCATTTTATTGGTGTCATCAAATTTCCTCAAGAAAATGTAATCCTGCAATTTATTTTTTCTGATTACAATCTTGAATTTGTTCTAGGTTGCTTAGCTGCCTATGTGTTGTTGAACCGAAAAATTAGCAATCCAAAGCCGTTGATTTATTTGGGGCTTTTTCTTTATACGTTATCAGCTATAAATTATTTCTACAAATTTTTACCAGTCTCATCTGTTTTGACATTCGGCATTGCTTGCACACTGCTTGTCTTGGGTGCTTCCTCTTTAGAACTCAAAAAGGTAATTAACGTACCTAATATCCTTTTGTTTCTTGGCAATGCATCCTATTCCATCTATTTAGCACATGGCTTTTTCATCAATCAAATGACGAAGATTTTGAATAAATTACAACTCGATATTTTTCAAAACCTGCTAGTGTTAAATATTTTGGGGTTCATCATTGGCATCATAGCAATCATTTGTGGATGCATTGTATATTCATATATTGAAAAACCGTTGCTCACATTTTTTAAGCCAAAAGCAGTGACAACCTAGCTGAAAGAAATTCCCAAACTTTCTTTAGTTGCCTATGGAGTAGTTTAAGGATGACCCAACAAATGATTAGCTCCACTGATAATACTCAATTGAGGAGCACAGGTGAACGACCTTACCGAATTGTTTTAGTCCATCCTAGCGCCGGAGTGAACTGGAGTGGTGGAGCAGAGATTATGGCAATTGAGCTCAGCCGCCGCCTCAGTTCCTACTTTGAAGTAGAATTACTCAGTGGCGCGGCTTGTGGATCCTTTAGCTACCCCATTCCCTGTATTCCCCGTTCGCATGCTTTTCATGCTGTGCGCCACCCTTTGATTGCTCCTTTAGTGCGTGGTTTCACAAATCCTGAGATTGTGGTGGAACACCTGACGGGTTTCTTCCCTTGCTTGCTCCGCTTGCTAACTCATCGAGCTGATTTGATCTTTCCCCATAATGATTATGCAGGTTTGGCAATGGCAGCCTGCGTTAGAGCGCTGACAAAAACTCCGATACTTTTTACCGAACACAATAGCTTAATGGGGAAAGGAGATGATGGTTCATTACAAAAAAATGGCAAATGCTTGCAGCGTAATCTTCGGTTTAGTCCAGATCATCTCGTAGTTTTCGATGAAGCCGCCGCCGAGTTGGCGCAGACTTTCCAACCAACGCAACCCATAAGTGTGATTCCTAATGGTGTGAATCTTGAGCAATTTACTCCTGAAGGTGTCCAGCTTGATATTGATTTGCCCAAACCAGTGGTGTTGTGTGTTGCTTCGTTGAACCGCAAAAATCAAAAGCGAGTTGAATTAGCGATTCAAGCCGTGTCTCGCCTCAGCAACGTGAGTCTTTTGGTGTGTGGAGACGGACCCGATCGCCTATACTTTGAGTCACTAGGTAAGCAGCTGTTGGGAGAAAAGCGATTTGCCGTTCGCACTTTGCCATTTGAGCGAATGCCTGAAGTTTACCGCAGTGTAGATGCCTTTACGCTTCCTTCGATTCACGAACCTTTTGGGCTTGTTTATTTAGAAGCAATGGCTAGTGGTTTGCCAGTTGTCGCTACTGATGATGAAATGCGGCGATATATTGTCGGTGATGGTGGTATTCTATGTGATGTCACCAAACTAGATATCTACGCAACTGCCATTCAAGAGGCGCTGAGTGGTAACTGGAGTGTACGTGCTAGACAGAATGCTACCCGCTTTAGTTGGGATGCCATAGCATTGCGTTATCGCGATGTGATTTTAGAAACGATTTTGCAGTCCAAGAAAGAATTGCCGTTACCAATTCATTGAAGTACAGGAGTGTCACATGCCAAAAGTTTCTGTCATTATCCCAGCTTACAATGCTATGGCTTATCTCCCAGAAGCTGTGGAGAGCGTTCTGAAGCAGACATTTACAGATTTTGAAGTACTGATTGTTGATGATGGGAGTTCTGATGGAACTGTGGAGTGGGTTTCTCAAATCAAAGACTCGCGAGTTCGGCTGATTTCCCAGCAAAATCAAGGTTCATCTGGAGCACGAAACACAGGAATTACTGCGGCGGTTGGAGAATATATCGCACTTTTGGATGCTGATGATATTTGGGAGCCAACCAAACTTCAAAAGCAAGTCCGTTATCTGGAAGAAAACCCATCAGTCGGTTTAGTAGATACGTGGACAGTTTTAATTAACCAGCAAGGTAAGTCCACAGGGAAAGTTGTTGTTTCCTATGCAGACAAAGACGACGTATGGAAGCAACTTGTCCAGTTTAAACCGATATGTCCTTGTGACAGTACACCCTTGATTCGTCGCTCTTGTTTTGAAACGGTAGGGTTATTTAACCGAGAATTACCGTTTCTGGAAGATTTAGATATGTGGATTCGCCTTGCTTCCCAATATCGCTTTGCAGTTATCAAAGAACCCTTGGTTCGCTATCGCCAACATCCTGGTAGCAAGTCCACAAATTGTCAAGGAACTTTGGAAGCTTTTCGGACAATCATCGAGAACGCTTTTGAGTCTGTACCCGCAGAATTACTGCCTTTAAGAGAGAGAGGATATGGTCGTATTAATCTCTACTTAGCTTGGAGAGCTATTAACAATAAAGATTACGACCAAGCGCTTCATTTTAATCATCAAGCTATTGGTCATTATCCACAACTTATTTTTTCTTGGGACTTCATCCGCCAAACCGTAGCTTTAACACTCTTAAAAAGATTCGGTGCTCAAACCTATGACAGAGTGAAAGCAATTACCCAAGTCCTACGGCGACGTACATCAACGGCTAATGAGCAATGGGAAATAGGTAATAGTTAAAAGCCAATAGTTAAAAGTTAATAGTTAAAAGCCAACAGTTAAAGCCAACAGTTAAAGCCAACAACTATGGCAATCCTGATGGACTCATAAAGTTTTCTGAGTTTTCTTTTGTGTGCGTTCTCTACGGCTGAAAAAAAGTCAATATATTCAATTAAAGAGTTCAGAAATATGCCCAAAGTTACTATTATTATTCCGGCATATAATGCCATGAAATATCTTACCGAAACTCTGGAAAGTGTTCAGAAACAGACACTTACAGATTTTGAAGTATTGATTATTAATGATGGCAGTTCCGATGGAATTGTTGAATGGGCTTCTCAAATCACAGATCCGCGAGTCAGACTGATTTCACAAGAAAATCAAGGCACAGCAGCAGCACGAAATAAGGGTATTGTTGAGTCTAAAGGCGAATACATTGCTTTTTTAGATGCTGATGATATTTGGGAACCAACTAAGTTAGAAAAACAAGCTCAATGCTTAGATAACAATCCCTTGGTGGGTTTGGTAGACAGTTGGACAGCTTTTATAGATGAGAATAGCACGCTCACCGGCTTAGTGATGAGAAACGACACAGAGGGTGATGTCTACAAGAAAGTTGTGGAATCATGTGACAGTCCCGTTTGCTGTGGAAGTTCACCTATGATTCGTCGTTCTTGTTTCGACACCTTGGGCTTGTTTGACCGGGAGAGCTACATTGAAGATGTGGATATGTGGATACGTATTGCCACTCGCTATCACTATGGCGTGGTTAAAGAACCTTTGGTGAGATATCGTATGCACCCAAACAACAAATCAAAAGATTGCGAATCAATGTTAAGAGGTTTTCGCCAGTTAATTGAGAAAACCTATCGTTCTTTACCCACAGATATTCTTTATCTGCGACCCCGAAGCTATGGTCGATTGTATGTCTTTTTAGCCTGGAGGTCTATAGATACACAAGATTACAAACAAGCTTTTCATTTTAGTCGTCAAGCAGCTGCACTTTACCCACAACTTCTTTTGCGTCTGTGGTTTGTGCGTTTGAATGTGGCGATCGCCGTCCTTTGGTTGCTTGGACCTAATGGATACGACACAATACGGTCTTTTAATCGTAACCTACGCCGACGCTTGTTCGCTCGTGCTACATGATTCATAAAGAACTCAGAATTCAGGATTCCGAATGCAGAATTCTTCTGTAGGGAGATTCTGAATTCGGAATTTTGTGCAAATGTAAAACTTAATTCATTTTTGGAGTAGCCGTGGGATTGCGTAGTAAAGTCATCAAGGGCGGAGCCTTGATGGTCATACGTCAAGCTTTGGGTATCTTACTCAGCTTAATTGGTGTATTATTCATCACTAGAGTCATTGGACCGACCGAGTACGGACTTTATGGAGTCGCTTATGGCATTGTCAGCTTCCTCGGCGGGTTGGGTATATGGGGCTTGGATGTCTATTTACTACGTAAAACATCCAATCCAGACCAACAGGATTATGACCAAGTCTTTACCCTGTTGCTATGTATTAGCGGTGTCTTTACACTCAGTCTTGTCTTGGGGCAACATATTATCGCCCAGATGCTTAAGCTTCCAGAAGTAGCACCGCTTATAGCAGTCATGGGTTTAACATTACCTCTTTCTCTGTTAAATCTGCCCCTGACAATTAAACTAGACCGTGACTTAAATTTTCAGCGTGTAGCCTTCATTGAGTTAATCAGCCAAATTAGTTACTATGTGGTAGCGCTACCCCTTGCAAATCGAGGAGCTGGTGCTTGGGCACCTGTCGGTGGTTTGTGGCTGCAGCAAATAACTATGGTTGTATTGACTGTCTATAGTACCAGTCTTCGCCCGCGCTTGTGCTGGAAGCCTAGTTTAGTTCGGGAAATGCTGGCGTATGGTCTGAGCTTATCCTTTGCGGGTTGGCTTTGGCAGTTGCGATCGCTAGTCAATCCAGTGATTGTCGGACGTTTCGCTGGGGCTGAAGCTGTTGGCTTTGTGGCTTTAGCCATTCGCCTTGTAGAAATGCTTGCCTTTGCTAAGTCAGTCACCTGGCGTTTGGCTATGGCGGCGCTAGCTAAGTTAGAAAATGACAAAACTCGCCTACGCAAGAGTATTGAGGAAGGAATGCGTCTACAAGCGCTAGCCGTTGGTTTACCGATGGCAGGGTTTGCGATAGCAGCTCCTGTGGTATTGCCGCTCGTTTTTGGTAAAGATTGGACTCCAGCGCTGCAAATCTTTCCGTTGATTGCAATTGGCTATCTTGCCAATTCCATGTTCAATCTGCATTCGTCAGTCCTCTATCTGTGTGGTAAAAATCTTGAGGTGACTTGGTTTCATGCGGCACACATAGCGCTTTTTGCTGGAGGTGCCTTTTTGCTGGTACCGTACTTGGGGATGATGGGCTATGGCTGGGCTGAGATAGCTGCATTAGCTAGTTATATAGTTATCCATATATACATAGCAAAAGAAATAGGTAGTCCAAATTACACAGTAGCTCTTGGTTGGTTTACCATATCAATTGCTGTTCTAATTTTGAGTACATTTAACGAAGCAGTGCGTTACCTGTCTTTTGTGTTACTACTGCTTCCACTGCTTTCAACGAAAGAGAGAAACAGCCTCATTGGCTATTTTCAAATTTTGAAATCTTAAAGGCTGTATATAAAGTCAAAGTCAATGTTGAATGAATATGGGAATTATAGAGCCTTTCAAAGATGGCTTTTTAGAAATTATCCCTGAAGGTGAGGGGAGCGACTACTGGCAAATTGCTGCAATCCACATTAGTGGAGAAGTCTTTTGTCCTAGTCCCCGTATTTATCCATCCCAAGATGTGGCGATCGCCAAAGCACGACGAATTTTTGATTGGATATGCAATCATGAAATGGAAACTCGTGGCTGGGGATGTTATTGCGAGGAATTGAATATGAGTTTGTGGCGTCAGCCGAAATCATATCCTAGTTGCTTATAACTCAATACGGTTGCTGTTAGTGATGTCAATCCTTAAAGATCCCCGAACCCCCGATCCTCGCAGGCTAGATGTTTCCGCGACTCATTGCCGACGATACTGCTTCCAAGTTGCATTCAGTTCGCCTTCCATCCTGTTCCATAGCCACGTTGGGATAAGCGGGGCAGAAGCACGGGCGATCTGGTATTCGCTCATCAACTTGATAGCTTCTGATTCTTGGACACCTTGGCTTGCGAGAAGATTCTCGGTAGACTTCTCAATCTGCCCTGCCTTGACGCTGAAATTGTGGTAGCCCAAGACTGATCGAAATAGATTTAATGAGAAAACTAGGGTCAGAACGGATGTCACAATCCGTCCAAGACTTGACAAAGTCTGCTTGTTGTCAATGGCTTGAACACTAATGAGCAGAACAAGCACTGCACTTGCGACCAATAAGCAAGTCCCCGCAAGGTAATAGTTCCGCATTCGCTCTGACAAATGCTTGCTCCACCAAGCCGATTCCTGCAAATTTTCCAGCGCCCGTCTTGTGCCGGGGGGTTCTTTACTAGCGAAATACTCTTCAGATAAGGCTTTTGCAATCACAAGCTTATCAACCTTCGACGGACTCCGCATCAGCAAGTCTGAAAGCTCGGCACCTGAAATTGCCCAGTCAAAAGAATCGCGTCCGTCTAACTTCCGTAGCCAAGCTTCCGCTATACCCTTGTGGGTATCTGATCGCCACCCCAGCCAATCCGCCATCATTGCCAGCATAAACACGAGCACTGGAGCATAGGCTGGCACTAACGGCAGCAGAACTGTTAAAACACCAACTAGGAACCCTGCCAGTTTACAGATGAGGGAAAACCGTGCCCATCGCTTCGCTAACGTGAAGTACACTTGACAGAGCGCTCGTGGATTGTGCTTTACCTGATTGCTGCTGTTAGCCATAATCTGGAAACTCCGACCCGAAAACTTTTTTCCACCAATAAATAGCGGTCTTCTGGTCATTTTTAGATTCAGCTATTATTGCATGACTTGCGTGGTTTGCAGCATTTCTAAGGGCTGTGATAATTTTTTGCTTGGTGTCCCAGCTAACGTTTGCATCTAATGCTTCACCAAGTCTCTTTGGATCGGGACAGCTACTTATTATGAAGGAACTGCAATGCTGGAAGAAGTATTCAAGTGCTGCTGGATAGCTAGTTATTCTAGGGGCATACTGGAAAGTCTTAACTACGAGTGTCTCAAAGTAGTAAGACGATAGACTAGGCTTATGTTTCCTTTCGTTCCAATACTTCAGTAATCGCAGAACAGGCAAAAGTTCGCCTTTATGCTGAGTGTTTACTGATGTAATGCTTTGAGCATCTATTTTTGGATTAGTTCTAATCCAGTTGCCATATCCATCTGGAATTAAGAAATGAGTAACCTTATCGCGATAATCGTGGATAGGAATTGCTGGTACGATATCAAAGATCCAGCGATGGGACTTGAGATTTAGAGTCACTGCCTGCATTCGTCTATTTTTGTCAGCTTTCAGATAATTGGTTACATAAGCAAGATGATGCTTAATCCGATTCAAAATCTTGATTGAGTTGACATACCCCTTATTATCTGCGAATGCTTGAAGAGGAGAACAAGCATCTGTAATTTTTACCCGACAAACTGCTGTCATGTTGACTCCATAGCCGGATGCCTTCTGTTGATAGGAAATCTCGACATTAATTCCCCTTCCGTTTAGCAGGAGCAAGATATCGATGTCATCTAAGGGGCGAATCTTTGTCTTTCTAGCAAATGAGCCAAACGGAATATAGTTACCCTTCAGTGGTGGGAAATCCGAGTGATTATTGACTAGTTTTTTAACTTGCTTAAACAAGTAGTCACGGCTTGTACGTCCTTTCTCTGTGGTTGACCGCTCTAAGTCAACAATCTGGGATTGAAACTTCTTAAATGCAGCTTTAACTGTGCTAGCTTTTAGGTCAAGGTTAGCTTTCCGTCCTGACTTTCTATCAACTTCCGGTTCGCTAATAAATTTATTTTCAAAGGTAGTTTTTTTCTTCTTCTGTCTAGTCTTTGCAGTGGAAGTTTTAGCTTTTTGGATTGGTTGTACCTTGGATTTACTGAGACTTTGAGATCCTGTTGAGCTAGCTTTGGCAGCAGAAAACGTAGGCTGTTCAGTCGGTTTTATGTCAGTCTGACCGACTACTTTTTGAGTGCGTTTATTTGTTGTTGAGCTAGATTTACCAGCAGCCTTAGCTCTTTTAGTTGGCAGTACTTTTGTCTTACTGTTTGCTTGTTTAGTTGGCTTGATTGTCGTTGAACTGGCTTTTGCGTTTGGACTCTTCACCTTTTTAGTTGCTTGTGTCTTAAGAGCAGGATCGTCGGTCTGTTTGGATCTAGCTCTCTTAGCAGTGGACTTAGCATTATTAGCTTCCTGTATCTTGGGTTCAATGACTGTTTTTTTGTACGCTGAGTTTTTTTTGAACTAGTGGCAGTGCGAGCCTTGGACTTTTGGCTTTCTGCTTTTGTGTTAGATTTACTGACCATTTTTTTGTAAATGGTGATGCTCTGGATTTTCAAGCCGAAGACTAAGATAATGAAGAAAACTGAAGGAGTGGGCTATGAGTGTAATACCACCCCTTCAATAAACCAAACCTAAGACCTATACCGAGTTGCGTTCAATTGTGGAGATTGAACGCAATTTGGTATTAGTCTTCTTTACGAACACCTTTAAAAGGTTCTCCGTTTTGCTTCACGTCCATAAACCGTCCGGTTTCAGCATCACGCTTCACCCATTGTTCGGTCACAGGGTTGTAAGTTTGGCTGCGGTTGTCCACAGCGCCACGGCGATAACCGTTACCCGTATTCTTTGCCATATCTTTATCACCTCCTTCAGGTCTATGTAAAATACCTTTGACATTTTCTAGTATAATTAGAAAAAATAAGGTCAACAAGTTTGACATTTTTTTTGATACCTCTAGCGATGCTCCTTCTCCTGTCGGAGACGCTACGCGTTGGCGTAGCCTGTCCGCAGGACTTACGGAGCCGCTACGCTAACGCAGGAAAGAATCAGCCATGAAAGAGATCATTGCTGCGAACCTGATCCGCTACCGTAAAAGTCTGGGCTTGTCTCAAGAGCAACTTGCAGCAACTACCGGGGTTACTCGCCAGAGCATCAATAACTACGAGAACGCCAAAACCTTACCAGACAGCAAAATCCTCTCTGCTCTGGCGAGTGCTTTGGGCATTACACTTGATGACTTGCTACGCTCACAAGGTGAAGGACTACCCAACTTCCGGTTCCGCGCTCATGTAACATTCGACAAAAATGCCCAGTTTGCAGCCCAAGTGTTACGAATGCTGCAAACTTATAACGCCTTAGAACAAGCCGTTGGCGATCCTCCCTACACCCCAGAAAGTACACCTTGCCATCAAGTAGAAGGCAACGAAAAGCGTATTCAGGCAATAGCTGCTTTATTTCGCCATCGCCTGGGCTTAGGAGATGCTCCCATTGCCAACCTGTTTCAATCTGTAGAAGAAATCGGCTTAAAAGTTTTACGCTCGTCCGTTCCCGTAAAAGGTTTCTTTGGTCTTAGTGCTTGTAGTGATATTGAAGGTGCTTTTGTTTTGGTAAATACCCATAAGATCACCGTTGAACGTCAATTGTTTACCCTTGCACATGAGATTGGACACCTAATATTTCACCGTGTAGAGTACCAAGACACCCTGATTGAAGAAGGAACCAAAGAAGAAGAAAAAGCACGAGAGCATGTTGCTGATTACTTTGCTAGTCATCTACTTGTGCCTCAAGCTGAATTTGAGCGGATGTACGCACTTACCCAAGATATTGTCAAACTTAAACGGCATTTTCGGGTGAGTTACCTAGTCATCTTGAATCGTTTAGCATGCATGGGAATCATTGATTTTGCTAAAGAGAAAGCCAAAATATGTGCAATTTATAAAAAGCAACATGATGGTGCATCTTTGCAAAACTCAATGGAATTACCCCCAGCACTGGCTGCGGAGGATTATCCAGAAAATGAACGTTATGAATTCCTAATTTGGCAGTCCTTAAAATTGGGCAAGATTTCAGAGATGAAAGCAGCAGAACTTCTCAACTTAACTGTTGAAAAACTGCGGGTGCGTCGTCAAGAAAATGAGGTTTATGCAGTCGCTTAAGGGAACAATTCTTGACGCAACGGCACTAATTGATTTTCGCTGGCTGAACGAGTGGGGGTGGCTACAACAGCACTACAGCCCGTTGTACATTGCCCAAGAACTTTTAGACTCAGATCAACTGGAACCCCCAACTCGCCAAGCTGCTAACCAATACTTAACACCTCTGGCTCTTTCGACAGAAGAGATGTTTGCCAGTTTTCTAGAATTTAGCGTCAGAGCGCCCCTTTTGAGTGTCGCGGATCGATCTACAATTGCCATTGCCCGTCATCAATTGCTGATTTGTGCTAGTGATGATGGCCTAGTTGTTGAAACCTGCAAGGCATATGGTGTTACCTACACCAGAACACTGCGATTATTAACTGAGATGGTAGAGACAGCACACAAAACAGTAATAGAGGTGACGGCAATGGCTGATTCATTAATCAAAGAGCGGGGTAAACACATTTCTCCCAAAGTTTTGACAGATTGGACAACAAGTTTACACAAGTATGGTACGAGCTAAAAAATTAAATGTGGTTAAACTAAGTGCTTTAGATGTTATCGTCTTCTTTTGGGAAAGATGCTAGGAGGAGTGCCATATAGCAATTCGCCATTCTCCACGACATACTTTAAAGGAATTTTTGGGTTGTTAATGTCCTTCTGTCCATCGTTGTACCACTTGGTTTCCCAAAGAGTATAAAACGGTTCCAAGTTTGCTGGTTTGAGACGATAAATCGCTTGTATTTCAATATTTTTGTAAATGGCAAAAATCCAATCTACCTTGCGATATTTGTTAATGATAATAACCCAAGTTGCTAGTTATTTGAGAAGGCGATCGCAAAGATAATAAAATCCCCTCCAGTAAGAAAAACGGAGGGGAATTATGTTAAATGAAACAATTGCTGTCTATGCTATCATTGACGACT
>JAESFT010000456.1_pt1 | contig 24583 bp, 17 predicted proteins | sample 9269451 | NCBI WGS metagenome assembly JAESFT01 (sample SAMN14502557, study PRJNA617106) | algae metagenome | isolation source: Scytonema hyalinum WJT4-NPBG1 and co-occurring heterotrophs from well... | place: USA: Mojave Desert, Joshua Tree National Park, California | collected 2006-05-25
ACGACGGCGTCTGGCAGGTGCATTACGGCATCGAGAAAATCTGACACTTGCAAGCGCCGCCGCGGCGCGCCCGAGTACCATTCACCACGGTTTGCGAAGTAAAAACGGGGAGCATGCTCCCCGCTTCTATTCCTGTTGCCTCATGCGGGTTATCCGCAGGATCAGCTGCCATCGTCCGACAGTCCGAGCGGGTTGCGCTTGGCGGGCTGCCGCCGCTTGTGCTCGCGGTCACGCTGGCGAAGGACGTCGATCATCACGTTGAACGTCCGGGCAAGTTTACCGATCTCGTCGTCCGACGTTACCTTGATATTGGCCTTCTCGTAGTCCCCGCTCTTCAACGCATGCGCCGCGACGGTCAGGCTTTCGATCGGACGGACGATGCTTCGGGCGAACATCACCGCGAAGACGAAAAATATCAGTCCGACGAGGATGACGCTGTACATCACGTTGGTGAAAAGCTGGTTAAGCGGCTGTTCGAACGCCTGGCGTGATTCGGACACCGCGACAACCCAGTTGTGCCCGATCACGGGTGCAAAGCCGGCCACTTCGGTCGTGCCGGATAGTGTCGAGTGGTAACTGATGTTGCCGATCGACTTGGCACCTACGATCGCATTGGCGAGATCGGGCATATTCAGGGTTTCGATCTTGTTCCGTCGGAAGCGCTGGTCGGCCACGATCTGTTTCAGCTTTTCACTCGGAAGCGGCGTGAGGCTCCGGTATAGCTGCGTCTGGTCGGGGTGGTAGATCATCACCCCGTCGCCGTCCACCAGGAATGGCGTGAGGCGCGTGCCGCGAGTGATCTCGCCCAAAATGCTGGCGACAGTCGTTCCCTTGATGCGCAGCACCACGACGCCGATCACGTTGCGTTCGGAGTCACGCACCGGATTGGAATAGTAGATGCCCGGTGCACCGGCGGTCGATCCGACCACCATGCCCGTCATATGCGGACGTCCCTGCATTGCCTCCTTGAAGTACTCGCGGAACTTGAAGTTCTTTCCCATCACGCCGTCATCGCTCGACGCCACGGCCGTTCCTTCCGGATTCATCAGGAACAGCGGATACACATCGGGGTTGGACTTGACGAGGTTATGAATCTTGGCCTGAATCGAGGCCTTGGCCGCGTCGGTAGGGTGTTGCAGGAAGCTGACGAATTCGGGATCGGTTCCGAGATAATTGGCAAGGTTGCGGCTGTCGTTGATGAGCTGCGAGACACGGCCGGCCGAGCTCTGCGCCAATTGCTCCAGGTTACGGATCTCCGCCGACGACAGGCTTTCAATGCTACCGGTGAGGTTGTAGTTGGCCGTGATCAGCATCGGCACCAATGCGGAAAACACCAGCGCCGTCGTCATCTTGACCACCATCGGCCATGACGCCGGCCGGATCACCGCACGGCCGAAACGCACCAGGCGCGCTTTCAGCAGCCGCGGCGAGTCGAGAAGCACCCGCCAGCTTTCCCCGCCTGCCGCATCGGCGTCACCGACGCGAAGTGCTTCCTGCAATCCGAGGGTGGCCACATGGCCGGCAAAAAGGTGGCGGCGGAATTCCTGCACATCCTGAGGCCGGTCTTTTGCGTCGATTTTCAGTGCCCAGTCAACCGCGCGAAGGAATTCGACGCTGTAGCGCCCCTTCCCTGCTTCCTCCGCCGGCACCATGGGGTCCAGCGTATCGCTGCGATCCGATGCGGCAGGCGGTTTCTTGCCGGTGATCATCCAGTACAAGGTTGCGCCCAGCGCATAGATATCTGTCCACGGCCCTTGTTCACCGCCCTTGTATTGTTCGATCGGCGCGTAACCAGGCGTAATGACATTAGCGACTTCCTGCGGGTCGCCCACCGTCTGGCGCGCGGCGCCGAAATCGAGCAGCACCAGGCTGCCGTCCTCGCGGCGCACATAGATATTGTCCGGCTTGATGTCGCGATGCAGATAGCCCGATTCGTGAACCAATCCGAGCCCGTCGAGCAGTGGCTGCAGCAATGTCAGAAGCTCCTGTTCGGGAAGATCATTGTGCGTCGGCCACCACGCCTTCAGGGCCTTGCCTCGCTCGTATTCGAGCACCATGTACGCCGTGCGGTGGGCTTCGAAGAAGCGTGCCACGCGGACGATATTCGGATGCCGGAAGGTGGCCAGGGTGCGAGCCTCGATCAGGAAGCTATCGAGCCCATGCTGATAGAACTCCCTATCCTCCGGCCAGCGCGGCGTCACCGATTTATCGGAAGCACGCTGCGCAAAATCGCCGGGCAGGTATTCCTTGATCGCCACTTTCACGTTCAAGTGAACATCCGTGGCCAGATAGGTAATGCCAAACCCGCCCTGGCCCAGCACCGAGTCGATGCGGTATTCGAACAGATTGAAGCCGACCGGCAGGGCGAGGTTTTCCTTCGGTGCGGCGAGAGGTGGCGGGGTGCGCGGTGCGGCTGGCGTCGCGGCATTCGCCGGGACGGGCGCCATTGTCTGGAGCCGGGCGACAATGCGCGTCGCGTCGTTGTCCGGCGCCGGCACCAGCACCGTGGCGTCATCGTCCTTTGCCACTTCTGCGACCAGAAAATCGGCCGTCTGCTCCGCATGGGCGATCGCCGTGTCGACCATTTCCAGGCGCTTGCGCAGTTCCGCGGCGACTTCGTCCTGTACCTTGCGCAATTTCCGTTCGGTGCTCACCACCGCTTCCAGTGCGCGCACCCGCTTTTCCAATGCGGCCTTTTGTGCCGCCAGGTTGGCGTGATCGTCGACGGATGCGAGAATCACATCACTAGCGTCGCTGGACTGACCGACCGGTATCCTGTCTTGATTCATGAAAGACCGCCCTTGCCTGGAAATAACTAGCGCCATTTTAGACGCTAGTGCCTGCATTAACGTGGATAAACCGGCCCTAACACCGTATTGCGACCCGCTTTTGCGTTAAAACGGATACAGGTCAGCGCCCGCCGGTAAAACAACAGTGTATTTTTAACATTTGCTTGTGGCAAGCAAGGCGTGTTGAAAACGATTACACCTTGAGCATTGAAAAAGCCGCAGGTGCATAGTATCGTCCTCGGTTACACCGTTCCAACTGGAGTTGTTTTGACTAACTGGAAGCCGCTTTCCCCCTCCCGCTATCACAGGCTTGGCCTCGGATCAGCATTTGGGATGACCGATGTCGGGCTCTCCCGGCGTTCCAATGAAGACAATTTTCTGATCGATGAGGAGATCGGCCTTGTTGTCGTCGGTGACGGCATGGGCGGCCACGATGCCGGCGAGCTTGCCAGTGCCGAGGCGTTGAGCGCCGTGCGTCATTTCCTGAAGAATCAGGCACCGCTTGCCGATCCGGACAACGACGATACCATCCCGGCGGGATCCCAGCGTACGCCGCCGGGACTTTCCCCTGATCCCGACCGTACCTGGTCGGACGCGGCCATGCAGGCCGTAAGCAAGCTGCACGATGCGGTGGACTTCGCCAACAAACGGCTGTACGCAGAGAATCTTGCCCGTTTCAATCCGGATGGCCAGGGCATGGGCACAACGCTCACCGGGTTCTGGCAAAGCTTTGCGAACGGTCCGCTGGTACTGTTCCATGTGGGTGACAGCCGGCTCTACCGTTACCGGTCCGGCCGGCTGACCCAGCTTACCCGCGACCAGACTCTCTATCAGGACGCGATCGACGCCGGCGACTTCCGTGATCTTCCGCCGCGCAATCTGTTGCTGCAGGCAGTTGGGCCATCCTCCTCGGTAATACCGGAAGTACGCAGTCATGATGTGGCATCAGGGGATTTGTACCTGCTCTGCACCGACGGTCTGCATGGCGAAGTCGCCGATGAGGCTATCATGAAAGTGCTGGAACGCACGACGCCGGCCACGCTGGCGGAGTCCTGTACGGCGCTGGTCGCGCTGGCCAATGACAGCGGCGGCAGGGATAACGTGACGGTGCTGCTGGTTGCAGCGGATTAGTATGCGGCGGCCGGCGTTGCGTACACAACCGCCCAGTTTTAGAGAATCGCGGGATGTTCTCCGCGCACCCGGGTTCTTCCCCCCGTCGCTACGCACTCACCAGACCAACTAGCCACCCCCGCTCTGCCCACTCTCCGTCGAGCATTGCCGCAAACGATGCATGCAGTGGAAGGTTCGGCCCTGCAAGAAAGCATGGGTCAATCCGAGGCGATCCATCGGTCCACCACATGCTGTATTGATGCAATGAGGGCAGACCGGAGTTTGCCTGAAATGCAGCAGCGGCTGCGCCCGCCTGCGTAATGTCGGTGATAGGAACGCAGCTTCCCTGAGGACGGCGCGGCAACGACGGAGCGGCTCGCTTCGGATCCATCGCAAATCCCGCAGGCGACGCCGCGATCGCCAATCCGGCCAACTGCAGGTCGAACCCCTGCAGGGAGAACCCCGGGTCCAGCGATGAGAGCGCCAGTCCTTCAACCTCGTCATACCATCCCCTGGACCTGCCGATCCAGTCGGCGATACCCCATCCGTCAGGCAGTGTGGCAGCGATCGTCAATGGAAAATGCCGTCCTACGCGGTCCACGCTCGGCATTAGTACGCCTGCCCAGCCGCTGCCACCGCACACGCCTGGCGCCAGGGCAAAGCGCCAGATCGGGCTGGACAGGTAGATATTCAGCCACTCCTGTCCCAACGTTTCCTTGCTCTGCTGGAGCGAATATTGCAGCCAGCTATCCCAAACCGACAGGAAGGCGGGAGGCAGGCGCCGCGACACAAAGTCGCCATGGGTGGTTACCTTGCCGAAAAAGCCGGGGGAGGTTTCGGGATAAGTCACTATAGTTTGTCCAGGCAACGGAACTGTTCCAGCGCGTCGCGCCGGAATGGATTGATCACACTGCTGGCGCTAAGCTCCATGGCGAATTTGCGCCCCTGCAGGTCGTAAGTCAGCTTGAAGCGTTCGCCTTGGGCGGTCGGCTCGATCACGCCCTTGTCGATCATGCGGAACCATGCCCATGGCCCTTCGGTTTTCAGCACCGGCCCCGCGGCTTCGGGGGTGACATCGAAGAACACGCCGCGACTCGGCTTTCCGCTTGGAAGCTGGAAGGATGCAGGGTCCGCCGGCCCGCCCTTTTCATAAGTGAAGGACTGCCCCTCCACTTCCAGAAGCAATTCGGCAATCTTCGGGTCGGCGCTCACTGGACGCAGTTCAAACCGCATCGACGGCTGCTTGCCGCCGGCCACGAAAAATGCATCCCTGATCCGTGCCGCCCGCTGGAAATCGGCCAGCACATCCTGCGGCAGGTCGAGCGAAACGGCACCTACCGACCGCCAGCGCCACTGGCCGCCGGTCATATCGACATAGGGAAGCAGGTTTTTCTGGAAAAAGTCGTCGATCAGGCCGCCGGGTGCGAAGAATTTGCCGAAGTCGTCCGGCGTGGTTTCCTCCGTCGCTTTGCGCACCACCGGATAACGTCCGGCAATGGCCTGCTTGCAGAACGGCGCGACGTTCGCCGACCATAGGGCATTCAAGCGCGCACGCTCGGTACCCAGCGTGAGGGCCGAGCCATTGCTGTCGACGTTTTGCACCAGCGCGCCCACCATTGGCGGCTTGCCGCTGCCTTCGCGCTTGAGCTTGGCCAGTGCGTCCGCCGGCGGTGGCGGCGTACCCGTGCGGCGAGCACTCTCCGCAGCGTCGAAATAGGCGGACACTTCCATCATCGCAGCCAGCAACTGGTCGAGCGGCATTGCCATGTTGGGTCCGGCGCTGGCCACGAGCTTGTGTAACTCGCTGAAATGCAAATCGACCGGGTTGTTGGACTTGACCACCGGTGCAGGCCCGTCAAGGTCGGTCGCCAGAGCGGCTTCGAGCTTCTTCTTGTAGGCATCGAGCTTGCCCTTGATGGCATTGGCCGCAGTGTCAGTCGCGGATTTGGGCTTGGGTGCGTCCAGCATGGTTTCCCTAGCTGCCGATTTCAGGAGATTGCGCAGCGGTGAATCCGGTCCGCCAAGGATCGCCATGACGCGCGCACCCTGGTCGAGGCTGGTGAAAGGCACGATGCCCACATCGGCCAGAAGATCGTCCCACTGCTTGATGTACTCGACGAAATACAGTTGCTGCACCGACGCCTTGAGCTGTGCGCTGCGTTCGGCATCGGCCACCGACTCCTGCTTGGCCAGCACCCAGCTATCCTTCGCCATGTCGGCGATCGCCTGGTCGCTTTGTTCGATGAACTGCTGGTAGCCCGCCAGCGTGTACATGCCGGGCACGCCTCTTGTAAGCGGCTGCCCGCTGCGGCGCACGAATACCTGCAACACATCCCGGCCGCCCGCGCTGCTGATATTGAACTCGGGCAGGTTCGAACGTGCCATGTCGCGCTTCACCCTGTCGTAGATCCACTGTGCCAACGGCATGCGTGCCAGGATGAGCCGCGTGTCGGCCACCAGCATCGCGTCCAGCGGGACGGCCGTATTGAGTTCTTCGCCTTCCAGCAGTGCGGCGACATGGCTGGACAATGCAAGGCGCTGTGTCTCGTTGGCATCCGATAGATTGCGCTGCCAGTCGTAGTCGATCCACGCTCGCACGGCCCTCGCATCAAAATGCTTTCGGTCACCAAGCATCAGGTACACCCGGAGCAGTTCGTACAGGTATTCCGGACTGTTCGCGCTGCCTCTGCGCAACTGGTCTTCCATGCGCTCGACGATCTTCGGCAGCAGCGTGTCCCGCAGCAGGTTGCGATAGGCGGCCTGAGCGCCGGCGCCCAGCTTGTCACCCTGATAGAGGCCGAGCGTCATGAGCAGGGGCGCGCTGTTGTCGCGGTCGGCATAGCCGCCAGGCAGATCGCGGGCCGCATCCAACACCTTGAGCGTCGAGACCGGATTGCCCTTCGCCGGGACGGCATGAGCAAGCTTTTGGATTTCTTCGACACGGGTAGCCACATCAGCGACATAACTCCGGTTGCGCAGATAGCTGGTAGCCAGTCCGGCGGTAGTGATAATGAGCAAGGAGGCAAGCGCACCGATCGCGCCCCATTGCAGCCACTTCCGCTTGCGCTCGAAGCGCAGGTCGGCGCCGGCAAGTTCCGCTTCCTGAAAAATCACTTCCCGCAGAAGGCGGGTGATGAAGTAGCTGCGCCCGCTGGCTTCGTTCGGCGCCAGCACCTGCCGGTCCAGCCCGAACGCGGCGGCCAGCGAACCCATGACGCGGTCGATCGGGCTGCCTTCCTGGGTGCCGCTGGTGAAGTAGACACCGCGCAGCATCGCCTTTTCCTCGTAGCGGGTCGACTGGAAGACGTCGCCGAGGAAGGTGCCAAGCACATCGCCGATGGCGGCGAATTGCTGCGGAAAGCCATAGATCAATGCACGACGCTGCAAATCACGTTCATGCTGCATGCGTTCCAGAACGCGCGCCTGCAACTGCGATTCGAGCGCCTGGAATTCAGCGGGAAATGCTGTGAGCGCGCTGTCGACCTGGTCGGCTTCGGCCAGCGGATAGGAAATGCCCCAGACCTGCGCCCGCTCTTCCCTTCCGAGGTTGTCGAAGAACTCGACAAAGCCGGCCAACAGGTCGCATTTGGTGACCATGATGTAGATCGGAAAACGGATGCCAAGACGCTCGTGCAGTTCCTTGATCCGTTCACGGATTGCCAGCGCCTGCGCGCGGCGGGCGCTGTCGGTCTGCTGCAGCAGGTCGGCGACGCTGAGTGCGACGATCACGCCGTTGATCGGACGGCGGCGGCGATGTTTCTTCAGCAGCTGCAGGAATCCTTCCCAGGCAGCCTTATCGACTTCGGCGAAGCTGTCCTGCGTGGTGTAGCGGCCGGCGGTATCGAGCAGCACCGCTTCGTCGGTGAACCACCAGTCGCAGTTGCGCGTGCCACCGACGCCGGTGATGGCATTCTTGCCCAGCGCTTCGGACAAGGGAAACTTCAGTCCCGACTGCGTCAGCGTGGTGGTTTTACCGGACCCCGGCGCGCCGACGAACATATACCACGGCAACTGATACATATACTGGCCGCGCGCCTTGCCGCCCAGTCTCGCCTTGCGCAGCATCTGCATTGCTTCCTGCATGCGCTTGCCCAGCGCCGCGACTTCGGCCGCCGATTCATTGGCGCCGGGACGCGGCGCGGTCTTGTCCCCGTCGCCGGCGATCCCCTTCATCAGCTTCAGGTTCGCCAGCTTCGCGGCGATGTACTTCCAGACGAAGTAGGCGATCCACAGGACGAACAACACGCCGATCAACGCCCAGCGGGACCCCTCCGACGCAAACGGTTCGACGCCGTCGAAGGCAAGCAATGGCGCTTCGAACCAGACAATCAGGGAGAGCAAGAGGACACCCAGCAGGGACAGTACCCACGGTTTGATGATCCAGGAAAAAAGTCGCTTCATGGCGGTCCAGATAAACAGCGATTGGGAGTCAAGGTCGGCCCATTTGTCGAAGGCGCGGTTACAGCGGCGCTGCCGGCGTGAGCAAAATGATGTCAACCCGGCGATTGCGCGCCCGGTTGGCGGGCGTGTCGTTCGGCACCAGCGGTTCGGTTTCGCCGCGTCCGACGACACTGTAGCGGTCGGGCGGCCCTGCCCGCTCCGCCAGCAGCTTCAACACCGAGCCGGCGCGTGCCTTCGACAGTTCCCAGTTCGAGGGATAGCGCGCCGAGAAGCCGCGGACGTTGTCAGTATGTCCAACCACGACTACCTTGCCCGGCACGGCCTTGAGCGCGTCGCCGATGCGCTGCATGAGCGGCTCGAATTCGCGTGCGATTTCGGCACTACCAGAGGGGAAAACGCCGTCGCCACGCAGCGTCACCGTCGACTTGCCAGCGGTTTCGTTCACCGTCACCAGTCCGCGCTCGATATCTTCGGCCAGGAACTTCGCCAGCCTCAGCGGTGCAAGCACCTCGACTGTCGGCGCAGGCGGCTCAAGGCGCTCGACCTTGATCTGGTGCAGCGACGCGAAGACCGGATCGGATTCGTTGTTGAGCAGATAGCTGAGGACGAGATGCAGGATCACCAGAAAGACACCTGCCACCGACGCCAGCACCCAGACAGGTACCACGCCGAGCAGTCCGCCGCGTTTTTCAGTCGATCCCCGCCAGCGCAACGACAGGTCGCGCTCATAGTTGCCGCGCTGGTTCTGGATCATGTGGTGCAGGCGATCGCGCAGCGTTTCAAGCTGGTCGCGCCCGCCCTCCAGCACCCGGTACCGCCCTTCCAGGCCGAGCGCCAGGCAGAGGTACATCAATTCAAGCAGATGCAAATGAGCCCTCGGATCCTGGCTGAGGCGGTGCAGGATCATGAAGACTTTTTCGCCGCCCCAGGCTTCGTTGTGAAACGCCACCAGCAGGCTTCGGCTTGCCCAGACACCGTTGCCACCCCAAGGCGTGCTGGAAATCGTCTCATCGAGGAAGGTGCATAACGCATAACGCGCCGCCGCGATGGATTCGGCATCGATACGGCGCGCGCGCAGCTCGCTTTCGAAATTCTTGATTGCATGGACCAGTTGCGCTCGCAATCCTTCGACGTCCGGATGAGCGACCATATGCCGCAGGGGCACGACCAGATCCAGCAAAGGATTGGCCGCCCGCACGATCGGGTTGAGGCCACTGCCGTGCAGCTCGATCGAAGTGCGACCTTCACCCGCCGGATACGTGGCTGCGGCCGTGCCTGCCGTTTGGTACATGGCTGCCGGCGCCGGAGCGGCCTGGCCGGCCGCCGGGCGCCGGCCACCCGGCGTCGGCACCAGCATCGTGCGGTCGGCGTCGAGCGCCGGGTCGAGAGGATCGTTTGCGCTCACGGTGCTTACCTTCTAATCGCCCAGAATTCCATCTGCAGACCGGGAAAGTCGCCGGCCACGTGCATCGCAAAGCCGGCCGATGTCGGCAGCGTTTTCCAAAGGTCGCTACCGCGGTCAAGCTCGAAATAGGTGAATCCGGCGTGATACGGCAACTGCCGAGGCGCGACCGGCAGCGGGCGGAGCCCGATACCCGGCAATTGCAGGTTCACCAGGTCGCGGATCTTTTCGACGGTTCCGATCTTGACCTTGGGCGGGAAGCCGGTGCGCACCGCCTCCGCTGGCATCTGGGCGTTAACCGCCAACACGAACGCCGCCGATTTCACCAGTTCGGCATCCGGCATCACCGCCACGCGGATGCCGAACTGTCGCTCTTCGAGGGGGATCGGGATAGCGTGCGCATCCATCACGATGGACAGCGATTTGCGCAGGTCATCCATCAGCGGTGCGAAGCTTTCGCGCAGGCGGTCATGCCGGTATGGCGGATACTGGATCGCCCGCTTGTTGGGCTTGCTGAAAGTCGCCATTTCACCGGCTAGTTGCGCCATTGCCCGATACAGCTCTTCCGGATGCAGGCCGGTCATGCTGGCCAGGTGGGCGAACATCGGTTCGCTGCGGTTGATCAGTTGCAGAAGTAGAAAATCGGCGATCTCTGCGGCACCGCCGGCGCCAGGCTGGCAGAGCCGGTCCGACAATGCAGCGCCGCGCTGATGCAGCAAGCCCACCAGTTCGTCAGCGAACGCGCCAAGTCGAGGCGCAATGCGATAGTCGAGGCATGGCGGGCAGTATTCCGCATCGAGAACGATCCGGTTATCGGCGCGCCGTTCGATGATGCGCGCCACGCCGATCGAGGTGTAGGCATTGACCACCTCCGACTCCAGAGCAAGCCTCAGGCGCAGCTTGCCGACCTGCATCAGCGCGCTGTTGTCCTCGCCGTTGCTGTCCCAGGCTTCGTACTCCGCCTTGCGGTAGCGGGCGAAATCGTCAGAGGACGATTCGTTGCTGACCTCGGCGATGCCCGGGCGGCGTGTCGGCAAAGCCAGCACCACCAGCGCATTGCGTGCATCCTCGGGAATATCGAGTGGAAGCGGCAGATCGTCATCCGCCGGCAATTGAATCGGCGTACCGTCCGGCAGCACGCCGGAACAGGACAGCAGGGACAATTTGCCGAGGGCGAGCTGCTGCTCGTCGATCTTGAGCGACGAAAATCCCCAGGAATACGGTCGAAGCGCGCCGACGCGCGACTCCAGCATGCTCTGGAGATAACGGTCGTGCTGTTGAAGGTGCTGGGGCTGCAACAGCATGCCCTCGGACCAGACTACCTTGCTATTCCACGACATTGTGCCTCGCCATCGTCATAAAAATGTTCATTCGTTGTCAGGTATGGGCAGGCTGCCGGCGAAACGCCTACTTGCCGGACCGCCGCAACCTGTTGATCTGTTCTTCATAAGCGGCTGAGAACGTATCGCCGAACAACCGCTGGAAATCATCGTCCGCTTCGCGCGAAATATCTTCGTACAGCTCGACAATGTGATCCCACATCTTCGCCTTGCGATTCGTTGCGAGCATCATGTCCATGACACTCGATGCCTTCAGCTTCTCCTCGATCATCGCCGGATCGAAACGCTGAAGCACGCCGGCCAGCGCGGCACGCATACCGGCAATCACAGCGAGTTCATGTGCTTTCAGGTCATCGAAGGCACTGCCGATCGATTTCACTGGCGGCATGTAGCCGCTCAGCTCATTGGTCAGCATCTGCTTCAGCGCGCTCTGCGCATCCGGGAAAAATTTAAGCGGGTTATTGGCCTGCGACGCAATCATCGTCATTTCGATGCGGCTTTCCCGCTTGGTCATGGAGCGTGCGACCAGGACTGCCATCGTGCCGGTGACCGCTTCGCGCAACATCGCGCCCACGGTTTCCGCGACTTCCGTCGCCGGGCGGTTCATCGGTACGCCGGACAACCCCATCCCCTTCAGGAGCGCCTGCAACACGGCACTGTCCTGCGCGCCGGTCGGTGCGCTTGGCGTGGTTGGCGCTGCGGGCCGCGCCACGGTGGCGGGTGGCGCAGCCGGCCGGTAATCGGCCAGAGGGTCGTAATCGTCCGGTATTGCCATCGGCGACGCGGCAACATTCTGCGCAGCCGGGAAAGCCTGGACTTCCGGAGAGACATGGTCGCTTTCAGCACCGCGGATGATATGCGCCTGCGGGTCTGGCGCTATGCTGCCGAATAAATTGAGTCCCAGCGGATCTGCGCCGCTACGGACAGCCGGTTGGTCGATGCCAACGCCGCCCAGTATGGAGGCCGTAGAGAGCGGATCATGCTGATGCGGAAAATGGCCTGCGGATGGTCTGGCCTGAGCCGCGGGCGGCACGGGCGGCTGGAACAACGGCGGCACCGGCTTCGGCTTGGGCTCCGGCAACGGCGGCAAGGCTGTTTTCACGGCTGCCGACGCCGGCGAAATGGATTCAGCCTCGACGACCACTTCAATGACATAGTCGCCGATGGTCAACAGGTCGCCATGGGCAAGCTTGACTTCGCGTCCATTGCCCAGCGGACGCTGGTTGACCATGCTGGGATTGCTGCCGGTATCGGCGAGATAGTAAGCGCCGTCGCGGAAGGCAACCTTGGCGTGGGCGCGGGAGATGTACTTGCTGGGGTCGTTCAGCACCAGGTCGTTTTCCGGCGTGCGACCCACGGAGCCCCCGGATGCGTCGAAGCGCTTGACCATCGGCGCCGACATCGGCTGGCTTCGGTACGACTGGATACGCAGGGTTAACGGCATTGGCATGTTCCGGGTAATCGATGAAATCAACTGCGGTCAGTACTGCTGCGTTGACACCCCCTGCTCCGCATGTGGATTCCCTCCCTCTCTCGGAGGGAGGATCATGGTGCGGCAGCAGGGTCAAACAAATCGCGACGATGGCGCAACCTTCACACCCTCTACGCGGGCCGCCCCATCCCTACCGTCCCCTACGAGGGTTTAAGGCGCTATTCACCTACGGGTCAAAACAGCCATGTTTTAACAGAGACTTGTCTCCACCAAACCGCCTTTCAAACCCGCAACATTATACGTCCCGACTTTCCCAGTGGCTACGCTTGCCACTTCCTCATGTCGTTCCGTCATCGGCATCGGTCGGCGCTTCCGGATCTGTCGGGGCGGTTGGCGCGGTCGGGGCGCTGACCGTGACGCCCGATCCGCTGCCCGCCGAACCGCCGCTATTGAGCAGGATGGGCGTTCCCGTGACCGACACGCTGGTCGGTCCGATCACCACCGAGCCGCCGCCCGCCTTGAGCGTGATACTGACGCCCGCTTCAATGACCACGTTCGTGCCGGCCTTGATATGGATGTCGGTTCCGGCATCGACGCCGAACTTGGTGCCGGCCTTATTCTGGATCGCCATCCCGACGTCCTGCGACAGCGTGCCGTCGACTTTCACCTTGTTGTCGCCGGTGACGGTCGTGCTCCTGCCGCCGTCGACCTTCTCGTTATGGTCTCCGGTGACGGCGCTATGCATGCCGCCATCTATTTTTTCGTTGTAGCTGCCGGTCACCGTCTTGTGGGTGTTCCCGGCAATTTTCATCTTGTAGTTGCCGGTGATCGCCAGATGGGCGTCGCCGCCGATCTTTTCATGTCTGTGTTGCGTCACCACCAGGTGCCGGTTGTTGCCGATCCATTCCAGGGAATCGTTCTTCACCCGGTTATCCTGGTTTTTCTCGGCGTGGATGAAGATCTGCTCGCTGCCCTTCTTGTCCTCGAAGCGAATCTCGTTGTAACCCTGGCCGCCCTTGGAAGAATTCGATTTGATAGTCGACCGGGTCGCGTGGTCGGGCAGCGTGTACGGCGGCATCGTATCCGCGTTGTAAACGCTGCCCGTGATCAGCGGCTGGTCGGGATCGCCTTCCAGGAAGCTCACCACGACCTCGTGGCCGATGCGCGGGATGAACATGATGCCCCAGCGCTTGCCGGCCCATCCCTGCGACACCCGGACCCAGCAGGAGCTGGTTTCGTCTTCCGGACCAACCCGGTCCCAATGGAATTGCACCTTGACGCGTCCGTACTTGTCGGTCCAGATTTCCTCGCCCGCCTTGCCCACCACCATGGCCGTCTGGGGACCGCGCACGTACGGCTTGCGCGCCGTGCAGTCCGGGCGATACGCATGTTCCTTGCGAATCGCAGACAGGGAGCAGACGAACACCGGGCTCGGCTCCTTCGGCGGCACCGGCTCATAGAAGTCGGATGCCAGGGTGTATTCAGCGGAAACCACCAGGTAATCGCTGTTCTGGTCGGCACGCGGATGCCCGGTCAACGTGAACAGACCGCCGGGAAACACGCCGCGCGCGTTGCTGCCGGCATATACCCGCTCATAACGGGTATGCATCGCCTCGATGCGCGCCTGTGCGTAGCTTTCGCCCTTTGCGCGTGCGATGAACTTGCCCGGATAGTCGAAGATCTCGTGGGTCGACTGGTCATAGGTGCGCACCAGCGCCGATCGCACCAGCAGCGACGAGCTGCTCGCCGTCGGTTTCTCGAAGTCGTAATCCCGGAGCACGTAGGCGCCGGGCTGGACCTCGCCGCCCATGGTCCAGTCGTACATCACCTCGCTCAGTTTCATCGTGTCGTCGTCGCGGGTGGCATAGGGAATTTCGGCGAAATTAGTGATCGACTGATGTGCGCCGTAGGAATCGGCCAGGACCATGGTATGCCTGCCGAGCTCGCTCTTGAAGTAGTAGTAAATTCCCTCCTTCTCCAACAGGCGGCTGACAAAGTTGAAGTCGGTTTCGCGGTACTGCACGCAATACGGCATCGCCGTGTACTCGCCTTCCAGCATCGTGACGTCGAAGTCGGCCACGGTGTAGGGCTCGAACACCGCCTTGATAATCTCGATAACGGTCTTGTCCTGAAAAATGCGACAGTCGGCCGACCGCGTCAGGAACCACAGCCACGGCCGTACGGTTGCCTGGTAGGTCGAGTACCGTCCCTGCTTGCCGGTCAGGGCAAAGCGGGTGACGAACCCGTTGAAGTGCCGCTGTCCGCCCTGCACCTGCGGCAGGTCCACCGACACCGTCAGCAGGGTCGCGAGCAGGTCGTCGATATTCAGGTCCGCCCGCTCGCTCAGCAGGTCGAGGTTGTACTCGCTTAGCGCGCCGAGCTGCTCGGTGCCGGTCATGCGGCGGAACAGCAAGACATCCGCGCCGAGTGCGCAGGTAACCGATATCTCCCTGTTTGCTTGTGTTGCTGGCATGTTGTTTATTGTCATTGCCGCATTCCGGCGGCGGTAAGTGGAGTTGTCAACCGATGAAGGAAAGCAAAGGCACCGTTACGGAATCATGGTTTTTACCGTCGCCGGATTGACGATGCTGATGACGCCACCCCAATTGCAGATGCATTTCGACACGTTGTCCAGCGCCGGCATATTGGCGATCAGTACCGTTGGCGCGCCCACGACCCATGGCGAAGAGGTGGCTGGCACGCACGGCATCGGGGTAAGCACGCCGAGCGCCGCCGCGGTCGCGGCCGCCACCGTCGGGTTGGCCGGCGAACTGCACATCCCGAACGGCATGATGTTCACCAGTGGCTTGTGATCCATGATGTTGGCAGCGGGTGGACCTTCCGCCATGACTTTGTTGGTCGGCAGCACAACCAGGCTCGAAGGCGCGACGCCGAACGAACATTGGAGCATGGCACCCATGGAGACTTGATTTGGCATGTGTCTATTGTTTTGTTAGGCGAGCTGAAACGCGATGCAAGGCGACAGGCTTGGCGGACGCAAACGTACCGGGCACATCAAAAATACGCCAGCCGTTTCTGCACCTTCAGTTCAGTCCGGATCTTGTTTTCGGTGATTTCCTGGTCTTCGAAACCGTCGATCCCGGTGGTGCACAATTCTTCATCCTTGCCCTCCTTCTTGATTCCGTAAAGGCAGTGGTAGGAATGGATCAGTTCATGCGCCAGCACGATATAAGGCCGCGCCGCTTCGCCCTTGCTGGTCACGACTTCCACGTTGGTGAAGTACATGGTGCAGACCGTGCCCTGCCCTTTGACCGTCGATGACATCGGGTCCTTGGCTGCGTTCTGGCTCCCGCCGAGTTTGTAGAAGCTGCAGCCCTCCGGTGCCTTGTGACGTGGATCGTCCGATTTCTGCAGGGTTTTGTTCATTCCTCCGCCGGCATAGTACGCCGCCTTGTATCCCGACTGTACGAACGTCATCGATTGCGGAACCACCATGACGTTCACCGATGGAGGGAAATCCGCCCTGTGTCGCGGTGTCGCCTTGGCGATGAGGTCAAGCAGCTTTGCGCCGGTCGGCGACTCTGCGATCTTGGCAAGCGCTTCCCGCACGATCGGTACGAAAAACGGGTTTGCAGCGGTATCGTACTTGCAGGCGATACCCGGATAATCCGGTAGCGGGGCGATGATCTCTGCCATGGTGATATCCCTCAATTAAAAAATCATGGTTATTGCACCTTGTACGGGCCGGCAACCAGGCCCGGCCATGACCAGATTGGAGCTGTTGTCAGCCGCTCGGCAACCTGGCGGATGCCTAGATCAGGTGCCTTTTACCATGTCGGCGAAACTCTTCGGCGGCAGGGCCGCAGCAACCGGCATCCCCGCCGTGGCAACCGGGCCGGGCGGCGCGACGACCGGGGCCGGCCCATTGACCGATCCGTTCTTCCACAGCGGCCCTACGAAAGCCAGCCAGTACGGGCCTGCCTCGCGCTTCACATATTCTCCGCCGGTGATGCCGAACATATGGTGCACATAACGGTGCTTGCCCTGGACGAAGGCAGCCACTTCAAAGCTGGGGTGGCGGTAAATGTTGTAGTACTGGCGGTCGACGTTGACGGCAATCGCGTAATCGAGCGAAATCGGGATACGCGCGACGCTTGGCGCCTTGTCCACCTGCGCCAGGAATTTCTCGCGGTCGCCCGGACCGCAGACGATGAGGGTACTGATCGATACGTTGCGATTGTTCCAGATCTCTATCGCCTCGTTCGCCATGTTATCCAGGTCACCGACCTTGCCCTCGACGACCCACATATGCTTTTCGAAGAATGAATTGTGAAAGAATGCGCTCATTTTTGTTGTCCGTAGATGGCCGGTACTCCCGGCTAACCGAGGTGATGAAACTGAATTTCCCGAAACGACAGGGGAACCTTCGCACCTGCCGACGTCACATAGGTTGCATATTGCCGCACGAGCGCGAGGAAGAAATCAAGCATACGTCCCCGTGGCACCTTGTACTCGCCCGAATTGGGATCAAAGAAAATCATTCCGTCGGGGTGGGCATACAGCGCGCACAAATGGTTGGTCGGCATTCCCTGCAGGTTCATGATGATGATGTAAAAACCGGGATTGGCGTAAAGATGCGTCAGCGCCGACCCGAAGGTTGCGTAGTTGGTTTCGCTGACCGTGCCTCGCCGACGCATGCCGACCGCTGCCGGCGCCACCACGTCAACGCGCTCGCCATAGCTTGCTGCCGGCAAGTTGTTGAAGAACCCGGCGAAGTAGTCGATATTGCGCCACCCCTGGTCCGAATTCAGGTAGTCGATGCGTTTCGACGCCACTTCTGCCGGCACCTTGCGATAGCGCTGGACCCAGCCAAACGACAGTCCGGTACAGCCGCCGATCTGTACCTCCGGCAAGGCCGCCAGGAGAGGACGGGATTTGATCTGGCGACGCTGCTTGTACTTGGCGACGCGAAAGCGCTTCAAGTCGGAAATCGTCTTCCAGGAAGTAAAATTTGGCATGTTTTTTCTAGCTTTAATCAATTTGATGCGGTAGTAGTGCGTAAGGCTTCCTGTTGCATTGATGCGCCATTCTTGCGTTCACCGGACGTCAATCCCGCACGGCGGAGGATCAAATGACGCTGAAATGCAGCCCGAGGGCTGCCATGTCATGCGATGGAATGGATGGCACGACCTTGACATCCGCGAGCTTCAGGTTCGGAATGTAAAGCTGCCAGGCCTCGATGCCGCCCAGCGTGTCCGGCACATACACACCCATATCCTTCAGCCGCTTGCGCTTGGTTGCGTTGGTGACCATCTGGCCGACCATCGCATTCATGTCCTTCACTGACATCGGACTGTCCAGCGAGAACTTCGAGCTATCCACCTTGGTGGCCGCCGGCTGCGGCGCAAACCCTCCCCAATACGCCTTGGCGCCATCCTGTAATGCGATTTCCTGGTATTCCTCGATGTCGTTCCAGTCGATGCGGATTGCCGACGCAAAGCGCACCATCTCGCGCATGCTGACGCTGTTTGCCTTCGCTTCGAGATAGCGGCCCCGCGCACCGAGCTTATCCTCCTCGAACGGGTCGACCGCGGACCACCACGGCGACAGGAAACCGTTCCTGCCTTCCTGCACCGTGTACGAGGAAAGCTTGAATAACTTCATGCCCGATTTAAGCGAGACGACACGGGCTTTTCCATTCAGGAACGCTTCCTGGATATACGCCGGTTCCTTGCTGAAGTCGGAATCCTGCAGGCTGCCGTTAATCATGTGGACTTCCTTTTGTCAGAGAGAATTCGCAACGGGAGCTGCGCAACCCGGGTTCATTCAAACGAATAGGCAAATTCCCCACCTTCAGCGGTCACGTGCACCCTGGTAATAGACTTCCCTTCCATCATCCGCTTCAGGAACTCGCCGCTGATCGTCGGCAAGACTGAATTGGTCAGAATCGCATCGATCATCCGTCCGCCGCTTTCCAGCTCGGTGCATCGGCTTGCGATCAGCTTGACGACATCGTCGGTATAGGTGAACGGCACCTTGTGGCTCTGGCCGATGCGCTTTTCGATGCGGCCGAGCTGCAGGCGGATGATCGCGCCGATCATTTCATCGTTGAGCGGATAGTACGGAATCACGACCACGCGCCCCAGCAGCGCGGGCGGGAACACCTTCAGCAGCGGTTCGCGCAGCGCCTTGGCAATGCCGTCCGGCTCCGGCATCAGGTCCGGGTCCTTGCACAGGTTCATGATCATGTCGGTGCCGGCATTGGTCGTCAGCAGGATCAGCGTGTTCTTGAAGTCGATGACGCGGCCCTCGCCGTCTTCCATCCAGCCCTTGTCGAACACCTGGAAGAAGATTTCATGCACGTCCGGATGTGCTTTTTCCACTTCGTCCAGCAGCACGACGCTGTAGGGGCGACGGCGCACCGCTTCGGTCAGGACGCCGCCTTCGCCATAGCCGACATAGCCCGGCGGCGCACCCTTGAGCGTGGAGACGGTGTGCGCTTCCTGGTACTCGCTCATGTTGATGGTGATGATGTTCTGCTCGCCGCCGTACAGCGCCTCGGCCAGGGCCAGCGCGGTTTCGGTCTTGCCGACGCCTGATGTGCCGGCCAGCATGAAGACGCCGATCGGCTTGCTCGGATTGTCCAGACCGGCGCGGGATGTCTGGATGCGCTTGGCGATCATGTCCAGGCCATGCCGCTGGCCGATGATCCGTTTGCTGAGCGTATCGGCGAGCTTGAGAACATTCTCGATCTCGTTGCGAACCATGCGACCGACCGGGATGCCGGTCCAGTCCTGTACCACCGATGCGACCGCCTGGTGATCGACCGTCGGCAGGATCAGCGGCGACTCGCCCTGGTGTGCCGCGAGCGTTGCCTGCAATGTCTTCAGTTCCTCCAGCCATGCGTCGCGTTCCGCCGCGCCAGCCTCTGCAACCGGTGCGTCGGCCGCGCCCTCCACCTTGCCGGTGACGGTGCGCAGCTTGCCGCGCAACTCGAGGATGCGGGTTACAAGTTCCTTTTCCGCATTCCAGCGGGTTTCGAGATCGGCCAGACGGACACGCTCCGCATCGAGCTTTTCCTGTGCGACGGTATGGCGTGAATTGGTGTCGACACCGACCGCGGTTTCCCGCGCGATGATTTCCAGTTCGGTCTCCAGCGCGGTGATGCGCTTGCGGCAGTCGTCAACGGCCGGCGGCGTCGCATGCTGGCTGACCGCGACCCGTGCGCAGGTGGTATCGAGCAGGCTGACTGATTTATCCGGCAACTGGCGCGCAGGAATGTAGCGGTGCGATAGCTTGACCGCGGCTTCCAGTGCCTCGTCGAGTACCTGCACCTTGTGGTGCTTCTCCATCGTCGAGGCGATGCCGCGCATCATCAGGATTGCTTTTTCCTCAGTCGGCTCTGGTACCTGGACGACCTGGAAACGGCGGGTCAGCGCCGGGTCCTTTTCAATATGCTTTTTGTACTCGGCCCATGTCGTCGCAGCGACAGTGCGCAATGTGCCGCGCGCCAATGCAGGCTTGAGCAGGTTGGCCGCATCGCCGGTACCGGCAGCACCGCCGGCGCCAACCAGCGTATGGGCTTCGTCGATAAACAGGATTACCGGCTTCTCGGACGACTGCACCTCCTCGATCACCTGGCGCAAGCGGTTCTCGAACTCGCCCTTCATGCTGGCGCCGGCCTGCAGAAGACCGACGTCGAGCGTGCGTAGCGTCACGTCCTTGAGCGATGGCGGTACGTCGCCGGCGACGATGCGCTGGGCGAATCCTTCCACCACCGCGGTCTTGCCCACGCCGGCTTCGCCGGTCAGGATCGGGTTGTTCTGGCGACGACGCATCAGGATGTCGATCACCTGACGGATTTCGTCGTCACGGCCGACGATCGGGTCGAGCTTGCCGGTACGTGCCTGCTCGGTCAGGTCGACGGTGTACCGCTTCAGCGCTTCCTGCTTGCCCATCGCTGCCGGCGATACCGCGCCGCTGGCCTCACCTGGTGCAGCACCGCCACCGACCTGGAAGCCGTCTGTCGCCTTCATCTGCGCTTCGGGGGATTCGCCGAGCAGACGGGTGAAATCCTCCACGAAGGCCTCGAGCTTGATCTTTTCGAACTGGCGGGAGATCGCGTACAGTGAATTGCGCAGCGATGAGGTCTTGAGGATGCCGACCAGCAGGTGACCGGACCGCACCTGCGATTCGCCAAACATCAGGGTGCCAAACACCCAGCCGCGTTCGACCGCCTCTTCCACCTGCGACGACAGGTCTGTTACGGAGGTGGAGCCGCGTGGAAGACGGTCCAGCGCCTCGGTGATGTCGCGCGCCAGTCCCGCCGGATCGAGTCCGTAATGCTTGACGACACGCATCAGGTCGGAATCCTGCAGCTGCATGATCTGGTGCAGCCAGTGGACCAGCTCCACGTACGGATTGCCGCGCAGCTTGCAGAATACGGTGCTGCTCTCGATCGCCCGGTAACAGAGGCTGTTGAGTTTGCCGAACAAGGCTACGCGACTGATTTCCGCCATGGTGAGATCCTTTTTAGAGCTGGTTGATGTGATTGGTCGGGTTGAGCAGGAGCTGCCTGTCGTCCTGCTTCGGGGTACGACTGCTGAGCCAGGTGGTCCATCCGAGCCTGGATTGCTTGCCCAATGTGAGCCGCGGCACTTCTTCTTTCTTCAAAATCAGGTTGACGTCCCAGTTGTAGCCGACGCCCGCGTAATTGCGCACCCATGCGACGAGACGCTTGATGCTGTCGCCGCCGGGCAGCATGTGCTGGTATTGCTCAAAATCGACAGGACCAATCTCGATGCGAAACTTGTGCTGGCAATTCCAGACTTTTGACCCGAGCACGGTTGTCATGCCGAGCACCTCGGCGTCAGGCCCGCTGCGCAGCCTGCACCGGCCATCGGCGGGCAGCGTCATCCAGTGGCCGACGAATTCCTTCAGCGCCACCGGCAGCCGGAAGAAATCGGACAGGATGGCTGCCAGGCCTTCGGCGTTGCGGGCGTGTGCCGACAACCGGCCGGCATAGTGCAGCTTGGCGAAATCCGGCGCAGCATCACGATCATGCAGCGATTTCATGCCGATACCGATCAGCGAGCCGACGTAGTCGGCAAACCGGTCCGACTCCGGCCGGTCCAGACTGACCGCCGGTTGCGCACTGGCCCAGCTCCGGTAAAACAGTGCGATCATGCGGTGATGAAATACGTCCAGGAAGCGGGCCAGAGTCGGATCGTTGGCATTGCGTACCCGATCACGGATGTACTCGGTCAGATGTACAGGCATCGGACCATTGGCGCCCAGCAGGCCGAAGAAATTGACTTCCACGCGCGGTGGCTGATCGCCGGTGGCCGGCGTGAATGACTCGATCATCGAATGCGCGAAGGAGAGCGACGGCGGCTGGCCGAAGCGCACGGCGTCATCCTGTGGACGCTGTGACTGGCCGATGCGCGGCTTGTCGGGGTAGGCGCATTCGATGCGACGCAAGGCGGCAAAAAAATCGAATGTGGCCGGGTCCGATTCGAGCCGCTGGAGGATGTCTACAGGATTTCGCATCGCCCCACCCTCGCCGGCCACTTCATGATCTCACCGCGCTTGGTGGTTTTCACCACCGTTTCAGTAAAGGAATTCAGTGATACGTATTTGGCGAAGAATTGCTCCAGCACCGCGCCCAGGAGAAACACGCCGATACCTTCGAACGCTGATTCCTCCATCGTCACCGCGACCTGCAAACCGCGTCCGTAGGTAATCGGCCCGGGCACCGGAAGGCGGCGGACGATCGGCGATGCGGTCACGGACCTGAGCCCTTCGATCTGTGCGTGGCTTGCTGCGTCGGACGCGGAGCAATACAGGCGCATCAGATCTCGCAACGCAACCGCGCCTTCCTTCTCGCTGCTGTCCATCAGCGACAGGTAATTCAAAGACAGGTGACTGACCAGCCGCCAGGCGGTTTCGCCTTCCGCATGTGACGGCGACGGCACAGTTGGTCCGGCGACGCAGCGCACGGACTGCACCGGCGCACTCGACTCGACGGTGAAGTCGGTCTTGCCGCTGCCGACCGGCATGCTGAGGACGAGGTCGCGATTGGTGCAAAGGGTATCGATGCCGAGCTGACGCAGGCTGCTTTTGTACGGCGCTTCGACCGAATCCACCAGCGACAGGAAAATCTCGCTGCCTATGTAGCTTGAGCGCGGACCCTGCCGACGCTGCCGCTCGGAGAGCAGACGGCGGCCACGCCTTACCTGGTAGTAGGCTTTCTCCTGGCTGCCGGACTGCAAATCGTTGGAGGAATAGAATGGGCTGAAGAGTTGTTCGGCGTCCGGGCCGGTCCCGTACCCTTTCACCCCCGATACCTGGTACACCTCGAAATCCATGGGCCGGGTGCGGTCGGGCACGACATGGTATTCGGAAAACTGGTCCGACAGATGGATGCGGTCCGCGCGTTTGGGGAACAGGTTGATCGCCGGTGTGCAATAGAGCGAAAAATTGGCCGCCGACACGGTCTGCTCCAATGACGGATCGGCGCGGTTGAACAGAACGACGACGTCGATTTCCTTGTCCGGGCAGCGTGCCATGCCCTTGGCAAGTCCGCCCAGTTCGGCAAACATATAGCGCTGGGGAAATGCAAAATATTCCTGCAGCAGGCGGTAGCCCTGGAATGAACGCGGACCACAGGGCAACAACGCCTGGTCGTCGTCAAATCCAACACGCTTGATATTGCTCTTCGCGACAATCTCGTGCCAGCTTGCCGGATGCCTGGTCGGCATGACCACCATGCCGACGGCGTTCGACAGCAATTGCTCCAGCATCCGCGCGGGGAGCGAGTCGCTGCCCCGCAGGTACAGCGGCAACTTGTCGAGAGGGATTTCCCCGAAGGTTAGGCCCGCGGTCGCTTTCAGTCGCAGGCGCAGCCCTGCCTTGATGCTTCCGAGACGGGATATCTCCACGCCGCCAACCTCGCCGGCGTAGGTGAAGTATTTCGCTTCGGCCAGCTCCACCGGCCACATCGTCACCTCATGCGCGGTCCGGTATTCACAGGAGGTCTGGTCGCCCTTGCCGAGCAGGCTCCGCAGTGCCGTGCCGCGCTCCACCTTGAAGCCGGCGGCAAGACTGCCCTCGGTCAGGTCCGGATGCAGTTGCACTACCGCCATCGACGGCGTCGGCGCCAGGTACTGCGGATAGACCAGTTCCAGCAAGTGATTGGTGAAGCGCGGGAATTCGGCATCGATCTTGAGCTGCACCCGCGCTGCGAGAAAACTGAAGCCTTCCAGAAGACGCTCGACATAGGGATCGGCGCAGGCATAGGTTTCCAGTCCAAGCCGTCCGGCGATTTTCGGGAAGTCACGCGCGAACTCGCCCCCCATTTCCCGCAGGTGCTGCAGTTCCCGTTCGTAGTATCGGAGGAGCTTGGTATCCATCAGGTAGGCATGAGCTAAACGTCAGACGGGAGCGGAATCGAAGTCAAATACCTTGATTTCGCCGATCTCCAGATCGAGCTCCGTTTTCAGGTAAAGACGTTCGGGCAAAGGCTGGCCCCATAATTCGCCATGCACTTCAAACACGATGTGATTCGGACTGCCGGTAGCGTCTTCCACCGCCACTGCCTTGATCCGAACCGAATCGCGGAGGATACGTGGTTCGAAGTCCCAGATCGCCTGACGAAGCCTTCTCTCGACTTCAGATAGATCCAGACCGGAGGCTGTCTTGCCGGAAAAATCGGGCAGGCCGAAATTGATGACCGACTGTGCCGCGAGGGGGGTCTCCTTCAGGTCCTGCAGGATGCCCAGTCCGGTGGTATTGAACAGCCAGCCGAGATCACGCAGCACCGCTTTCCGCAGGCCGCGCATGGACAGCACGCGTTTGTCGCGGGGCTCCTGCGTAGCTTCGGTTTCATCGTCGGTAAGACGATCCAGCAGCGAGGGTTGCAGCCGTTCCTTGCTCGTCAGTTCAGCCATGCCGCGATCCCCGCGGCAAGATGGACAGTGCTTCCGGCGTCATCCTCAGACCGCTTCTACGGTAACGTCAACCGTCACGTTAAGCTGGACCGAGCGGATTTCCATCAATGGATAATCGCCCCTGTCGGTGGTCAGCATCCGTTGGCCGACACCCCAATAAACGTCAGTCGCCTTTTCGGTCCATTCAGTCTTGCGAGCAA
>JAESFT010000457.1_pt1 | contig 24494 bp, 21 predicted proteins | sample 9269451 | NCBI WGS metagenome assembly JAESFT01 (sample SAMN14502557, study PRJNA617106) | algae metagenome | isolation source: Scytonema hyalinum WJT4-NPBG1 and co-occurring heterotrophs from well... | place: USA: Mojave Desert, Joshua Tree National Park, California | collected 2006-05-25
TTTGAGCCAGGATCCAGAGGAAATTAACAAAACTTTATCGGATAATGCAGCACTCGAGATATGGGTTGAAGTCATCGAAAACTATCCGGAAAGACGAATTGACGTTGCGCAAAATCGAACAATTCCAGAGGAAGTTATGCAGATTCTCGCTTCTTTTGATGATGCGACTGTGCGTTCGCTAATTGCACAAAAGCGACGGTTAGTTCCCGACTTGTTCCCGCTACTTGCAAGAGACCAAGACGAGACGGTGCGCATAGCAATTGCCGCTAATCAAAAAATTCCTCTCGAACTTGTAAGGAGTTTAACCACTGATTCTATTGAAAGCGTGGCTTCCGTTGCAGAATATAACTTGCGAGAGCGGTTAAAGAACGTTAAGAATCCCAAGTAACCGAATTCTCAAAGGCTGGGCACGGTCTGATCATTGTGATTTAAGCGACTTAGGGAGCGTATGGATAAACCATGCTTCTGACAACACCCGCAAGCATGTGCAGGACATCAACGAGCAGTTCGTCACCCGCAATTCAACTAAAGGGAGGGCCAAATCAAGTTTCAAATCAACAGCGCTTGAACCGCACACACCGCCGGGCTACCAACGCAAAAAATTTAGCACCAGCCACACGACATACAGTGAAAGAGAACGCAGCCAATTGAACCCAGCAATAGCCGTATGCGGTAAGGCGGCATACGAGCTGATCTAAGAAAAACGGCAGCAGGCGCAGCGCAGACAGTACGACAGCATGAAGATAAAGCGGAAAAGCTGACGTGGCTCTCACTCGCTTTTCACTTCCACCTCGGCAGCCAGCATTCCTGCCACCCGCTCCCCGAACTCAGCCAATGCGAACGGCTTGGACAACAGCTCTGTGCCCGGCTGCCTGAGGCTGTCCGCCGCTGCGGCATATTCCGCATAACCGGTGATGTAGAGCGCTTTCAGATCGGGGCGGATGCGACGCGCGGCATCCACCATCTGGAAACCGTTCATGTTTCCCGGCAGGCCGACATCGCTGACCAGCAGGTCGATATGCTGCGGCGATTCCAGTATCCGCAGTGCGGACGGCGCATCCGATGCTTCCAGCGCGATGTACCCCGCATCGGCCAGCATCTCGGTCAGGATCGCGCGCAGCGGCGCTTCATCGTCGACCACCAGCACGGTGCCGCGGTGCGGCGCCGGCACGGACGCCGTCAATGGCGCGGCGGTCGCAATCGGTTGCGCGGGGCCGGCATGGCGCGGCAAATGCAGGCGTATGGTGGTTCCCGCACCAGGCTCCGAATGCAGCCGCACGTGCCCGCCGGACTGCTTGATGAATCCGAAGATCATCGATAGCCCGAGCCCCGTCCCCTGCCCGATCGGCTTGGTGGTAAAGAACGGGTCGAAGGCGCGCGCCGCAACCTCCGGCGACATGCCGGTGCCGGTATCGATGACGCTGATGGTGACGTACTCGCCGGGCGAAACGCCTTCATGCGCGGCGGCCTGCGAGCGGTACAGCACTTCATTGCTGGTGGCGATGGTGAGCCGCCCGCCGCCCGGCATCGCATCCCGTGCATTGATTGCCAGATTGAGCAGCGCGCTTTCCAGCTGATGCGGATCGCATAAGGTATTCCACGCGTCTTCGGCGGGAAGGATATCGACCTGCACCGCAGGCTCGACCGTGCGGCGGATCAGTTCGGACATCGATTCCACCAGGTCGTTGACATTGGTGACGCGCGGATCGAGTGTTTGGCGGCGCGAAAAGGCGAGCAGCCTGTGCGTCAGCGTCGCCGCGCGATCGGCGACGGATTCGGCGGCGTCTACATAGCGACCCAGCGATTCGGTGCTGCCTTGCGCAATCCGCACGCGCAGCAGTTGCAGATTGCCGACGATGCCCGCGAGGAGATTGTTGAAGTCATGCGCCAGTCCGCCGGTCAGCTGGCCGACCGCTTCCATCTTCTGTGCCTGGCGCAGCGCTTCTTCCGCAAGCCTGCGCTCGGTAATCTCCATCGCTTCCGGCACGATGGCGGTTACACGGCCTGCGGTATCGAGAATCGGCCGCATCGAGAAGTCGAACGTGCGGCGTCCTTCCGGCAGATCGACCGCGATCTCCTGGCGCGTGGTTTGACCCCGGGCGGCAGCCATGACCGCCTCGCGCACTTTTTCCGGCATGTCGGGCATGGTCTTGAACCACGGCGTTTCCCAGAACGGGCGGCCGACCAGTTTCTCGATCGGGCAGTTGATGATTTCCAGCGACGTCCGGTTGGCGTCGAGCAGCGCGCCTTCCGGCGTGAGCAGGCCCATGAACTGATAACTGGTTTCGAAGATGGAACGAATGCGCGCTTCGCTTGCCTGCAATTGCGCGGTGCGCTCCCGCACCCTTTGTTCCAGCGTATCGTTGAGTTCGCGCAGCGCAGCCGCATTGTCCTGCGATATCTTTTCCGCCCGCTTGCGCTCGGTGACGTCGCGCACGATCACCACCAGGATCTGTTCGCCATCGATCTCCACCACATTGGCCGATGCTTCGACATCGATGATGTCGCCGGCGGCGGTACGCAGCCGGCCGGGATAGTTGCGCACCATGCCGTCCCGCCGCAGCGTTTCGACATACACCGCCCGCTGCTTCGGATCTTCGTCGGGCCAGATGCCGACTTCGGCTGACGTTCGGCCGATGACATCGGCGCGTTGGTAGCCGAGCAGGCGCTCAAAGCCGGGATTGACGTCGATGTACGTTCCATCCGACAGGCGGCTGAAGGCGATGTAATCGGGAGACGCATAAAAGATGCGCCGATAGATTTCCAGTTCTTTGTGTTTTTCCAATCCAGCAGCGATAGTTCTGTGCTGTTCGCTCATATAAGGCGCCTTGTTTCCGGTACCGCCGTGGTGGATGTTGTGTGCTCGTGATGTGCCTGCTGGATGCCGGTTCGCTGGTTGTTGCCGTGATGCATGCCAATGTTCCTCATGCGCATTTTGACGCGCCGGCATCGATACCGTTCCTGATTTCTCAGGGAACTTATTATAGGTTCAAGTACCCCCATCCCATGCCGTTGCGGTTATAGAAAAATTCGATATAGATGTTAGATGGGCGCATGGGATAGACGTGCGCTCCCTGCGTTATCCTGACGCCTGCATTCATCCCGCAGTGCGGCATTAATACAACGGAGGTACCTTGCCGGATCAAAACACCAAATCGATCGACCTCGCGCTGCAGGGCGGCGGCTCGCATGGTGCGTTCACCTGGGGCGTGCTAGACCGCATCCTGGCCGACGAGCGGCTCGACATCGATGGCATCAGCGGCACCAGTGCCGGCGCGATGAATGCGGTGGTGCTGGCCGACGGTCTCTCACGCGGCGGCGGCAGGGAGGGCGCGCGCGACGCATTGCACAAATTCTGGAAGGCGGTCAGCGATGCCGGGCGCTTCAGCCCCATCCGGCGATCGCCGCTGGACCGCATGCTGGGCCGCTGGTCGCTGGACAATTCCCCCGGTTATCTGCTGTTCGGATTCGCCTCCAATCTATGGTCCCCCTACGAATTCAATCCACTCGACATCAATCCGCTGCGCGACCTCGTGGCGGAACAGGTGGATTTCGAGCGCGTGCGGGCATGCGATGCGTTGAAGCTGTTTATCTCCGCCACCAATGTGCGCACGGGCCGGGCAAAGACGTTCCGCAGGCCGGAAATCACGCTGGATGCGGTGATGGCGTCGGCCTGCCTGCCCCAGCTTTTCCGCGCCGTCGAAATCGATGGCGAAGCCTACTGGGACGGCGGTTACATGGGCAATCCCGTGCTGCTGCCGCTGATCGAGGAAACGAGCGCACATGATTTAATCATCGTTCAAATCAATCCGATCACACGCCAGGAATTGCCACGCACTGCGGTCGAGATCGTCAATCGTCTGAACGAAATCACCTTCAACGCCAGTTTGATCAAAGAGATCAACGGCATCCTCCTGCTGAAGAAGCTGGTCGATGACGAAAGCCTCGGACTCGAGCGCTTCTCCGACATGCGGCTGCACCGCATTAGCGCCGAAGCGGAGTTGCAGGACCTGGGCGTGTCCAGCAAGCTCAACAGCGAATGGGAGTTCCTCACCCATCTGCATGACATCGGCTTCCGCGCCACCGACGCGTGGCTGGCGGAAAACTTCGACCACCTCGACAGGAGATCGACTCTTGATACCGCCGCCATAGGTGCACCCGAGGGCGGCGGGCCGATTGCCCGTGCCGCGCGGCAGGGGATGGAATAAGCCTGCAACGACAAAGGAAAAGACATGATAGACCTTTATACCGCCGCCACACCGAACGGCCACAAAATCTCGATTGCACTGGAAGAACTCGCGCTGCCGTACACCTTGCACACCCTGAGCCTGCCGGACAACGAACAGAAGCAGCCCTGGTTTCTGGCAATCAATCCCAACGGCCGCATTCCGGCGATCGTGGATACGGATGCGGATAATTTTCCGGTCTTCGAATCGGGGGCGATCCTGATATACCTGGCGGAAAAGACCGGCCGTCTGATGCCGGGCGATGCCAGGGGCCGGTCGCTGGTGATGCAATGGTTGATGTTCCAGATGGGCGGCGTGGGACCCATGATGGGACAGGCCAATGTGTTCTATCGGTATTTTCCGGAGAAGATACAGCCTGCGATCGACCGTTACCAGGGTGAAACCAGGCGACTGTTCCGCGTGCTCGACGGACGGTTGAAGGACCATGAATTCCTGGCCGGCGACTACTCGATCGCCGACATCGCCAACTGGGCATGGGTGCGCACGCATCGCTGGTCGGGCGTGGAGATCGACGACCTGCCTCATTTGAAGCGCTGGCTCGATACCATCGGCGCGCGCCCCGCCGCCCGGAAAGGCATCATCACGCCACCCTCCTCTCTCGATCTCGGCACGGCCGGCGGCGACAAAGCGCGCGAGTTTGCGGAGCAGGCCCGCAAGATGGTGGAAACGGGCCAGTCGCGCCAGTCCGGCGTCTGATGCCCGGATGCGTTTACCGGCCTTTGCGTGCGCGTGGCGTCTTCGCGGTCTTTAGTGAGGCCTGTCTCTCTTCCCATGCACGCAGCGCAGTCTCGTAAAGCGCCAGGTCTTCCGTGTACAGATCGAATATGCAGGGCGAGCAGCCGCTCCTGCAGCATTCGTCGTTTCCCGGTCGCCGCGGGGCGACAGGGCGTGGATCATTGTTCTCGGGTCGGGCAGGCATGGTGTCTGGAAATGGAGAGTGGCAAACATTATGGCGCGCGCCGGATCGATTGCAAGCCGGACGGGCCCGTCGCATGTCGTGCATGGCGCCCTTCCCGCTTGCCAGGCTGGAATACGGCCTGCCGGCGGAACCTTGATCCGGCGGCGCCGTCACATGAGGCCTTAGTCTTGCAGGAGAACGTCATGAGCTTAGGCTTCGATATCGGTCGCATATTGGGACAATACAACGGCGCAACATCATCGCAATATCCGGAACAGGTCGAGCAGGACTTTGACCATATCGCACAGCATGCGCAGCATGAAGACATGCGGGATGGACTGGCGGAAGCATTTCGCTCGGACCAGACGCCGCCATTCGGACATATGGTCGGACAGCTGTTCGGCCAGGCGGATACGCACCAGCGCACCGGTATGCTGAACCAGTTGCTGGGTGCTGTCGGACCATCGGTACTGGCCTCGGTGCTTGGTGGCGGCAGAGGCATGGGTGGCATGAGTGGAATGAGTGGGATGGGCGCGCTCGCCGGCCTGCTCAATCAGGGCGGCGGCGATGACCAGCGTGTTGAGCTGACCCCCGAGCAGGTGCAGAACCTGAGTCCGGAGCAGGTGCAGGAACTGGCTGCCCGCGCCGAACAGGAAAACCCCGGCATCATCGAAAAGATGAGCGGCTTCTATGCGCAGAATCCCCAGCTGGTGAAGGCCCTGGGTGGTGCCGCGCTGGCGATCGCACTGGGCAGGATGTCGCAGCGCAACCGCTACTGATTACCGCCGATGAACGGCGGCTGCCGGCTCCTTATCGGGTCACCCAGCCGCCGCACACCGGAAATACCTGGCCGACGAAACAACCGGCAGCATCGCTGCACAGGTAGGCGGCGAACGTCGCATCCTCCTTCTGCGTGACCAGCCGGCCAAGCGGCACTTCGCGCTTCAGTCTTTCCTGGAAGGCCGGGTTCGCTTGCACTTCCGGCGGGAAATAGGTCGGGTTCTCGACGAAATTCTGGGCGATCGCATTGACATGCACATTGTGCGGCGCGACTTCGACGCCCACCGCCTGCACATAGGCGAGCTGTGCGCCGCGCGCGGCGCTGTAGGTGGAGGTGCGCTTCATGCCGCGCAATGCCGATGCGCTGCCGATCACCAGGATCTTGCCGGATCTGCGCGCGGTCATTTGCGGCAATACCGCGCGCACCAGGCGCGGCAGCGGGTCAACCATATGCCCGAACACATGGCTCCATTCCGCGTCATCGACCGCGGTCACCGGAGTGCTCGGCGCAGGCACCGCAAGATTCGCGACCAGTACATCGACATGGCCCGCCTCACCGATCACCGCGGCCGGCAGCGCCGGATCGAGAAGAGGGCGCGGATCGGCGATGAGTTCCGCACCGAGTTCACGAAACACTTCGCACAGGGCCGGGCCCATGAAGTCGTTCGACTGCGTGACGAGGATGCGCTTCCCGGCGAAATTCAATGCGTTCATGTTTGTCTCCAGTTGTGTCGTGTGCGCCGCCTGCAGCGGCGGAATTATTTTTCAAGCGTCTTCGGTCAGGCGCGCATGCCAGTCGGCATAGGGCGTGTTCTTTGCCAGATGGCGATTGTAGTCGGGCATGCCGTCATCCCACCATACCGGGCCGCGTTCTCCCAGGGCAATCTTCGCCGCGTTCACATCTGCTCGCGCTGATTTAAGTGCTTCCGCGTCATCGTCCCGCAACGCCTTGCCGACTGCGCGCCGTGCCGCCATCAGCCGGAGCGTCAGCCGAACCCGTTCCTCCTCAGTCAATGCCGGATTGGCGCTTCGCCATAATCGGCCGCGCACGACAAAATAGCGCCCGTCGGGGGTTGACGGATATTTCTTTACGGAACTGGTTTTCATGCCGTTGGCAAACCGGATTAAAAGTTAGCAAAATTTCACTTACGCAATCTCATTGATCGTTATCAAACCAATGTGGTCTAACGCTTGTTACAGTGCAATTCCATTGACGGAGGTCACCATGATGTATCCCTACACAAGCGCCATGTCCTACAACGAATATCTGATCAACGCTTCGGTCGAATTCTGGACCGCGATGGCTTTCCCCGCCTTGTATTACGCCAAAGCGCTCTGAAAAACATCCCTCGGCGGGATTACGAAATACAAGAAATCGCGGCATGACCGCGATTTCTTTTTCCGCAGCGCTTAACTCCACCCATCAGGTTTTCCCTGCGCCCGGATTTCCGGAACTTGCCGGGTTAAACGCTATCAGCACAAAGGCGGTGTGCTGACGCATCGGTCCGTCGCTTGCGGCGTCAGCGACTTTCAATCGCCTCTTCAAACAACGCCCGGCCTTTTAATGCCGAGGCGCAATATCACATTCGATCCCCATGAAAGAATTCGTGTCCGGCTGGGCCGAAACATTGCTTTATGCAACCTTGCCATGGATGGTGCTGCTCAATGAATTGCCTTGGGTCGGCGTCATCGTGCAGCTTGCTATCGGCTTCATCGCATCGGTAATCATTCACCGGATTGCGACCTCCATCCTCGAACCGATTGCGCAGCCTTTCCCGTATTCGCGCCGGCTCGTGCAATACGGACACCGTGCCGCCTGGGCTGCGATGTTTTTCCTTATCGCGCAGATCATCCTGCGCAACGCGCCGGACCGGCTGCCGGGCGTGTCCGCAGTGCTGCATATCGGCGCGCTGTGCCTGATCGCATCGCTGACCTGGCTGGGCATACGCTGCGTCCGGGCCATTTCCCACAGCATCATCGAACTCAATCCCGCGGACTCGCCCGACAACCTGCATGCGCGCCGCATACAAACCCAGACCAAGGTACTGGCGCGCTCCGTCATGGGAATCATCCTTCTGATCGGCATCGGTGCCGCCTGTTCCACCCTGCCGGTGCTGCGCCAGATCGGCACCAGCCTGCTGGCCTCTGCCGGCGTGGCCGGACTCGTGGTGGGCTTCGCCGCCAAGCCGGTGCTGGGCAACCTGCTGGCCGGCCTGCAGATCGCGCTATCGCAGCCAATCCGGCTGGAAGACGTCGTGATCGTGAACAACGAATGGGGTCACATCGAGGAAATCACCGGCAGCTATGTGGTGGTGCGGATCTGGGACCAGCGCCGCATGATCGTTCCGCTGCAATGGTTCATCGAAAACCCGTTCCAGAACTGGACCCGCACCAGCGCCGAGATTCTCGGCGTGGTGCTGGTATGGGCCGACTACCGCCTGCCGGTTGCGGCGGTGCGCGAGGAAGCCGAGCGCATCTGCCGCAGTGCGCCGCAATGGGATGGAAGACTGTGCCAGACGCAGGTGGTGGATGCCACGGATCGCGCGATGCAGTTGCGCATCCTGGTCAGCGCCGGCGATGCCGGACGGTCATGGGAATTGCGCTGCCTCGTGCGCGAAGGATTGATCGATTTCATCCAGCGCGAATTTCCGGAATATCTGCCGAGGGTCCGCACCGAGGTCGTCGAAGATCAACACCGCGATTCGACCTCTGCACCGCCGGCGCCGCCCGTTCGTCATGTCAGCCTCGGCGGACGCTGAGCCGTCACCGTCAGAAATCGAACAGATCGCCGAGAAATCCCTCGCGCTTTTTCTTCTTGTGATACCGGCTGTCATACGGTTGCTGGTGACCGCCATAACCCTGCTGCTGGGGCGGGTAGGACGGCTGCTGCGGCGGATAGGAAGGCGGCTGCTGCGGCACCGCGACCTGCGGCGTACTGACGGAACGGTCGATGATCTTGTCGAGCTCACCGCGATCCAGCCATACGCCGCGGCACTGCGGGCAGTAATCGATTTCGATACCCTGGCGCTCCGACATGACAAGGGCTACCTGATTGCATACGGGACATTGCATCTCCAACTCCTTTCATCTCAAAACGCCACTGTATCGCAAGCGCGCGCCGCCGGCATGGTCATTTGCCGCAAAGCGGCAGGCCAAGGGATGAAGCATGCGCCGAAGCTATAATCGGCGGCATACTTCCCTTTCTGGACCTCCGCTCCGATGAAGAACCGGTTCCGCGCTTTCCCCGCCCTGTTTGCACTCCTATTGTCCGTCCCCGCCGCAGCCCATGAATTCTGGATGCTGCCGGACCGTTTCTCCCCGGCACCCGGCAGCCCGGTGCGCCTTACGCTGCATGTCGGCGAATACTTCGAAGGCGATCCGGTTCCGTTCACCAGACCTTACGTCGCCGGCCTGGTGCAATACAGCAGCGGCAAGTCAACGGACCTGATGGGCACGGTGCCGACCGAAGAGAACCGTCCCGGCCTGCAGCTCGTTCCGCGGACCGCCGGTACGCACCTGATCGCTTTCAACAGCCATCCGAATCAGGTGGCGCTGTCGGGCGACAAGTTCCATGCCTATCTGCGGGAGGAAGGCCTGGACGACATCATCAAGCGGCGCGAAGCCGATGGCACCGCAGCGACGCCAGGACGGGAGCGCTACCGGCGGCATGTGAAGACACTGCTGCGGGTGGGAAGCAATGCGGACGGCAAATCCGACCGCACCTATGCAACCCGCACCGGCCAGCGGCTGGAGATCGTGCCACTGGCCGATCCGCTCGCGCAGCGCGCCGGCGGCACACTGGATTTTCAGTTCTACTTCGACGGCAAGCCGCTCGCCGGCGTTCTGGTGAAAGCCTGGCACAGGAAGGACGGAAAGCCGAAAAATGACCAGACGCTGATCATCCGTGCCCGCACAGACGCGCAAGGCAAGGTGGCCTTCTCGCTGCCCTACGCAGGCACATGGATGGTAAGCGCGGTGCACATGATCGCGACCACGGACACGCCGGATATCGACTGGGACAGCTTTTGGGGCAACCTGACGTTCGACCTGGCAGGCGACAGGCGGCGCTAGCAGGCTGTTGAAAAGCGTTGCCGCGGACTTCCATCGGCATCTCGAAATAAATTATGGAACCGCCGCCACAGTACGCTCACTCATCAATGTATGCCGGCAACATCGGCATGCACAACCACCTAACTGGTTCCACTTGATAAAGGAGCAAAAATGGCTAAGAACACATTGACTATCCCGGGCGGTGGCGGCATGCCCATGCCGCCTATTCCAAAACCACCTGGCAATGATGCCGAATAAACCATACCGGCATATTCATCGCCTGTTTGGTATGCGCCGAGCGATCAGTGGGGAGCACGGTCATTCCCTGTAGTCGGCAGCCGTAGAGGGTGCTCCCTGTAAAACTGGGAGCGCTGACTGTCCCGTGACGACCCGGTCGCGCTGCTCAATCTTTCCGAATAAAACACGGCTTCCGCTGCAATGCGGCATGCCGAATCGAATTCGTCATCGCATCAATCGTTCACACGATGGCGAAATAAAACGCACAAAATCCCGCTCTCATCGCCACCCGGTTTCACCCACCTCAACGACAGCTCGATAAGCCGGTGATATGGTCGTATGTCATCCGATTCTAGAGGAGCAAGACATGTCGATCAGTGTTTCCCAGCTGGAAGGTCTATCCGACAAACTGCACCGTCTTTCCGAGCGCCTGCGGTCCGATCGCCGGCCTGCAGGCACCGCGCTTGGCGAGAATGATCCGCTCGTGGCGGCGGCAAACGATTGCGACTTTCTGCTGCCCAGTCCGCTGACGATCGATACCCTGTCGGCGACGGTGGAGAAGAAGATCGGCAATGTCGCCGTCCTGCTGGAACGCGCCAGGATGCACGAGCAACTGCCGCCCGATGCGCAGGCGGCGGCAGAAGAAGAGAATGTGCTGATGGACGAGGATTACCAGGGCGATGCGGCGGCGCGCAAGGAAGGCGGCGGCCGGCAACCGGGCGCGGCCTGGTAAGTGGAAAGGTAATGCAGGTGCCGGCCCCTAGCCGGCACAGCCGAGCTTCTCGGCCAGTTCGATGACGCTGCTCACATGCAGCGCATTGCCCGGCTGCGGCGAATCGTCCTTCGTCCGCCCAGCGCCGAATTCCAACGGCCGCTCGATATAGGCAGCCTGCAATCCGCAGGCACGCGCGGCGGCAAGATCATCCCTGTGAGTGGCTACCATCAGCACCTCGTGCGGCTGCACGTCGAACGTGGCGGCGACGCCGAGATAGGTGGACGGATCAGGCTTGTAGGCGCGGAACACTTCCGCCGAGAGGATGCAGTCCCACGGCAGCCCGGCATATTTCGCCATGTTGGCCAGCAGCCCGATATTGCCGTTTGACAGCGAGCACACCATGTAGCGGGTTTTCAGTCGCGTCATGCCTTCGATGGCATCGGGCCAGGCGTCGAGCCGGTGCCAGGCCTTGTTGAGATGGCGCTTCTGCTCTTCCGTCAACGCATTGACGCCGAATTCCTCCAGCACCCGGTCGAGAATCATCCTGTGCAGCTCATCGACCCGGGTCCAGCCGAGTTCTCCCGACATCACCCTTGCCATCGCCGGCTGGTAACCATCCCGCCATGCGAGGGCAAACGCATTGCCGTCGACGCCCAGACCCATCGCATCGACCGCGCGAACGATGCCGCTGTGCCAGTCGACCACCGTGCCGAAGACATCGAATGCCAGTATCTTGATCGCGGACAGGGAGGAAGACGACGTCATGGTTGGCCTTTCAGTGAATGGTGGATGCCGGCGTGGCCGGTCTTGCCGTGGCAATGAGGCTGGCCAGTTTATGCAGATCGACCGGCTTGGTCAGGTGATGATCGAAGCCGGCATCCAGCGCCTGCTGCTTGTCCTTGTCCTGCCCCCAGCCGGTAATGGCGATCAGCATTACATCCCGGCCTTCGGGAAGCGCCCGGATGCGGCGCGCCACCTGGTCGCCCGTGAGCTTCGGCATGCCGATATCGAGCAGTACCGCATGCGGCCGGAAATCGGAAAATGCCGCAAGCGCTTCCTCGCCGTCGAAACCGACCCTGACATCGTGACCATCCATGCGCAGGAAGGTGGCGAGCGTCTGGGCGCCGTCGCGGTTATCGTCGGCGACCAGTATGCGCAAGGGTGCCACCGATGCCGGTACCGCGTGGGCCGGTGCGGCAGGCGCCGCGACGGCTTCCCAGGCAGCGAGGACCGGCAGGCGCACGACGAATTCGCTGCCCTGTCCCGGGCCGCTGCTGTTCGCCACGATCGTCCCGCCATGCATTTCCACCAGCGCGCGGGCCAGCGCCAGGCCGATGCCGAGTCCGCCGCCGGCGCGCTCATGCGAAGGCCTGACCTGGGTGAACATCTGAAACACTTCGGCAAGCGCGTCGGGACGGATGCCGATTCCGTTATCCGTCACGCGGATCATCAGTTCGCTGTCCTGCACTTCCGCATCGATGGTGATCCGGCCGGCGGTGTCGGTGTATTTCGCGGCATTGGTGAGCAGGTTCGCCAGTACCTGCGCCAGCCGCAGGCGATCCGCGTCGATGTGCACCGGCCGCGGCGGCAAATTGATGATCAGATGGTGATGCTTGAGATCGATGAGCGGCCGCGCAGTCTCGACCGCGGCTTCGATCACTGCGGCGAGTTCGGTGCGTTCCTTGCGCAGATGCAGTTTGCCGCGCGTAATGCGTGACACATCGAGCAGATCGTCCAGCAGGATTGCCATGTGCTGCACCTGGCGGTCGATCACGTCATGACTCCAGCGCTTCTGCGCTTCAGTCGCGGTGGGCGACTTCGAAATCAACGCCGCCTGACGGATCGGAGCGAGCGGATTGCGCAGTTCATGCGCCAGGGTGGCGAGGAATTCATCCTTGCGCTGGTCGGCTTCGCGCAGCGCATGCTCCTGCCGCTTGCGGTCGGTGACATCGGCAAACCAGACGGCAACCGAATTCTGCAGTGGCGATGCGACCACATGGAACCAGCCGATGATGCCGTTGGCTTCCGACCGCAATTCAAACTCGCGCGTCACACCCTGCTCCGCCACCGCGACGTAGGCGTCGAACAGCCCGGGTTCGTCCCATGTGCCGGGCAGCACTTCCCGCACACGCCGGCCCGTCAGCTCCGCCGCCGGACGATTTATGGTCCGTGCAGCGGCGGTATTGATATAACTCCATCTGAAATCGACGATCCGGCTTTGCCGGTTGCGCACCGGCGTCAGCACGGTAAAGGGCACGGCCGAGGATTCGAGCGCAACGCGGAAACGCTGGTCGCGTTCGCTGGCAATGACCTGCGCACGGAAACGTTCGATGAATACCGCTGCTTTCCTGGCGCAGATGTCGGCCAGTCTGATCTCGCGTTCATCCGGACGACGGGGCGCCTCGAAGAAGAGCATGATCACGCCGAGGATCTCGCCTCCGGGCCCGGCAAGTGGCGTGCAATGCACGCCACGGCGGCCCAGAGCACCGGCCAGAGGGCGAAATGCCGCATCGCCGTCGTCCTGCACCACCCGCCGCCGCTCCGTGCTGGCAACGTGCCAGGGAGTGCTTTCGTCCAGCAGCGTTTTCAAAGTGCCTGTCTGCGCTTCGGACAGCCCCGCAACGGCGCCGATCTCCATCGGCCCGCCGTCGGGCATGCACAGCATGACGGCTCCTCCCTGGCTGGCGTGCAGATCGACCATTGTTTCCAGGATGGCATGCAACTGCCTCGGAATGTCGGTCAATTCCAGAAGCCGGCTGCTCAATGCATGCAGCCGCTGCAGGTCCGCCACCTGCTGCTGCAGCTCGGCGCGGGTCTGGGCGAGAAGATCATCGGTCCGCCTGCGTTCGGTGACATCCACCGACGCTCCGTGCAGCCGGACCGCGCGGCCTTCCGGGTTTCGTTCGATATGCACTTTCGACATCAGCCAGCGCATGCCGCCGTCGGGCAGCCTGACCCGGTGTTCGCGCTCGTAGACACTGACACCGCGGTCGATATTGCTCTTCAGAGCGGCGCGCCCTTCCTCCACTTCGGCCGGGATGCGTCCGGCGTTCCACTCGTCGAGCGAAATCGTCTCGCTCCGGCTGGTGTGCCCCGGCTTACGGCCGACCAGCCGCCACAACGCGGGCGACGCGAAAATGGTCCGCTCAACGAGGTCGATTTCGAACAGGCCGACGCCGGTGTTTTCCTGCGCCAGCCCCAGGCGACGTTCGGCGTCGGCGGCGCGATCGCTCACCAGCCGCATGCGACCGCCGAAAAATACCAGCACGATGCCAACCACCACATATGCCAGTAGCGCGATGCGGTCCGGCAAGGCAGCCACGTTCATCTGGCCGACCGGCATCATCAGATAAGCTGCATTGACAAGGCCGGCCAACAGCACGATCAACGACGGGCCGCGCCCGAACAGATTAGCGGCCAGCAACAACATCGGCAGGATAAAAAGAAACGGGATTCGCGATCCGACAAACGGCTGGATCGCCCATTGCAGTCCGACAGCAATGCCGGCGAACAAGGCGGCAAGCCCGAATCGCGCTGACAATGATGGGTCAGGAAAGGAAAAAGACATCTTTTTGCAGCAAACAGGAAGAGAAACGACAGTCTACCCCATGGGAACGCGGGGTCAGTCGGGAGTGGCCGTCGACGGGAATTGTCGATTATTTATGCTATTGGAAACCGCCGGTTCGGCGGACGGACATTTTCGCGGGCGGCAACGAATTGCCCAGGGCATGGACCAGCAACGCTGCGGGAAGTTGCGTTATTTCAGCATGAGGGCGACCTGATGCCATCCTGCGGAGGGTGAATGCCGGGCGATCGCTAGCAGTCGGTGACATCGGGGGCACTTCCGGTGCGGCTTCGCGACCGGGGCCGGTGTTCGGCAATGATGAAAGCAACGCCAAGGAACGCAGCGCCAAGCGCCAGCCAGCCCCACGGCCAGCCGATGAAATAGGAGAGCGGTGCGGTGCCGAATGCAATGACGAGCAGCATCAGGGCAATGCCTTCCTTGATGCTCATGTGCTGACTTTCATGAAGATGCCTTTTTATTGGATTTTTTGGACAAACAATCGGCACGTACGGATACGAGTGGGCGCCATGGTAGTCCTAGTTCAGGGCCTCCGCCATCCCATGTAAATGGGAGTAATTTCCTAGTGGAAACAAGTGCAGGCAATGAAGTCTCATGCAACAATGCTGATCCAAAACCAAAACTTAATTTCACAGTGCAGAACGGAGTAAGGAATGGAGCAAAAATCGAAAGCCGTCGTATGCCGCGAGATCAATCAGCCGGTAACAGTCGAAGAGATTCTGGTGGAACCGCCGCGCCGCGGTGAAGTGATGATCAAACTGGCGGCTTGCGGCGTCTGCCACAGCGATCTGTCTGCCACCAACGGCACCATCCCGTTCCCGCCGCCGGTCATCCTCGGCCATGAGGGTGCCGGAACGGTCGTGGCGGTCGGCGAAGGCGTGGTCGACTACCGCGTCGGCGACCATGTGGTCAGTTCCTTCGTCAGCATGTGCGGCAAATGCCGCTATTGCCAGACCGGCCGTCCGCAATTGTGCGACCAGGCGGCAAAGGCGGCCACCACCCTGCCGGACGGCACGCTGCGCACCCGCGATCTCTCCGGACAGCCGCTGCACGTATTCTCGGGCTGCGGCGTCATGTCCGAGTACGCGACGCTGCATGTCGACAACGTCGTCAAGATCGACCAGCAGATGCCGCTCGACAAAGCCGCGCTGATCGGCTGCGGCGTGATGACCGGGGTCGGCGCGGCTGTCAATACGGCGAAGGTCGATGCCGGCTCGATCACGGTGGTGTTCGGCTGCGGCGGCGTTGGCTTGAACGCGATCCAGGGCTGCCACATCGCCGGCGCGCGCATGATCGTGGCAGTCGATACGTCGGATGCCAAGCTGGAAATGGCGCGCCAGTTCGGCGCCACGCACGTGGTCAACAGCAAAACCGAAGAAAACGTCGTCAAGACCATCACCAAGCTCACCGAAGGCGGCGCCGATTACGCCTTCGAATGCGTCGGCCTCGGCGAGATCGCGGCACAGGCCTACGGCGTTCTGCGCAAGGGCGGCAAGGCGGTGGTGGTCGGTGTCGCGGGACTGAAGGACATGACGTCGATCCGTACCGCCTCGCTGACCTTCGGCGAGAAGACCTTGACGGGCAGCTATTTCGGCTCCGCCCGTCCGCGCGAGGACTTCCCGCGCATGATCGGCCTGTATCGTGCGCATCGCCTGAAGCTCGATGAACTGATCACCCGTACTTATACGATCGATGAAGCGCCGCAGGCGTTCGCGGATATGACCGCCGGGCGTAATGCGCGCGGGGTGATTGTGTTTGATTAGCGAATCTGAAGTAAGTCGAGACTGAGCCTATCCGTTCAGTATCTTCCAGCCAGTGAAACTGCAACAACTTTTACACCGGACGGTCCCCTCCCCCTATCAGGGGGAGGGCTAGGGTGGGGGTAGTGAGGTTGAGCAATCGTATGTATTAGCCCGACCTCACTACCCCTACGCGGGCCGCCCCATCCCCCATTCTCCGTGCGAGGGGGAAGGAGCAATCCGCACTCCGGCCCAACCTTCGATCAAGTATTGATTCCTCTGGAGACAAACAACATGCAAAACCGCGACAAGCTCTACATCAACGGCCAATGGGTCACTCCATCCGGTCGCAATACCATCCCCGTCATCAACGCCTCGACCGAAGAAGTCATGGCCACCATCCCCGAGGGCGACGAGACGGACGCCAACGCGGCGGTAGCCGCCGCCCGTGCTGCATTCGACAGCTGGAGCGCCACGCCCCCGGGCGATCGCGCCGGCTTCCTGCGCAAGATCCATGAGGGCCTGAAGGCGCGCAGCGAAGAACTTGCGCAGACCATCACCGGCGAGGTCGGCATGCCGCTCAAGCTGTCGGCCCAGATCCAGGTCGGCTCGCCGATCGCCAACTTCGGCTATTACGCGAAGATGGTGACCGAGTTCGAATGGGAGGAAGTGACGGGCAATTCGCGCGTGGTGCGCGAACCGGTCGGCGTGGTGGCCTGCATCACGCCGTGGAATTACCCGCTGCACCAGATCGCCGCCAAGGTCGCCGCCGCCATGGCGGCCGGCTGCACCGTGGTGCTCAAGCCGTCGGAAGTCGCGCCGCTCAATGCCTTCATCCTTGCCGAAGTCATCGACGCCGCCGGTGTGCCGCCGGGCGTGTTCAATCTCGTCAGCGGTGTCGGCCCGGTGATCGGCGAGGCGCTGGTGGCCCATCCGGATGTCGACATGGTGTCTTTCACCGGATCGACCCGCGCTGGCAAGCGCATCTCCGAAGTGGCATCGGCCACCATCAAGCGCGTCGCATTGGAACTCGGCGGCAAATCCGCCTCGGTGATCCTCGACGACGCCGACCTGCCGACCGCGGTGAAGGGTACGGTCACCGCCTGCTTCCTCAACAGCGGCCAGACCTGTTCCGCGCACACCCGCATGCTGGTGCCTGAATCGCGCTACGAGGAAGCGGCGAAAATCGCAGTGGAAGTGGCGAAAAACTTCACCATCGGCGATCCCTTCGGCGGCAGTGCCAAGCTCGGCCCGCTGATCTCGGAGGCGCAGCGCGAGCGCGTGCGCAGTTATATCCGGAAAGGGATCGACGAAGGTGCCGAACTGCTGTGCGGCGGACCGGATGCGCCTGCCGACCTGCCGAAAGGGTATTACGTGCAACCGACCATCTTCGGCCGCGTGAAGCCCGACAGCACGATCGCGCAGGAAGAGATCTTCGGGCCAGTGCTGTCCATCATCACCTATCGCGATGAAGACGAAGCGGTGCGGATCGCCAACGGCACGCTGTACGGCTTGGCCGGCGGCGTCTGGGCCGGCAGCGACGAGCGCGCGCAGAAACTGGCCAAGCGCCTGCGCACCGGGCAGGTGGACATCAACGGCGGCTCGTTCAACCTGTTCGCGCCGTTCGGCGGCTACAAGCAGTCCGGCCGCGGACGCGAGATGGGGCCGTATGGAATGGAAGAGTTCCTCGAGTACAAGTCGCTGCAGTTCAAGCCGAATGCGGCGAGCCTGACGTCGAAGGCGCCGTACTAAGCGAGTGTCACCGTCACAGCGAAGCTGGCGCAGCGCATGCGCCGGCGTCGCCCCTGCACCAAACCGCATGCGGCGCAAGGCTTGCCGCATGCGCATCCCTCGCCAATGCCTCATCCGGCCCTGTTGGCATCCGACCATGATGCCTTCAACGGAAACCGGCAAGATTTTAGTGCGTACAATGTCCGGTCCTCCTTTCGCCGCCACATTTCCATGACCGAATCCGTCCGTCTTTCCAAGCGCGTTGCCGAACTGTTTGCATGCTCACGCAGCGAAGCGGAGCAATACATCGAGGGCGGCTGGGTGACCGTCGACGGCGTCGTCGTCGAGGAACCCGGATTCCGGGTAGCACAGCAGACCATTGCCTTGTTGCCGGACGCCAGTCCGACGCCGCCTGAACCAGTGACGTTTCTCTTTCACAAGCCTGCTGGCATGGACACGCTCGCTATCGATCCGGCGCAGCTGCTCACCCCTGCATTGCGCGACGCCGGCGATCGTTCCGGCGTCCGGCTGTTGAAACGCCATGTCGCCAGCCTCACCCTGACCGATGCCCTCGAAACGGAAGCCAGCGGCCTGCTGGTGTTCACCCAGGATTGGCGCATCAAGCGCAAGCTGGTCGACGATGCGGCAAAGGTCGAACATGAATTCATCGTCGACGTCACGGGCGAACTTGCGCCGTACGGACTGGCATTGCTGAATCACGGATTGAGCTGGAATGGCAAGCCGCTGCCGCCGATCAAGGTCAGCTGGCAGAGCGAGCACCGGCTGCGTTTTGCGCTCAAATCACCGCCGCGCGGATTGATTTCCCATATGTGCGCGAAGGTGGGGCTGCAGGTGACGGCGATGAAACGCCTTCGCATCGGTCGCGTGCCGATGGCAGGATTGCCCCAGGGGCGGTGGCGCTTTCTGCACGACCACGAGCGGTTCTGAACAGCTGTTTCGCCGGCATTGCGCATCGCGAAGGCAACGTATCACGTGGCTTCGGTTCACTTTTTTTCCGCCTGACGATGTTGTTCCTTCTTTGATCCCCGAACTGTGTCTTCCTTGTTTTGCTTCCAGGCGGAAACCACTATCATGTTTATCGGTGACGCTTATCACCCATACAAGGCGATCGGGAGAAGACGGGCATGGCGGCAAAAACCAACATCAAGGCGTTGCTTGCGGTGCTGGGCATGACGATAGGGTTGAATGCAAATGCGCAAATGACAAATCTGTTCTTCGACGATTTCAGCGGAAAAGGCGGACTCGGTGATGCATGGGAAATCGCAACGTGGGTGAACGGGCATCCTTTCGGATGCACGTTTTCCAACCAGGAAGTATCCCGGGGCAAGGGCGCACTTTCGCTCGGTTTCAGCGGCAACTCGGGCAAATGCGCGGAGGTGCGCACAAGGCGATCCTGGCAATACGGCCGATTTGTCGTCGACATGAAACCCGCCAATGTCCCCGGCTCCGTCAGTTCCTTTTTCCTGTACGACGGCGCGGCGGCGACATCGACCCACCATGAAATCGATATCGAATTCATCGGCGGCACGTCGCTGCTTCACACGAATTACTGGATCGCCGGCAGGCAGTATCCGGTCGATGTCGACCTGGCTGCTCTCGGCATCGACCCCTACCAGCGCAGCCGCCAGTACAGCTTTACATGGCGGCCGGACTCCATCGTCTGGCATGTGATGGACGACACCGGCCGGTGGACGGAGATACGACGGGAATACGTCACGCTCGCCGCGCCGATGAAGCTGATGATGAACGCCTGGTATGGCGACAATCTCGATTCGGCGCTTCATTTCCCCGGCTATTACGACGGCACCAGCGGCAAGGCGCAGTACAGCATGGTCCGGATCGGGCAGTAACAATTCATCAGCGCTGCGCCACGCCCTCACCCGGCTTGCACATCGCGCGTTCCTGCGGCAGGCATTGCACCGTCCGCTCGAACGGATCCGAAAGGCGGCGCTCGAAGTAACCCGGTGCGGCCTCGCCTGGATAGAGCTGGCCGCGCACTTTGAACAGCAGGGTCTCCAGGACCATCGCATTGGTGGACAAGGAGATCGTTTCGAGTGCCGCGCCGCTGTTTTCCAGGCGTCCTTCGTACCATCCGCGTTCCGGGTTGCGCAGCGTTTGCACCGACTGCATCAGCCGGTCGGTATAGTCGCCCGGCCACAGCACCCACATGCCGAATGCGGCCCGGGTCGATACCAGCGCCAGCTTCTCATACTCCTTGCCATCGGCGCCGAGGGTGTTCCACGGATAGCCGGCGGCGAAGACCGTGTCCGTCACCGCATACGGCGCCTCGCGGATCTGGTAATCGGTCCGCGCCGTCAGGATGCCTTCGCGGCGGTAGCGGGTTTCCTGCACCCGGTAAACCTGTTCGGCGAGCTGGCGCAGGTCGACGCCGCCCGCTGCACCTGCATCGCCCGGATAACGCCATCCATACTCCATCCCGAGCAGCACATGCGGCATCGTCATGACGGCGTTCGGGGCGCCGGTGGTGCGCGGGTCGCGTGCATCGTGCTGCACCGGGACGCCCAGGATGGTGACGGTCTCGACGCGCGGTGCGCGCCAGATGCGCGATGCATCGAAGCCCCATGCGGCGAAGCCGGCCGCGCCGGCCTGCTCATAGCCGAGCCGGCCTTCCTGGTAGCGCTGGCGCTGACCGTTGCTGCGGGATGCGCCGTACATCGTGCCGCAGTCGTCGATCACCTGGCAGAAGTTCCAGCGCAGCACCGCCTTGTCCATGTACTCCCGGTATTGCGGGTAGCGCACGCCGATGATCTTCATCCAGGTCAGCAGCCGCCCCGTCTCCACGGCCGACCAGCCGATGTCCTCCGGCTGGTTGGCGTAGTTCACCATCTTTCCGGTGATGGAGTTGTACAGCTTGTTTGGCACGCTGCCTTCCGAGAGGTCCATGCTGTTCAAGAACTTCAGCAGCCGCGACATGCGGTAGTCGAACTCGCGCGCATCGATCACCGCAAGATCGCGCGCCGCCGCAAGCGCGGCCATGTAGTCGGCGACATGCCACATCGAAAAGGTCGGGTAGCGGTCGAAGGAGTTGACCAGGCCGTTGTCCGGGTTGGTGTTGTTCTCGAAATAGCGCCATGCCGTCTTTGCCCACTGCATTTCCTGCTCGGTCAGCTTGCCGTAACGGCCGATCTGGCCGGCGTGCAGGTTGTAGTCGGCGATCGACGATGCCTGCCGGGCGACGATGCCGCAGCCGCCAAGCATCATGCTGATCGACAGTGCGCCGATCACTGCGGCATGTGCCGCACGCTTTCCTAAACCGGTGGTGCGCCGGCTTCCGCTCAGCATGGCTTCGCCTCGCCGCCCTGTTCGCCGGGAACGCAATTCTCCGCCTTGCGGAGACTGAACCGGGCCTGGGCATCATTGCCATATGGCTGGTTAAACGTTTTCTCCCACAGACCTTCGCGGCGCGGTCCCCATTTCAGGATTTTCCCCTTGGCCTTGTAGAGCAGCGCTTCGAGCATGATGCCGTTGTTGTTGGCGGTGAAGGTCTTGATCGGCCCCTTGCCGTTTTCGAGGATGCCTTCGTAGTAGCCTTTCGCCGGATCGACGGCGGTTGCGATGGTGCGGAACAGCAGATCGGTGTAGTCGGATTTCCATATCACCCACATGCCCAGCGCCGCCTTCAGCGAGACGGCGGCGAACTGCGGCACGTGCTTGCCGGTGTCGGTGATGGTGTTCCATGCGTAGCCGTCGGAATACACGGTGTCGTACACGAAGTACGGTTCCTGGTCGAGCTGGTGCTCGGAGCGGGCCGTCAGGATGCCGGTTTCCCGGTGCCTGTTCTCCTGTGCCTGGTACACGCGGTGGGCGAACCGCACGATCCATTCATGGCTGTGGCGGCGGTCATCGGTATCGCGGTCGCGGGCGAGATCCCAGTTGAATTCGATGCCATCGAGCACATAGCTTTCCGACACCACGTAGTTGTGCTGCGACGTCTTGCGCGGATCGCGGGAATCGAACGGCACATCGACGCAATAGGTGGAGATCGTTTCGTAGGGTTCCGGCCGCGAGGCCTGTTCGGTGGAGATGCCCCACAGCTCGAATCCCTTTGCCGCATATTCCTCGTAGCCGAGCCGGCCTTCCTGCACATACTCGGTCCGGTTCTTGTCGTCGACGCGCGCGCCGTAAAGTGTCCCGGCACGGTCGACGATCTTGTCGAATTTCCAGCGCAGCACGAAACGGTCGATGCCGTCCGCATGCTCGGGATAGCGCTCCTTGACGATCTTCAGCCAGATCAGCAGGCGTCCGAGGTCGATGGCGGAAAAGCCGATTTCGCCGGGCTTGTTCGAGTAGTCCGCCTTCTCGACGGTCTTCGCGTGATACACCTTGTTCGGCAGCTCGTCGCGGAAAAAGGACATGCGGTTGAAGGTGGCGATCACCGCGCCGATGCGCTTGCGCGCCTGTTCGCGGTCGATGACGCCGAGGTCGTTTGCCGCCACGATGGCGGCCAGGTAGGAGGCGGTGTCCCACATGGTGGTGGACGGATATCCATCCACCGCATTGACCAGGCCGGATTCGGGCTGGAGATTGTTCTCGAAGTATTTCCATGCGTTGCGCGCCATGGTCATCTCCGCTTCGTTGAGCGGGCCGGAGCGCTGCGGATAGCGCGCGGCGGGCAGCTCCCCCTTGGTACAGGAAGCCGCCTGCGCGGCGCCGATGCCGTTCAAGAGAACGATGGATGCGGCGATCAAGATCCGCAGGTCTGGCCGCTTCATTGCTTGTTCTCCTGGCGATATGACATCAGCTTGCCGGTGGCGATGAAGGCAAGGCTTTCCAGCACTACCGCATTGGTGTTGGCGGTGATCGCCTTGTTGGCCGCGCCGGTCTCTTCATAGATGCCGGCGTACCAGCCCCGCTCCGGGTCGAATTGCGCGGACACCGCATCGATCAGCTTCTCGGTGTAATCGGTGCGGTACAGCGCATACCATCCGAAGGCCGCCTTGACGCTGAGGCTGCGCAGGCGCGACGCGTCCTCGCCTTTCTCGGTGATGGTGCTCCATGGCTTGCCATTGCTGAAGACGGTGTTGTAGACGAAGTACGGCGCCTGGTCGACATGGTCTTCGGTGACGGCGGTCAGCAGCCGCGTGGCACGGAAGCGCTCCTCCTGCGCCCGGTAGACCCGCCACGCGAACTCGCGCGAGATGCGGTCCCACCCGAACTCCAGGCCGTCGAGCACATAAGGTTCGCTGAGGACATAGTTATGTGCGCCCATCGTCCGGGCATCGCGCCGGTCGTGCGGCACCTGGATGCCGCCGATCTCCGCATAGGCGAGTTGCGCCCGGTAGTCGTGCGCTTCGGCGGCATCGATGCCGAGCAACTGCGCTGCCTTCGCCGCGTATTGCTCATAACCGAGCCGGCCTTCCTGCAGCAGCGACTGTTTGCCGTCGTCGCCGACCTGCGCCCCGATGAATACGCCGTCGCGCGTCAGCCGCTGCAGGGACCAGCGGGCGATGACGCGCCGCGCCGCGTCGGTATGCTCGGGATAATTCCATGCCACGATCGTCAACGGCACCAGCAGCCTGCCGATGTCGATGGCGGACCAGCCGATGCCGTTGGGCGACGGCTTTGCCGCATAGTCGACCATGGCAAGATCGGCGGTGCTGTAGGACTTGTTCGGCAAGGCGGCATCGTACAGCGGCATGCGGCCGAGGGATTGCAGCGCCTTGCCCATCAAGGCATCGAACTCCTTCTGCGGCAGCAGATCGAGTCGCTCGACCGATATCAGCGCAAGGAGGAAGGACGCCGTATCCCACATGGTTGCCGCTTCGTATTTGTCGACCGAATGCACCAGCCCCGTCTTCGGGTTGATGTTGTTCTCGAAGTACTTCCATGCGGTCCGCGCCCATTCGATCTCCCGCTTGTCGAGCGGCCTCGGCTCCGGCTGCGTCGGTATATCCGGGCTGAATGTCACCGGTTGCGTGGTTGCGGCATTGGCTGCAGTGGTAGTGATGCCCGCCGCCTTGGCGGCGGCGGGTGGAACGCTGGCGCGCTCGATCCACATGATGAGCGCGAAGCCGACCGCCAGCGCGAGGATGAAAATGATATTGCTGCGTGCCCTTAACAGATTCTCCCGATTCACCTTGCCCTCGCCGTTTCGAATTCAACCAATTGCCGCTCCTCTTCCGGTGGCTTCCACCGCGCCGCCCTGATCATCGGCAGCATCACCAGGATGTTGTTCAGCCCCCAGGCCGCATTGACGACCAGGCTTTGCAATTCGTTGCTGTGCCCGAGCGCGAAGACGCGGTAGGAGCCGTAGACGATGCCGGCCACGGTGAGCGCGATGACGGTGATCTGCGGAATCACCAGCGCCAGGAAGTCGCCCTCCTGGCGCTCCTTGGGTGTCACCGGAAACTTGATCTTTTCTCCCTTCAGCACGGTCCAGAGCGCACGGAAGTTGATCGAAAAGAACGACAGGTAGGATGCCTTTCCTTCCCATGACCTGACGCCCCACATGCCGACCATGAACGCCACCTCG
>JAESFT010000458.1_pt1 | contig 24484 bp, 23 predicted proteins | sample 9269451 | NCBI WGS metagenome assembly JAESFT01 (sample SAMN14502557, study PRJNA617106) | algae metagenome | isolation source: Scytonema hyalinum WJT4-NPBG1 and co-occurring heterotrophs from well... | place: USA: Mojave Desert, Joshua Tree National Park, California | collected 2006-05-25
TCGTCAATGATAGCATAGACAGCAATTGTTTCATTTAACATAATTCCCCTCCGTTTTTCTTACTGGAGGGGATTTTATTATCTTTGCGATCGCCTTCTCAAATAACTAGCAACTTGGGTTATTACCACTTTTATTATTAAGCATAACCAGCTGCCTAAAGTGTTATCCCCGGTGTCGCATTACCCCACCCCTAACCCCTCCCCGCAAGCGAGGAGGGGAAGAGTGGAAGGGGAGGGGTTGTATTTAGCGCATCTCCACCAACTCCAGCGTTTTGAAGGTTGGATGCAAAAGTGGAAACAAGCTTATCAAGATTATTGCCAAGGAAATTATACAAGTGCAGCGAAAGAAACAGCCCCTTGGCGGCAAGATATGGAAGATATGTTGCTGAATCAACTCCGCGATGTCCTAGAAATTCATCGCCTCAGAGACAATCTCAAAGATGTTGACCATTTGATTTTAATTCCCCACCGGGAATTACACCTACTGCCTTTAGATTACCTGTTTCCTGAACGCTTCACTATCACATATTTGCCCAGTTTCCAGATTGGTTTAAAACTTCTAGCGCAGCCGTTTAACCAACTACTGGGAGATGATCCTCCAAACATAGTGAATGTGGGAAACAGTGAATTACCTTTTGACAATATTGAATCTGTCGCCCTTGCTTCGCTGTATCCAGGTTGTCGTCAGTTGCAAATTCCACCCGTCAAACAAAAAGCGTTAATTGATGCTTTACGAGAGAATACGGGTTTCTTTCATTTTACCGGACATGGCGACCACATACCAGAACAGCCGCGAGAGTCATTTTTGATGTTAGCAGAACCGGATAAATTGACTTTGGGGGATATTGTTGATGATGACGAATTAGACTTTAGTCAGTATCAATTAATTTGCCTTTCTGCCTGCGAAACAGGAATTACCAGTCAAGAAAGCTTGGTGGATGAATATGTCGGTTTAGTGAGTGGGTTTCTTGCCAAGGGTGCGAACTACGTTGTCAGCACTTTGTGGAGAGTTGATGAACGTTCTACTGCTATATTAATGATTAAATTTTACCAGTTACTTAAGCAAAAGGAAAGCCCTGCTGCGGCGTTGAAACAAGCCAAGGAATGGCTGCGTCAGTTGACTTATGAAGGTTTAGCAAAGTGGTATTGTGATTTAGCTAAAGATTTGGATGAACCCCTGTGTAGAGAGTACTTGGAAACGGAGGCGCGAAGTATTGAAAAAGAGCCTGCTCAGATGACATCTACCGAACCTGTTTATGCCCATCCTTATTATTGGGCTGGGTTTATTTTAACTGGTAAACCTGTGTGAAAATAGATCCGCGTGACCCCACCCCTAACCCCTCCCCGCAAGCGAGGAGGGGAAAAATAGTACTCGTTTGTGCAAGCCAGGAGGGGAATGATAGCACTTTTGTGAAAATAGATCCGCGTCACCCCACCCCTAACCCCTCCCCGCAAGCGAGGAGGGGAAAAATAGCACTCCTTTGTGCAAGCCAGGAGGGGAATCATAGCACTTTTGTGAAAATAGATCCGCGTCACCCCACCCCTAGCCCCTCCCCGCAAGCGAGGAGGGGAAAAATAGGACTCCTTTGTGCAAGCGATGAGGGAAAAATAGCACTCCTTCGTGTAAGCGAGGAGGAAAAAATATCACTCCTTCGTGTAACCGAGGAGGGGAATAATAGCCCCCCTCTCTGCTGGCGGAGAGGGGGGTTGGGGGGTGAGGTTCTTTCTTTTAAAACAACCCACTAAATCTTATGAACCAACTACAAACAGTCACTCTACGCGCCTTTTTAACAGCTTTGGTAGAATTAGATTCTCCCTTACCACCAGAGGTACAACAGGAAATTAACCAAGTTGGTGCAATATTGGCAGACACACCAAATGTTGCTATTAACCGCTTGTTAGAATTGGCAAAAAACGACCGTATTCAGCAATTTTACCAGGAAGCTCGAATCAAGATCCAGAAGCAATATGAAACTCAAGAGCGCAACAAATACGATAAACCCAGCGAGCAAAATCAACCTACACCCACTCCCTCAGAACATCTGGCAAATATTGCAATTCCGATTTTGAAAGCTTCAGATTCTCGTGCAGAAGCGAAAAAACAAAAATCAGAAATTCTACGTAATAACGCAAAAGATTCTTAATGAGCAAAATACAGTATCCCACCCTAGATTTATTTGTTTACAACCTTGCAGAGGGATTGGCAAGCAAGATAGAAGATTATTGGGTGAAGCTGCCGGATAAACTTAAAGAAAAGGGATACTCGACTAAAATCAATGATGAAGATTCACAACGTTTGGATTTTTGGAAGACAATTTCTGCCGCTGTTGATGGTTCTTACAGTCGGGTGAATTTTGAAGATACAAATTGCCTGCGTTATTGCTGCTCTCTTGATCAGGAAATTGAATTATCTGATATTGCATTAAATATAACTCAAATCAAAGATTTAGCGATTCTGCCAGAAGTGGAAGATTTGCCAACATGGAGACTTTCAGACAATGGCTATCTGGGGCAAACTTGTATCATATCAGGATGGACAGATCCCGCTCATACCCCAATTTCTGAAAGTATAGCTCCTGAAGCTTACAAAGCGTTAATTGGTCAAGAGCATCAACATCAACAATCAGGAGAATTTTTAGGCGCTACAGTCTATGAAATGTGGCGTGGTGAAGGACGGTGGGATGGAATTGTAAAAGACAGCCATGTGATAATTATTTTCTATCCCGATGAAGCAACATTTGCCAAAGCTGCTAAATATAACAATGACTGGCGATATTTATTTTATTGTAGGCATAAAATACTTTGGGCTTATGAACAGGGAAGAGAACTCAAATTACAGCTATTGCAAAAATATAAACATAGTTTAATCGATATTAATAGTATATCAGATTTATCAAAAAAAGGGTTACACGAATTAAAAATAGAATTACAAAAAAACATTAATACTGTATCTAGATACGTGCAAGAAATCAATCTGCTGCAAACTCAACAACATACTGTTGAAGTGAATTGGCGTAATTACGAAAACAAGCGGTGTAAAGAAGACATTTTTAAAAATGAGAAATTTCTAGAGGAATTTAGCAAGGTAGTCAAGGATAAATATCAGGTGCAATTAGAAAAAGATTATCTCAGTCTGAACCCAGGATTAGTCATATTAGAAAACGTAACCGCGACTATTCGTGGGATGGTGGAGATAGAGGAAGCACAGAGAGACCGGAATCTCAACAATACCGTAGCGATCGCAGGTGTTGGATTAGCAACCAGTCAAATAGCATCCTCTATCATTGTTGCCCAAGAAACCCCACCCAAAAATATCCCCTTTTTGCAAACAAGTGCTTTCTGGACAAGTATTGCAGCTGGTATAGTTGCTAGCCTGATTCTCTGGAGTCTGCTGCATTTGTATCGCCTCATTTCTCGCTTTCGCCGCTAAATCCCTGCCTTCCTTGGTGGTATGCGAAGACAGCACACTCGCGTTCGTTAAAATTAACAATACTACCTGTAAAAATAGGACTTACAGCAATGGTTACTCAGCTGTCATCTTCCAAACAAGCTGAATTACAAGCACTCCGTGCTTTACTTCAAGAACGAGGAATTCATCCAGACCAAGTGTGAACGAAATTAATTTAGAAGTCAAACAAGACGGCGATCGCCTAGACCGCTATCTTTCCGAAGAATTACCAAACTTATCGCGATCGCGCATCCAGCAACTCATAGAACAAGGTCACGTCCAACTCAATGGTAAAGTTTGCACATCAAAGAAAATAGCTGTCAAAGCAGGCGATCGCATCTCCATAGAAATACCAGAAGCGCAACCCCTAGAACTTCAAGCAGAAAATATCCCTTTAGATATTCTCTACGAAGACGACCAGATGCTAATTCTCAACAAAAGCGCTGGGTTAGTCGTCCATCCCGCGCCAGGTCATCAAGACGGGACTTTAGTAAACGCTATCTTGGCTCACTGTCCAAATCTACCAGGAATTGGGGGAGTCCAACGTCCGGGAATTGTGCATCGACTCGATAAAGATACAACAGGGGCGATCGCCATTGCCAAAACAGAACTCGCCCATCAACATCTACAAGCTCAATTAAAAGCAAAAACTGCACGACGAGAATACCTTGGCGTTGTCTTCGGTTCACCCAAAATGGAAACCGGGACTATCGACTTACCTATCGGTCGTCATCCAATTGACCGCAAAAAAATGGCAGTTGTTCCCGTAGAACAGGGCGGACGAGCTGCGGTGACTCACTGGAAAGTCAAAGAACGTTTAGGCAACTACACATTGATGCACTTCCAGCTAGAAACCGGACGCACTCATCAAATTCGCGTTCACAGCGCTCATATAGGCCATCCTATTGTCGGCGATCCCGTTTATAGTTCCAATCGTTCTGTGGGAGTCAATTTACCTGGTCAAGCACTCCACGCTTGGCGACTCAGGGTACAACATCCAGTATCCGGCGAGTGGATTGAAGTGACAGCACCTCCTCCCCAAACGTTCATGACTCTGCTTGAAGTTCTGCGGCGGAGATTTGCCATCTCTCCTTAGATTGGAAAATGAAAAATTTTTATTCAGCAGCCCGATTACCGAGTCCGCCGTAAAGCCCCGCCCTCCAGGGCTGGGGAGTATGTCAAGATGATTTGTTGAGCCAGCTTTGATATTGGCAAATGAGGAATAAAGAATGGCGAATAAAAATTCTTCATTCTTGTTTCCCTTTTGATATCTATAGCCATCCTATTTGATTTATGAAAATCGAAACGCTGAGATTCCCGACTTCTTAAAGAAGTCGGGAATCTTGTTATTCATTGTTGTTCAATGAATAACAAGATTCCGAAAAATTAATCTCACAATTAAAACACGCCTCATATGATTTCACTTTATTGTTAGAACATGGCGGGCAAGCAGGGGGAGTAAAATGTATCAGTATTTTCAAAGAAAGGCTATCATCTCCAACAGATGCTATCTCTGCAATGACTGCAATATCTGATAGTGAAACGATTGAAGCAGGAGCGATCGCTACACTTAATTCAAGCCTTAAGTCATCATCATCCATCTCTGAGAAATACGGGTGTTGAAACTTTTGAAAAACTAAGTTGGGCTTTGATCACTCCTGAAGATTGGGGATTGCGTTATGCAGCTGCGGTTTCTCTACAAGAAATTGCCACACCTGAAGCTTGTGTTTTTTTACAGGTGGCACAAAATCAAGAGTCAGATAAAGTTGTGCGTCGGATTACAGTCGCCCTAGAGCATCTGACATCCTGATGAGGGGGACGAACCAATTCAAAATTCAAAATTTAGAATTTCTCCCCTGCTCCCCATCCCCCCATCCCCCCATCTCCCCCTGTCGTAAAGAATTTTAGAAACTAAAAGCTATATTTAGAGCTTCTTTGTTAAGAATTCTTTACACGATTTACTCTAGCTACAGATGAAATGGGAAACTTCAATATATCGTCCTGTCGAGGTTATTTAAATAATTAAAAAAATATAAATAACTTAAAATCACGCTTTGGCAAAAATGATTGTAAAGTTTGATTACCCTAAAAACGCCCGTTTCTCAGCCACAGCCCTTATATGTAAAGGATTTGAGGCTTTTCTTATTGCTGTATCTCATTTATTCATAATTTGTAACAGATAATGCCCCTATAGCGTTGTATAAACATAAGCTGGAGGGGTTAAATGACAGACAAAAGTTAAACAAGGCAATCAATTCGCAAAGTTTGCCAGTTTCTCATAAAATCACCCCAAGTTCTCATATTTCTCGTTCCTGCTAGGAACACAATCAGAATGTGAGACGAGTTGAGAAACAGTTTTATGTAGTGTCTGTTGTCAGCCATTCCAGTTTGATAAAACAATACTAGTTTTAATCAAAACAGCACTCAACTAAGCTATTAGGAGAATCAAGTCCATGTTAGACGCATTCGCCAAGGTGGTTTCTCAAGCTGACTCCAGAGGTGAATTCCTAAGCACCGATCAACTCGATGCTCTCACCAACATGGTGAAGGACGGCAACAAGCGCTTGGATACCGTCAACCGCATCACCAGCAGTGCTTCCCAAATCGTTACCGACGCTGCTCGCAGCTTGTTTGAAGAACAGCCCCAATTGATTGCTCCTGGTGGTAACGCTTACACCAACCGTCGCATGGCTGCTTGTCTGCGCGATATGGAAATCATCTTGCGCTATGTTACCTACGCCGTCTTAGCAGGTGACGCCAGCGTTCTGGATGACCGCTGCTTGAACGGCTTGCGCGAAACCTACCAAGCTTTGGGTACTCCTGGTTCTTCCGTAGCGACTGGTGTTCAGAAGATGAAGGAAGCTGCAGTCAGAATTGCTAACGATCCAGCTGGTATCACTAAAGGCGATTGCAGCCAATTGATGTCTGAAGTAGCTAGCTACTTCGACCGCGCTGCTTCTGCTGTTGCTTAATAAAAACAAGAAAAGCCCAGAACCTAAAAATAGGTATCTAGGCAAAAAATTACGAAACACCAAGGAGATTCTACACTATGAAAACACCAATTACCGAGGCAATTGCAGCTGCTGATACCCAAGGACGTTTTCTGGGCAACACCGAACTACAAGCAGTTAACGGTCGCTTTGAGCGCGCTGCTGCTAGCATGGAAGCTGCTCGCGCCCTCACCCAAAACGCTCAGCGCCTGATTGATGGTGCTGCTCAAGCAGTGTACCAAAAGTTCCCCTACACCACCCAAATGCAGGGACCTCAGTACGCTTCTGATTCTCGTGGTAAGTCCAAGTGTGCTCGTGACGTAGGTCACTACCTGCGGATGGTAACCTACTGCTTGGTTGCTGGTGGCACCGGTCCAATGGACGAGTACCTAATTGCTGGTTTGGATGAAATCAACCGCTCCTTTGAATTGTCCAACAGCTGGTACGTAGAAGCTCTGAAGTACATCAAATCTAACCACGGTTTGTCTGGTCAAGCTGCTAACGAAGCCAACACCTACATTGATTACGCAATCAACGCTCTAAGCTAGAGTCGCGATCAGGCCCGGAGAGGGATGCAAGTGCTGGATGGAACCACCTAGCAGTTGAATCAAACTCCGGGCATTGTTTTATCTGAGGATAGATAAAAAATATTTATCAAAGCACACTGTGGATAACAGCAAAAGTGCAAATAAATAGGGGGAAATAAAAATGGCGATTACAGCAGCAGCATCCAGGCTGGGAACAGCAGCTTTTAGCGAAGCACCTCGAGTTGAACTACGCCTCAACCCAACCAAAGAAGATGTCGAAGCGGTGATTCGTGCCGTGTATCGGCAATTATTGGGTAATGACTATTTAATGGCATCAGAACGCCTCACAAGTGCAGAATCGCTTTTGCGCGATGGTAATCTGACAGTGCGGGAGTTTGTGCGCTCGGTTGCCAAGTCAGAACTCTATAAGAACAAGTTTTTTTACAACAATTTTCAAACCCGATTAATTGAACTCAACTACAAGCATTTGTTGGGTCGCGCTCCCTATGATGAGTCTGAGGTGGTTTACCACTTAGACCTGTACCAAAACAAAGGGTATGATACCGAAATAGACTCCTACATTGATTCTGTAGAGTACCAGACAAACTTCGGCGACAACATCGTGCCTTACTATCGCGGTTTTGAAACTCAAACAGGACAAAAAACTGTAGGCTTTAACCGGATGTTCCGGTTATACCGGGGTTATGCCAATAGCGATCGCGCTCAAGTAGAAGGCAAAAATCCGCGTTTGGCTCGGGAACTGGCAAATAACAGCGCTTCCTCGATCATCGGTCCTTCTGGAAGTAACGCTAACTGGGGCTACCGTGCATCTAGTGATGTAGCTCCTCAGAAGAATTTGGGTAATGCAGTGGGAGTAGGCGATCGCGTCTATCGCATCGAAGTATCCGGACTTCTCAGTCCTGGTTACCCCAAGGTGCGCCGCAGCAGCACCGCCTTCTTTGTGCCTTACGAGCGCCTTTCTGATAAATTGCAGCAACTTCAGCGCCAAGGCGGAAAGATTGTCAGCATCAATCCAGCGTAATGCGTGTGATGGGGTGATAGGGTGATGGTGAGACAGCGCTCTTGGTAGGGCTTCGCGGCTCGAGTGAGCTTCGCCGAACGTCCGTGAGCGCTCAGCGGCTCGAGTGAGCCTTCGCCGAACTCCTCGCCGAACTCCGAACGGTTTCCCGCAGCAGGCGACTGCGTTCGTCGTAAGTGCTGCGGACAGGCACTCTCGGCGCGAAGCGTGTCCGTTCGGCGAAGCCGTGCCGAAGGCATAGGACTCAGACGTGCCAAAGGCATACCTGAAGGGGGTGAAATTCTAAATTTTGAATTTTGAATGAGCGAATGCGTGAATTGATTCTCCCCACCTCCCAATCTCCCCAGCAGCGTATATGTAAAATACCGAAATTTACAGGAGAGGTTAAAAAGGATGTTTGGTCAAACCACAGTTGGAACTGGTGGACTTTCTTCAGCTAGCAGCCGGATGTTTCGTTATGAAGTCGTGGGCTTGCGGCAAAACGAAGAAAACGACAAAAATAACTACGACATCCGTCGTAGTGGTAGCGTGTATGTCACAGTGCCATACAACCGGATGAACGAAGAAATGCAGCGGATTACCCGCATGGGCGGTAGAATTGTTAAAATCGAGCCTTTGACCGCTGAATCAGCACTCCAAGCAAACAGCGAATCTCAAGGGCAGAACTAACTACGAGCGCAATGATAGAGCAAGGTGCAGAGGAATATTCTCGAGAAAACGCACCACCGTTGACAACAGAGCAAGCGATCGCCAACCTGCACTCACCAGATACAAGTCTCCGCTATTATGCCGCTTGGTGGCTGGGCAAGTTCCGCGTCCAGTCACCAGAAGCTGTAGACGCCCTGATTGCAGCGTTAGAAGATGAAGCCGACAGAACAGAACTCGGAGGCTATCCTCTACGACGCAATGCCGCAAGAGCGCTGGGGAAATTAGGCGACGCCAAAGCCGTGCCAAGCTTGATCAAGTGCTTGGAATGCTCCGACTTTTACGTGCGTGAAGCAGCTGCTCAATCCCTGGAAATGTTGCGTGTTCCTGCTGCAGTCCCAGCACTGATGCAACTGTTAGATGGGGGTGTAGCATCTGCCGTGCAAGTACCAGGACGACCCCACTTAACCCAGCCATATGAAGCGGTGCTAGAAGCCTTGGGAGCAATTGGTGCAACTGAGGCTATTGCGCTAATTCAACCTTTCCTAGACCATTCAACACCACGGGTGCAGTGTGCCGCAGCCAGAGCAATGTACCAACTGACACAAGATCCAATATACGGGGATCGTTTGGTGAAAACGTTGGACAGCAGCGATCTGAAATTACGCCGCATTGCCCTAGCAGATTTGGGTGCGATAGGGTATATGGCAGCAGCCGATGCGATCGCCAATGCCAAGGTAGAAAATAGTTTTAAACTTTTTGCCCTCAAAGGCTTGCTGGAGCATCAACTTAAAGAAGAGTTAGATGTACCCCCCCTTTGTGATAACGCCATCAAGGTCATGAACTTGATGGATTCGCTGTTGTAGTCTTTTGTGATTTGTTATTTGTTAGGCAATCTTGACAAATGACGAATGATCAATGACGAATGACGAATGACGAATGACTAATACTCAACAATTAATTCGCGCCGTTGCCGAGGCGGACTCACCTGCCTTGATGGTGGCGGCAGTGCAAAAATTGGCAGCAGCGAAAGATGCAGCGGCAATTCCCACCTTAATAGCCGTGTTCGGTTACAACAACCCAGGGGCAGCAGTGGTGGCAGTTGCTGGACTGACAGAGTTGGGAGAAGTGGCAGTACCAGAGTTGCTAGCACAGATAGATGATTATAACTATGGCGCACGGGCTTACTCGATTAGGGCGCTAGCTGCGATCGCTGATCCTCGCGCCTTAGATATATTACTTGCAGCAGCAGCCACTGACTTTGCGCCCAGTGTCCGACGTGCAGCAGCCAAAGGACTCGGGAACTTATGCTGGCATAAGCTGGATATTGCAGAACGCCACATAGCCCAAAAAAGAGCATTGGAAACTTTGCTTTCCATTTCCCAAGACTCAGACTGGTCAATTCGCTATGCTGCGATCGTCGGTTTGCAAGCGCTTGCAAAAATACCTGATTTGCACGGTCCAATTCGGGATAGATTCGAGGAAATGCTGGCAACCGATGCTGATAAAGCAGTCCGCGCTCGCGTGCAGCTTGCTCAAATGTAAAGACGCGGTACGCGTTTTTATAGTTCGGCATATTGTACCATAAAAAAAGGTAAAAGTAAAGATGTCAATACCACTGCTTCAATCTACACCAACCACGCAAAATCAGCGTGTCGAAGGCTATGAAGTCCCCAGCGAAGACACGCCCATAAATTATCGCTTGACAGATGCCACTTCTGATGCTGATATTGATGCCATTATTTGGGCAGGATATCGGCAAATTTTCAGCGAACATCTTATTTTAGAGAGCTATCGCCAACCCTTCCTAGAATCCCAACTGCGAAATCGGGCGATTACCGTCCGGGACTTTGTCCGGGGACTAGGCAAATCCGAAGTTTACCGAGGACTGGTAGGAGAAACCAATTCTAACTACCGCTTAGTTGACATCACCTTTAAGCGGTTTTTAGGACGCGCCACATACGGCAAAGACGAGCAGATTTCCTGGTCGATTGTCATTGCCACAAAAGGCTTGAATGGTTTCATCGACGCACTGGTAGATGGCGAAGAGTACCGCCAAAACTTTGGCGATGACATAGTACCCTTCCAGCGCCGCCGCTTTAAAGACCGACCTTTTAATTTGGTGAATCCCCGCTACGCCGACTACTGGCGCAATCGCGAGATGACACAATCCCTAGCAGGTCGTTCCTACTACCAAGTTGCAGTCTCAGGGCAATCAGGCAAAAGGGGAATTGCTCAAGGGATTCCTTCTACCTTTTTGGCAATGGCTGCTAGTATCGCGCCTGGTGGGATGAACTACCAGCGTACAAGCGACAGCGCAAGAAACTCTATCTCTTCTGTAGAGCTTCCCGAAGCATACAGCTCAACCCCAGCAGGGCAACCAACCGTGAAACCCACAAAAGTTGCCTTGCCTTATCGTTACATTCCTGGAAACAAGACCACCTGAAGAGTCATTAGTCATTAGTCATTAGTCATTAGTAGAAAAGCCAATGACATAGGACAAATGACACTCGTACACTCGTACAAAGGACAATTAACTATGACAATTCCTCTTTTACAATACAAACGCAGTTCTCAAAACCAGCGCGTTGAGGGGTACGAAGTAGGTAACGAAGATACTCCTAGGAGTTATCGCCTAGAAGACTCTCCTTCTGGTAGCGAAATCCAAGAATTAATTTGGGCGGCTTATCGCCAAGTTGTCAGCGAACACGAAATCTTGAAATTTTACCGCCAGACCAATTTGGAATCCCAGCTGAAGAACCGAGCAATTACTGTGCGCGACTTCATCCGGGGTTTGGCAAAGTCTGAGGCGTTCCGTCGCCTGGTTGTAGAGACAAACTCTAACTACCGCGTTGTAGAACTTACCCTCAAACGGCTTTTGGGTCGTGCGCCTTACAACAAAGACGAAGAAATTGCTTGGTCGATTAAAATTGCCACTTTGGGCTTTGGCGGTTTTGTCGATGCTTTGGTAAACAGCGAGGAATATCTAACCAACTTTGGTGAGAATACAGTCCCCTACCAACGTCGTCGCTTTAAAGACAGACCCTTTAACCTGGTGACCCCTCGCTATGGCAATTACTGGCGCGATAAGCAGGAAACCGAGCGCTACAAGTGGGGCGATATCAATAACTTTGTGGAAATGGCGAATTCCATCAAGATTAATCCCGTGAAATACACACCAGTTAACACGGCAAACATTCAAATTCCCGACACAACACGCCAGACAAAGCCGCAAGGCGTTCCCGTTTCCATCAGCCCCACTGCAAGTTTCCCCCTTCGGTAAATAGATTTTAGATTGGAGGTGACGCTTTAGTGGTTCGTAGAACAATCAACAACTAATAACTATTAACTCAACAACCAACAACTAACAATCCTTAATGCGGGAAAATAATTAAAGACAAAGATGTTGAGCAATCAAGCCTTGAGCTCTTTGTTTCAATAGTCAATTATTTACAAGGAAGAACAGAGCATGGCACTGCCATTACTTGAATACAAACCAAGCAGTCAAAATCAGCGGGTCAAGAGCTTTGGTAAAGCTGACTTGAATGAAGATACACCGTATATCTACCGTATTGAAGATGTAAGTTCTTACACTGACATCCAAAGCATCATTTGGGCGGCTTATCGCCAAGTTTTCAGCGAGCATGAGATTCTCAGGTTCAACCGCCAGACGACTCTGGAATCCCAGCTGAAAAATGGCTCGATTACGGTGCGCGACTTTATCCGTGGTTTAGCCAAGTCTGAGGCTTTTTACCGTCTGGTAGTCTCGGTGAATAACAACTACCGCCTCGTAGACATCACCCTCAGACGTTTATTGGGTCGTTCTTCTTATAACAAGGAAGAAGAAATTGCTTGGTCGATTGTGATTGGCACTAAAGGCATTGGTGGCTTTGTTGATGCCCTCATCGACAGCGAGGAGTACACTCAAGCTTTTGGGGATAACACTGTGCCTTACCAGCGCAAGCGCATGGAAGGACGCCCCTTCAACTTGGTCACTCCTCGCTACGGCGAAGACTTCCAAGAAACAGCTGGTACTGTCAACACCGACTGGCGCTTTACGCTGGAGAAATTCTACAGCCGCAAGTACCAAGAACGGCAATTGGCAGAAGGCGATCCACGCAAATACCGCGGCGTCGCAGAGTCTATCAATCCCAAAGTCAACTACGCTCAACGCGTTTCCGCGTTTGACCTCGATTATCTGAACCTTGTGCCAAACCGTAGCAGCAGACGCTCATAGTATTTCAGCTCTGACTACCTAAAATTTCATACTGGGTCTGGTTCCCGCGTTGATGTAACATACAGGTTGACATTTTCTGTTAACTGGGTGTTGCGTTAAGTGGAGACTAGACCCAGTAATTTTTATACGGAACTGCGCTCAAAGATATCAATTGTTTTTCGTCACTTGTTGACACTGTTCTCAATTATTTTGGTGATTGGGCAAGGAACAGGAAGGGAGGCAATGCTCCCAGACAGAGCTGCTTAGAGGGCGATGGCGCAAAGCGCCGGCTTAGAGGGCGATCGCACACCCTGCGGAATGTAAATTGTAGCGACGCGCCAACAAATATTCTAGAAAGTGAAAGTGGTGCGGAGTACACCCACTGTTGTTGTATCGTTTCTACTGTCACTTTCAGGATTGAACAGAACAAATGCTCCAGGTGTAATGCTGATATTGTCACTGACCTTAAAGCGGTAGTAAGCCTCTAAATGGTAAGGAGTACTTCTGCGCTCACCAGGAAGTTTAAACCTGGCATCACCACCGGCATCAGTCACAAAAAGCGGCTGTCCAAAGATAAGACCCGCATTATTACCCTCTTTAAAGACATCTGTGAAATGAAGACCTGCCATCCAACTCGTAAAAGTCGTGGAAGCATCAACGCGACCTGAAGAATCTTCAACGAAGAGCGCAGCACCGTAGGTGGAGAAAGCAATCTTGGGAGCAAACCGCCAAGTCAAAGTCCCACCCACCGAGTTAATATTGACGGGTATTCCAGCAGCAACCCCAGGCAAAGCTGCCCCAATATCCTTAGCAACTAATCCTGTACCAAGAATGTTGATTTCGTGATAACTATGGGCATAGTTAAGACCAATATCTAAACTTTTGCTGGGTTTGAAGGTCAGTTGCGCCGCAGTAATACCACTACCACTAAAAAAGCCTGCTCCCAATGGTGTACCAGAAACTCCAGGAAGTATATCAGGAGCTTGAGATGGAATTGCTGCATTGGCACTGGCGTAAAAGGCTGCTAAGTTCAGTTTGTTCGAGAGATTCCAACTGAAGCCCGCAGCAGATGCCAAACCATAACCAGAAGTCCCTCCACTGAGGCGAACCACAGGGTTATAACCCGCGAACCGAGAAATCGCCTCCTGTCCTTCATTCGCAAAAGGGGTGATTGCGGGAAAAGCATCTGTTGATTCAACTCGAGGAGCAACAAACAGAGTCAGACTGTTAGCGACTGGAAATAAGTAAGCCAGCTTATAAAGCTGAACGTCGTTGGAACCAATAGAGGATAGGTTCGCAACGTCAACGCCAGGAAATTGGGGTTCAAAACTCAGGCGAGCACTGCTAGCACTCAGAGACTGCAAAGGACCACTTGGTACTAAGCCTAAAGCACCGCCGATACTGTTAGTACCGCCCCCTAAGTTATAAGCTTGCAGACCAGTAATGAGTAAGTCTTTACCTGTAAAGCTGGTGGTAAGATTCAACCGCACTCGATCAACCAGGATAGTATTAGGATTACGCGTGTTAGGAGCGCCTCCACCAGCGCTAACTACTGAAACAATTGCCTCACCATTCAGTTTTGTCGTGGTCGAAAACTGATTAGCCTCCAGTTCAGCATTGCGAGCTTCCACAACGTCCACACGACCTCGCAGCGTGGCTAGTTCAGCCGCAAATTCTTCTTGTAGTCTTTGGAGTGTGGCTAAATCTTCTTTTCTGACCAAATCAGTTGTTGCGGCAGCAATCAGTTCATTAACGCGATTCAGACAGGCATTCAAACCTGCGGCAAACTCATAGCGAGTCATAGCCCGATTGCCCCGATAGGTGCCATTCGGATAGCCAGCAATACAACCGTAGCGCTCAACCAGAGATTGCAGCGCAGCAAAAGCCCAGTCTGTTGGCTGCACGTCTGACAGTTGAGATACAGAAGTTACCTGTTCCTTCGTTGAGTTTGATGACGCTTTTGGGCTGGCAATGCTTTGAGCGTTGGTTTGTTGAGATAAAAGTTGGGGTACTTTTGGATGTGAGGCAGAGTCTGGCGTTGAAGAGGCAGATGGAGATATGGTAGGGATGCTGTCGTTAGAGGTTGCTAATTTTTCAGCAAATTTGATGGTTGAGCTATCAGTGACCTTTGCTAGAGCCGCCATTGCTTTCAAAGGTAACGAGCCAGCAAGTAAGCATACGAAACTTACTCCACTAGCTTTTGCTAGTTGAAGTCCTTTCATGACCAGTCCTCACACAATAAACTTTAAGACAATCGACTGTAGCCACTCAGGTGCTTTACCACGGCTAATGCACCCGCTTAACCTATTTGACAGGCATCTCAGCCAGCCAATGTCGATATACATTTCATCATTAATATCATGTATCAAATGTTCACACAACTGGCGACCAAATGCAAGGCTTATGAATGCCTTTTTAATAGTGATTACTGAGGAATATCATTGAAACACTGGAAGGTTTTGAACGCACTGGAAAGCACATAAATAAAAAAAAAGCAATATAAGAAAAATCCAAAAAAAAACATACACCACCTTGTTTGGCTATTGGAAGACTCTTAAGATGCACATTTTAGAACCCTTATACAGCAAGGATTTCATAAAGCTAATAAAAATGTGCTTCTTTCATTTGTTGCGAGGAGGCTTAATACTTTTGAATGCGTGACTTTTGACTTTTGACTTCCCCCTCGTGGGGCGCTCACATCTTGCACCTAACCGTATAAGACCGTACAAAACAAAAATATGTGTGATAAAGCTACATTATTTTTCTTGGCTTTTCTCCCTAAATAAAGAACTTTTGGTTTCATACTGAGTGACGAAGTGCCATCAATTTTTCTTGGTGCAAGATGTGAGAAGATGAGGTGATTTTACAGATTAATCAGGTCAAAGATGCTGAAAAGCCATATGACGCTTGGGTTAGGGAATTTGTAGAGTAGTGGGCTAGTTCGCTTTCTTTATAAAGTCTGTGTTTTCTGAATACAAGCTCTTGGGAAGGGGGGAAAACACACCATTGACTGAACTATCAAACAACAGAACATCGGCAGTTCTAAGACATACCGACATAGTTGAAGAAAGATTGGAATGTGGCGATTAGCTCGCCTTTTGGGCGATTGCCCGAAGGGCAGTGGGCAAAGCCCAATCGCCAGCTTTAGGCGTGCGGACGCGAAGCGTGAATCTATATCTATTTTATTTGTTGAAGTAAATCTATTGCCAAACATTTTTTTTGGAAGCGTCTGGAATCGACAGACAAATTCTTGAAGAAATTGTAAGTGGATCGTAAAAATTCACTAAAAAACTGAGAGATGTCATTAGTAAAAGTGCGGCAGTTTCAAGTGTTATTACTTTTGTTAACGTAGATCTGTTTCTTCCTACCTACCTACTCAGGCAATTTTTTTAAAGTATACTGTCAAAGGGTATCCATCATCTGTAAAGCGATGTTTTACCAATCATAAACCATGTTATTAATTTATAAAAATTGGTGAATATGACTCAACAACCTAAGGGAGTTTGGATTTGGAATCTGTCAGATATTCGCAGCGATTATCTGGACAAACTTGTAGAACGCAAAGTTCAACGAATTTATCTAAAAGTTTTTGATGGTAAATTTCAAGGTAAACCTACTTTTTGGGATTGGCAGTGTTCTCCAGAAATTATTCAGGATTTTAAGTCTCGTAATATCCAAGTTTATGGATGGGGATATCACTACGGTACTCCTGACATCGCGAGACAAGTCGTCAAAGTCAGGCAAGCCTTAAATTGTGGACTGGATGGCTATATCATTGATTTAGAAAAAGAAGTAGAAGACACCAAAACTCACGCAAATGTAGATAAACTTCTTTCGGCTCTGCGTATTATCATCAACGAAGGAACTTTTGGATATACAACTTTTGGAAATCCTCAACTCCACCCAAATGTTCCTTGGCAGATTTTAGATAAGTATTGCGATATGGCTTTGCCACAAATTTATTTTGAAAAATTCACTTTCAAGCCTACGACTCCAGAAGAAGTTAAAGATTGTTTGGATGCTCATAAGAAGTTAGGCTTGAAAAAACCAATTCTGCCAATTTGGGGTTCGGAAAGTGATACCGCAAAACCCGCAACAGCCGCCGAACTTCAAGATTATTTGAACTACTATCCTGGTTCGTCAATTTGGCGTATTCCCAACGAAGGTGAACGAGGAGAAGCTTGGAATTTGATATATTCTGGCTTTGAACTACCAACCCTCAGACGCAACCTTCGTCAAGGAAGAGTAGGAGATGATGTCAAGGCTGTGCAAAAAGTGATGAATGCCAGAGGATACAATGCAGGCAAAGTAGATGGGGATTTTGGTTCTCAAACCGAAGCTGCTGTCAGAGCATTCCAGACACAAGCAGGTCTTTCTGTAGATGGGGAGGTTGGTAAGCTGACTTGGACAGCCCTTGGTGGTAAGTTTGAGGGATGATGGTAACGGGCAGTTTTCAATCTTACTGCCCTGAAATCTCTTACTCGTGCCAAGTATTGAATTGAAGAAATCCAATGACCCGTTCGCTATGCTGTTTTTAAACTGCGATGGCGCGGAGCGATCGCCTTTATGCGATCGCTTCAAAGTCGTGAATGATTTCCTTGCTGATTTTATAGGAGCAATAAGCGTGGTGATTATTTTAATGTCGTTGTATAAAAGTTAGATATCAACTTGAAGTTGTCTTCTTGTGAGGTATTGAATATCATTATTGACTATAAGCAATAAGCATAAATTTTTGCACATGGATTTCAATAAAAATAAAGAATATAAAGGCAATATTCTAGTGGTTGATGATACACCAGACAACCTGCGTCTGTTGTCTGCAATGCTCACTGCACAAGGTTATGAAGTTCGTAAAGCCTTGAATGGCAAAATGGCACTGACTGCATGTCAAATGGTTTTGCCTGATGTGATTCTCTTGGATATTAATATGCCAGCGATGGATGGGTATGAAGTTTGTCAACAACTCAAGGCTGACGATAGAACTTGTGAAGTTCCAGTGATTTTTATGAGTGCCCTAGATGATGTATTAGATAAGGTAAAAGCTTTTGATGTGGGTGCTGTAGATTATATCACTAAACCTTTTCATGGGGCAGAAGTTGTCTTGCGAATTGAAAATCAGATTAATTTACGTCTGTTACAAATTAAACTTCAAGAAAAGAATTTTTTGTTGCAAAATGCTCTTGACGATTTAAAAGCTGCTCAGGTGAAACAGATTCAAAACGAGAAGATGGCAGCATTAGGGCAGTTGGTTGCTGGGATTGCCCATGAAGTTAACAACCCAATCAGTTTTATCTATGGCAATCTTGAATATGTTGGGCAATATGTGCAAGAGTTGGTGAATGTGATTTCGGTGTATCAGCAGGAATACCCAAATCCCACACCTCATATTCAGCAAATAGTCAAGGATATAGACCTGAATTTTTTGATCAATGACCTGAGAAACCTCATAGGTGCTATGTACAGAGGTTCTGATCGCATTCGGGAAATCGTACTGGCGCTGCAAAAATTCTCTCGGCTTGACGAAGCCGAGATGAAGTCGGTGAATATCCATGAGGGTATAGACAGCAGCTTGGAAATGTTGCAGCATCGACTGAGGCAAACAGCATATCGTCCTGCCATTGTTGTTGTGAAAGAGTATGGTAGTTTGCCTCCAGTCACTTGTTATGCTAGCGAACTGAACCAAGTGTTTATGCATATCTTAAATAATGCGATCGATGCTTTGGAGCGGCGAGTGAGGCGTAATGAGTGGGAGAGCGTCTCACCAACTTCGGATGGACAAATGGCAAGATGGGGAGGTAGGCAGACACTTTCTGATGGACAGATGGCAAAATGGGAAGATCGTTCGAGGATGACACCATCACACCTTAGCAACTCACCAACTCATCAGACAAGCTCCATCATCTCTCCTCAGATTCGTATTCGTACAGAATTGACAGCAAATCATACTGTCAAGATTAGTATCGCCGATAATGGACTTGGTATGGATGAGTCAGTGCGCTCAAAAACCTTTGACCCATTTTTTACGACAAAGCCTGTTGGTCAAGGCAGTGGGCTTGGATTAGCAATTAGCCATACTATTGTCGTACAAAAACATCAAGGACAAATTAGTTGCAACTCCTTACCAGGGCAAGGAGCAGAGTTGCTGATCGAAATTCCAGTCAAGCATACAAACGCCGAGGTGGATGCTGAGTAAAAACAAATACAATCAAGCTGAGCGATTGATAAGTTGTCCCTCACAATACAAGCGAAGAGAAAACTCAAAAAATATAACTTTAACTAGAAACTCACAAAAGACTTGAAAACAGAAGGTTTGTAGGCGTACATGGAAAAACTTAGAACTCAAAACTTTTCTGATTTACGTTCTACATTTTTCTGTCCCATAGCATAATAGAGATGTGACTGATCTGCTAGACCCTTTACGATTAGATCCTTTACGATCCCTTAAGGAAGGTCACTGGTTCAAGCTCATTTGCGGAGCCAGCTACCAACATCTGCCTGCGGTTAGAAATTTAACATTAGCCTACACTTTGGCTGGTGCTGACTGCATAGATGTTGCTGCCGATCCATCTGTGATTGCCGTAGCCCAAGAAGCGCTGCAAGTTGCCGACCAGTTGGCAAGAGTTGCTCGGCAGCGAGGTATGAACTGCAGCGGAAAATCCCCACTATTGATGGTTAGCCTCAACGATGGAGAAGATCCTCATTTTCGCAAAGCTGAATTTCATTCTACGGAATGCCCCATAGAATGTGATAAACCATGCGAAAAGATTTGTCCAGCGCAAGCAATTGTTTTTAAGAGTATAAAAAACGACTATTCAGGAGTTTTATCGCAAAAGTGCTACGGCTGTGGTCGTTGCATACCAGTTTGTCCATATGATATAATTTATACAAGGTCATATGTATCAACGCCAGGAGCGATCGCACCATTGATACTATCATCTGGGGTGGATGCCATAGAAATTCATACCAAAGTTGGGCGTTTGGCAGAATTTAAAAGATTGTGGCAAGCAATTTTACCGTGGGTTGAGCGTTTGAAGTTAGTCGCGATCAGCTGTCCCGACGGAGACGGTATGATTGACTACCTTCATGCCCTTCATGAGGTGATTGCCCCCATACAGTGTGCCTTAATTTGGCAGACAGACGGTCGTCCGATGAGTGGTGATATTGGCGATGGTACCACTAAGGCCGCTGTTAAATTAGGGCAAAAAGTCTTGGCAGCTAAATTACCGGGATATGTGCAGTTAGCTGGTGGAACCAACAACTACACAGTTGCCAAGTTAAAGGCAATGGGACTGCTGAAGAGAGCAGGGGGAGCAGGGGGAGCTTATTCCTCAAGAGCCTCCCTTGCCTCCTCATCCTCGATTGCCGGTGTTGCTTACGGTAGCTACGCCCGGGTACTACTGTCACCAATTCTCGAGCAGTTAGAAGCAAGGGAGGTCAAAAATACCAGTGTCAAACCAATCCGCCTAGAAGAAGAACCAGAATTGCTCTGGCAAGCTGTAGAGCTTGCTTATTCTCTCGTTTCCCAGCTCAAGTCATAGCAGTAGGGAACGACTGTGTTTCCTACAATCGCGTTCCGGACATTTTCCAAGGGCGGGAATTCCCCCCAAGGAGGTGTTCTCCCTATCTCTAAAAAACGTCACCATAGAAAGCATGACGATTACAGACGATCTCCAAAAGTTGTTAGATATTTTACCCCAAGACTTGCGGCAGATACTAGAAAAGCATCCGCTGCGAGATAGCTTAGTAGAAGTGGTCTTGGATTTGGGTCGTCGCCCAGAGGCTCGCTTTCCTAATCAAGCAGAGTATCTGAGCGAAACACCCGTTACGCAAGAACAGATAGATGATTGCATTAAGAGAGTGGGAACCTTTGGCGGAGATAATCGGGCAGGAATTGAGCAAACCCTGCACAGGATCAGTGCCATCCGCAACCGCACCGGTAAGATTATTGGCTTAACCTGTCGTGTTGGGCGGGCAATATTCGGCACAATTGGCATGATCCGCGATTTGGTGGAAACAGGAAAATCAATTCTCATGCTGGGACGCCCGGGTGTAGGCAAAACAACTGCATTACGGGAAATTGCCCGTGTTTTGGCGGATGAACTCAATAAGCGAGTGGTCATAATTGACACTTCCAACGAAATTGCAGGAGATGGTGACGTTGCCCACCCCGCCATTGGTCGCTCACGGCGGATGCAAGTGGCTCATCCCGATTTGCAGCATCAGGTGATGATTGAGGCAGTGGAAAACCATATGCCAGAAGTCATCGTCATTGATGAAATTGGCACAGAACTGGAAGCCTTAGCAGCTCGGACGATTGCCGAACGGGGTGTCCAGTTGGTCGGTACTGCTCACGGTAATCAGATTGAAAACCTGATCAAAAACCCGACGCTTTCCGACTTAGTTGGTGGTATCCAGGCTGTGACCCTGGGAGACGATGAAGCCAGACGGCGCGGTTCTCAAAAGACAGTTTTGGAACGCAAAGCGCCTCCGACTTTCGAGATTGCTGTGGAAATGTTAGAACGGCAGCGCTGGGTAGTCCACGAAAGCGTTGCTGACACAGTCGATACTCTCTTACGGGGACGTCAGCCGAGCCCGCAAGTCAGGACTGTGGATGACAACGGCAAGGTGAATATGACCCGCCAGCTTGTCGCTATCAACGGTCGTGGCGGACAAACACTCGGTGGAGAGGAATCTTTCCTACCACCAGCACGACAGGCTAACGGCTGGCGTGCAAATGGGCAAATGTTAGCCCTACCGTCACTATCTAGTGAAGCCCCAAAGGGTTCGGGACGAACTGAGTTTGACCGCTTGCTCGATGAATCCTTAAATGATCATAATGGCTTTGATTTCGCCAATAATACTAGACAGGCGGGACCCAATGGCGAAGATTTGCCACTGCACGTATATCCCTATGGCGTCAGTCGCAGCCAATTGGAGCAAGTCGTTGGCGTGCTTTCTTTACCAGTGGCATTGACAAAAGATCTCGATAGTGCTGATGCAATATTGGCACTGCGATCGCACGTCAAAAACCATGCCAAATTACGGCAAATGGCGAGAGCTCGTCAAGTGCCGATCCACATGATAAAGTCCAGCACCTTACCACAGATTACCCGTGGCTTGCGGCGCTTGCTGAACATCGACGATCCGGATGTCGGCGACGATCGCGAAATGCAACTGTTTCTTCACAGCGCCAGCGATGATGAGATGGACGCTCTTGAAGAAGCAAGACTTGCTGTAGAGCAAATCGTGATTCCTAAGGGACAGCCAGTGGAATTATTGCCTCGTTCTCCACAAGTACGGAAAATGCAGCACGAGTTGGTTGAACATTATCGCCTGAAGTCCAACAGCTTTGGCGAAGAACCAAATCGGCGTTTGCGGATTTATCCCGCTTAAAAGATGACAGGTGAGAGGGTACAGTTTTTCCATTCGCTGTACCCTCTCACCTGTTGCTCTAAAATCTGTGTTTGTGCCTAATTTGAATTCACACAAGGAATTCACACAAAATTTATTATTACTTGCCTGCCCACGTCGGTTTGCCCTGTTCGGCATTAGCGCTTCTTTCAGCAGTATCAGGATACAGAGAGCCAAAATCTTTTACAGCTTCTGCTGATTGTCCTGCAATTCTTTTGAGTCGTTCACCAGGAGCACCTTCAGTTTCGCGAGCTTCCCTATTCCATTCTCCTGTTGTTTTTGGTCTTTGGGAATCGTTCTGATCTAGTGCTTGGTTAATCTTGTTGGTTAAAGCTTTGTTACCACTCTCATTAGCAACGTTTGTTGTCAGCACTAGAAAGCCAACTAGAACAACAGCTAGAAAACGCTTGACTTGAAATTGGTTAAGTACGGAACTGATGTTAGCGATCGCCTTAGAAATCAGATTTGTCATCACAAGACTCCATGAGTTCATTTTCAATACTTTTCACAGTTTCGGAACTTCCGCAAGCTCGCTACAAATAGAGGTTGGCTTCAGCAATTGAGTAAAAAACCAACCTATTTTCAAGCCAGGGAGTTGTCCTGCATATAAGTCAAGACTAGCTGTAAAAAGGTAATGATTCTTCTAGCAGAAGTCATAGTTTGGTTGTAGACAACATAAGACTATATGTGGATTTGCAAAGGACACAACCCAAGCCGTATATTTGAGCTTATGCTTAAAATATGGTGGTTTTTGCTGTATTTAGCGGTTCCGGCTGTCTTGCAACGAAGTCAGAAGGGCTAGAGATAGTCAAGACAGATATAGCGATTTTCACCTATCCCACGTTGGTTTTACCCCACCCCTTAATCCCCTCCCCTTGCTAAGGGGAGGGGAGCCTAAGCGTAGCTTTGGCGGGGTGGGGTTCTTCAGGAATGATAAGTAATCCACCGAACTTGATATAATATGACGTATTTACAAAATTCTTGCCTGAGACACCTATGGGCAAAGAACGGGAGCATCCCAATTTTTGAAAAACACGTTTGTCATTCTGAGCGAAGTCCTGAGCGAAGCGAAGGAACAGGAGCGAAGAATCTCAAGTCGTGAACAAGGCTTGAGATCCTACCCTTCGGGAAGCCACTTCGTGTCTACATTCCGCTATCGCTCCATTCAGCATGACAATAAATTTAAACATTTGGGATGCTCCCCAAAGAACAGCCCCTACAAACAGTCTCTACTATACCCATTTGAGAACTGCTATAAAATAAAGGAACATAAAATCATCAAAACCTATAAACATTGCTGATGAGCAAGTTTGTATCTTTGCAGACAGTGATTGAATATGTAGAGGCTCTTTCAACCGAAGAGCAAGATTTACTACTGGAACTGATTTATAAAAGACGAGTTGAACAACGGCGTAAAGAAATTGCCAGCAATGCAGCACAAAGGCTAGAAGCAATGAGAACAGGTACAGCCAAGCGTGGTACTCTTGCTAACCTACGGACTGATTTACTAAGTGATATCATGTCCGTTTGAATACTTGTCATTGCGAGCGGAGCGGTAGCGTAGCGTGGCAATCTCAAACCCCTGCGATTGCTTCACTCTACTCCGTTGCGTTCGCAATGACATACTGTAAGTGATTCAGCGGACATGATATGACGAATGATATCATGTCCGCTTAAATGCTTGTCATTGCGAACGTAGCGATAGCGGGGTGAATCAATCTCCAGCCCTTGCGATTGCTGAGTCCCAAGGGGACACGCTGCGCGAACGCTACACTTCGTTGCGCTCGCAATGACATATTTCTACTTTAGAAAGATATGCGAATGCCTTGGGGAAGAAACTTTATGTAGAAATGTCAATAAGTGCGTAGACACAAAGCAGCAGGAATGCAGCAAGGCTTTTTCTACGATTTCAGCAACTACGGCATCCACGACAGGCTGAGTGATGATGGTATAACTCAATGGCATCCAGCCTTTCTGTCTTTAGGGAAGACTTTAGAAGAATGTGCCCAGAAGTACCGGGGTTTTTGCAAAAAATACCGTCCTCAACCCAAACCAGAAAAGCGCAACCACTGGGGAAATAAGTTATTCAGGACTTACGCAACTGGCACAGCGCGATCGCAATTTTATAGTATTTACGTACTATGTCAAAGTGGCGTACCCAGAGGGCATTGCTGAAATTAATAACAGTAATTGGCTGTGTTAAGTATTT
>JAESFT010000459.1_pt1 | contig 24441 bp, 31 predicted proteins | sample 9269451 | NCBI WGS metagenome assembly JAESFT01 (sample SAMN14502557, study PRJNA617106) | algae metagenome | isolation source: Scytonema hyalinum WJT4-NPBG1 and co-occurring heterotrophs from well... | place: USA: Mojave Desert, Joshua Tree National Park, California | collected 2006-05-25
TGGTACGGCCTACTCGACGACGACGCACCTGCGGTCTAACGTGGCGTTGCAGCAGACGGCCGGGCTATCGTATGCCTCGCTGCGCTCGGCTCGGGTGTATCCGGCCGCAGCTGAACTTGGGCGTTAGATCGCAACGAACGGCGAAGACGTGGACATCGAGCTGGCCACCCACAATCCCGAACAAGTATTCGCGCTCCGTGGACTGCACTGTGCCGAGGCAGACGCGTTCGGGTGCGAGGTCGAGGTGCGCTCAGGCGGCTTCTCGGCCCGAGTCCCATTCTGGCCCGAGCGTTTCACGCTTGAGCGCTTCCTCGCCGAGCTCCGTGCGATGGACCGCACGCTGACCGGCGAGGCGCAACTCCAGCCGCTGTGGGAGACGGAGTATGTCCGACTGCAGCTCGACCGTGCGGGCGGCGTCTGGGTCTCGGGGGAGGTCAGCGGGGGCGCAGGCAACCACCTGCAGTTCGGCTTCAGTACCAACCAGACGGTCCTCGCTCCACTCATTCGGGATCTGCAGCGCGTGCTCGTCTCCCGTCCGCCTGCGGTCTAACGTGGCGTTGCAGCTGACGTACGGGCTAAGGACATGCCTCGGTTGCGCCTCGGCACTATTGAATCCGTACGCAGCTGAACTTGGGCGTTAGGTCTCACTCCCCCCTCGACGTAGCACATGCGCTATCTGGCTGTCTTTGGCGGGGCATCCCTCATCCTCGGGGCACCGGGTGCTGGCGCCAAGCAGCCAGTAGGTGAGGCGCGGGCGGTGGTGGCGCGGCTGTACCGCGACTTCCGGGCGGACGCCGACAACCCGGCGGTCTCGTTCGTAGACCAGCCGCAGTCCGTGCTCGCGCGCTACCTCGAGCCGTCCCTAGCACACCTCCTCAGGGCCGAGCGCGCGTGCGTTGCGCGCACCCAGGCGGTCTGCCGGCTCGACTTCGCGCCGCTCTGGGCCTCGCAGGACCCGGATGCACGTGACGTGCAGGTCCGCGGCACGCGCGACCCGGCCGTCGTGATCGCCACGCTCACAGGCTCAGAAGGCAGCACGGCCACGGAACTCACGTACCGCTTGGTACGCACGCGGGCCGGATGGCGGGTGCACGACATCAAGTACCCAGGCGGCGCCTCGCTGCGGCGCCTGCTCACCCCCGTGCCGCGCCCCTGAGCTGCGGGGCACGCGCCGATGAGCGTGAGACCTAACGTGGCGTTGCAGCTGACTTAGGAGCTAGGGTGCGCCTCGCTCCGCTCGGCATTGGTAAGCTCCTACGCAGCTGAACTTGGGCGTTCGGCAGCACATCAACCCTCACGGATCGCCTCCAGCTGAGATGGCATCGCGCACGCTAGACGACGTCGTACAAGTTCTCGACGAATACCGCCAGCGAGCAACCTATGGCGCGGTCGCTGACGTGATCGGTAGCGGCGCGCAGTCTGTCATGGGCAAGACGCCGCGCACGCCGTTCTACTCGTGGGTCGTCAATGCGAAGACCGGGCTGCCAACCGGATACTCGCCGGAGGAGTGCCACCCGATGCTGCTGCGGAGCCGCTCACGCATCATCGCGGACGGGCGAGCGTTATACGAATGGCTTGAACGCCCAGAGTAGACCCGTCAGCGCGCGTGCTGCCGAACGTGACGTTGCAGCAGACGGGCGAGCTAGCGTGCGCCTCGCTGCGCTCGGCTCCATGATGTTCGCCCGCAGCTGAACTTGGGCGTTAGGACGCAACCGGCCTCCTTCTTCGAGCACGCATGGCACTCGCGCAGTGGTCGTGGCGTCGCATGGCGGCGCTCTGGGGCGTCGGGCTCGCACTGCAACTCGCCCTCGTCGCCCTTCCGCTGCTCCTACTCTCGGCGGGCGCCCCGCGTATCCTGCGCCAGGCCAGCGGGCGCGCGAGCGCTGGGCTGTCGCTGAAGCGGCCGACGCGCGCTGGGCCGCCGAGCAGCGCGCCGCGGCGCTCGCTCAGGGGCCGCGCATCCGGCCGTCGCGCGGCGACACGCTCTACCCCGTTGTGCGAGTGCCGTCGGGGCGTTCCGATCCTGCTCGGAGCGCAGCGCTGCGCGCTCGGCTGCGGCGTCCGGCACGCGGGTTGGCCGCCGTGCAGTTCGGGTTGGTGCCGCTCGCGCTCGTGACGCTCACGGGTACATGGGCGTTCGCGCGCCGTAGGGGGCGCCAGCCCAGTGCCACCGCGCCTGCGTCCTGACGTGGCGTTGCAGCTGACCGGCCGTGGGGAGCATCAGGTTGTGGTCCGGCCAGCCGCGTCGCACGATCGGGTGCTTCGCGCCCGCCGGCTCAGGGCCGGCAGCTGAACTTGGGCGTTAGGAGCAGACATCCTACGCGCAACGCATGTCCGTCCTCGACTCTCCACCACCGCGCGGCCAGTACGCCCAGCTCCGCGCCCGCACGCGCGAGCGCCGGATCGCCGAGCGCCTCGCCCGGACGCCGCCGGCGCGGCACGCCGCGCGTGGAGCCGTGCTAGGACTCGGGCTCGTGCTCCTCGAGCTGTTCGTCGCGCAGTGGTGACAGGCTGAGGGCCTCGCGTGGGGCACGTGGTCGGCGCGGCGCGTCGTGCTGGCCGCGCTCGTCGTCGGCGGCGTGGCCGGCGTCTGGGCCGCCATCGCGGCACTCGGGTGGTTGTGCTCCGCGGGCTGCGCCGCCGCGGCTGGTCTGTGTGAGGGGGCATGCGCGCCGAGCTGCCTAACGTGGCTTTGCAGCAGATGTGGGGTTCTCGGACTCGCCTCGCCTGCGGCTCGGCTCTATCGTGTTCCCACGCAGCGGAACTTGGGCGTTAGACGCACAACCAACGCGATCTCGTAGGCATGGCGGCCATCGGCATTCTCCTGGGATTCGTGCTCGCCGTGCTCTTTGGCGCAGGCGTTCTCGCGCTTCTGCGTCCCATCGCACGACGCGGGGCAGCGCTGTTCTATCTCGCCTGGGTCTGGGCGGGCATCCTCGGCATGATCGCGCTTTCGGTTGGCCCCGCGTTGGTCGGTCAGCCCGGAGCGCTGTCGCGCACCAGCGACGTGCCGTCGGTCGCAGACGTGCTCCTGCAGAGCGTGGTGCTCGGCACCATCTTCGGTCTGGCGGGCGCCTCGGGCTGGCGGCGGCACGCCGGTGGGGCGGTGTCGCCGTCTGCTTCAGCCGCCGGTTGGGAGGTGAGAGACGTCGCGCGCATTCTCGCGCTCGAGGCGGAGGGGCGTCCCGCGGGCGAACTTCGGCAAGCGGCACGCGCGATCCGGCAGACGGCGCGACGGAGTGGCCAGCCTTTACCATCGGAACTCACCGACTTCGTGAGCCGGCATCTTCGATCTGGCGTCTAAGGTGGCGTTGCAGCTGACAAGTGGGCTGTGGATTGCCTCGGCTGCGCCTCGGCGGTTGTATCCTTCGCCAGCAGCTGAACTTGGGCGTTAGGCGGGACCGGCGCCGTCCCGGCGCGTACGCACCATAGCGTCGCCAGTGGCGCGCGCATCTCCCCGGCCGCCCACCATCGCTCCCGTCGCTCCCGTCGCTCCCGTCGCTCCCGTCGTTCCCGTCGCACTCATGCGCCGCCTCGCTGCCCTCATCATGTTGCTCGGTGCCGCCACCGCGGCGCTCGGGGTCGTCGCGGTGGTCGGCGTCGAGCGGATCGACTTACCCCCTGCCCAGGTGCGCGCCATCGCGGCGGCCTTGCCGGTCGCCATTCTGGTGCTCGGGGTGGCGCTCCTCCCGGTGGGGGCCATCGTAGCGCGACTCGCGCTGCGTGAGGGGGAGCGTGTCGCGTCGGGGGCGGAGCGCTCGGCTGGCGCTCCCAGGCTCGGGGCGGGCCAGCAGCCCGAAGGCGTCGAGCGCCCCAGGGCTAAGGATCGCGTCAGCTAACGTGGCGTTGCAGCTGACGTAGGAGCTTCGGAATGCCGCGCCTGCGGCTCGGCTATCGGTAGGCTCCTACGCAACTGAACTTGGGCGTTGGCCCGGGAGAGCAGGCACGACACCACGCCACCCGCCAACCATGCCTGCCGCTCCGGTGCTCGATTTCGACGTCCTCGCGCCGCTGGCGGGCCGCTTCGCCACTTACGCCTTCGCCCGCCATCCCGAGTGGCGTCCGCTGGCGACATTGGCGCCCGAAGAGTGGTACAGTCCGGGCGTCCTCGTCGTGTCTCTGCGCTCCCCGCGTGGCGACCGCGTGCTGGAGGTGTTTGGCGAGACCGACCGGGTAACGGTGGCCTTCGGGACGGAAGCGGACCGCTGGCACGGGCACTACGAGCCGTGGCCCGACGACGCGGCGTCGGAAGCCCGCGTGTTCGCGGAGGCGCTCGACTGCGTCGCCGGCCTGCTCGCCGAGACGCGCGTGACCTTCACGCTCTACGCGGCCGACGGGCGCCAGACCGTGTTCGGCATCGCCGAGGCGGGGGAACGGCTCGACTACCCCGGCACGCACCGCATCGAGTTCCGCTCGTGGCTCGGCACCCAGGACGCTACCGTGTTCCCTGGCTAATGTGGCGTTGCAGCAGACGTGGGCGCGGCGGATTGCCTCGGCTGCGCCTCGGCTTCGAGTTCCCGCCCACGCAGCTGGACTTGGGCGTTGGGTGGCCGAACATGCCTCATCCCTTCCCATCCCTCGACTGTGACCCGGCTTCGTCGCATCCTGCCACGGATGCACCCGCTCCGAGTTCTGGCCGTCCTCGCGCTCGCCAGCTGCGGCGGCAGCGATCCCGCCGCGCCCGAGCCGCCAGCGCTCTGTACCGCCGCGACGACGCTGAGCGTCGGCCCCGGCGCCAGCCCGGAGATCCGCTGGTCGCCCGACTGCGTGGTGACCTCGGTGGCCGTCATGGAGTCGGGCGCTGCGGTGATGCGCTGGGTGATCCGCGTGCCCGACACGACGTTGCGGTCCCCGCAGCGCTACGGCGTGGCCCCGCCCGGTGGGACCGTCTTCGGGCCCGGCACCCCGCTCGTCTCCGGACAGCGCTACTTGGTGCTACTCGGCCTGCGGACCTCGGAGACGAACGAACGGACGGTGACCTCGGCGACCTACATCCCCTGAGGGCGCGCCGCCCAACGGAGCGTTGCAGCTGACGTAGGGTCTGTGAGCTTGCCTCGGCTACGCCTGAGCGTTGTTCGATTCCTACGCAGCTGCACATGGGCGTTAGGTGGCTACGTACATCGTGGCTCACTGCCAGGCGGTGCCAGGCTACGGTTTCAACGCCTCCCGCGTGAGACATGGCTCAACGGTGCCCCGCGACTTCGCGCCGTTCCCGTCAGTTAGCAGATGCCGCTGATGCGCTGCGCGCCATCAGGGGAGACGAATGTTCGGGCTCGTTGAGCGGAGACCACGCCTCCAGTGTGTCGCTGGGCAAGGACATCGGTGTACCCCATGAGGGACGGTGTCCGCGGTGCTGCGTCAGCCTGTACCTAGGCTGTACCTAGGCAAGCCACGGGGAGAACGGGATAGGTATGGCGACTACCTAGCGGCTGGCACTCGGGCTGCACGGTGCGCGAGGCCAACGTCGCTCTCTCTGCAGCTCACATCTGCCATAGCCCCCATGCGCCACGTTCGCCTACTGCCGCTGGTCGTCGCTGTTGCTGGGAGCTTTGCCTGCTCGGACTCAAGCTTTGCGCCGGAGCGCGGGCGTGTAGCCGGTACGTACACGCTGGTACAGGTGCGCGGGGATCCCCTACCGGTCGGCTACCAAGCGCCCGCCGGCGGCGGGGTCTTCGTGGACGGTGGGACGTTGACGCTCGGTGCTGATGGGCGGTACACCCTGCGCATCGAGCAGCGGCTTGTCATGGGCGCGACCCAACCGCTCTTCGCCGAGCCGTCAGGTGCCTACACGTACTCGCCTGCTGACTCGTCACTCACGCTGACGGACGAAGCCACGCAGAAGACCTCAACGGGAACGGTGAGCAGCAGTGGCCGGGTGGCTCTGCGCGTTGGTGGGGCGCCTTTCACGTTCGTCCGACGTTAGCCAGAAGCAGTTGCGGATGATCGGCACGCAGCCGAATGCCGGACACGGAGCACAACGGCTCCGCAGGCGCCGTGGTCGGCCGCAGGGCGACAGCATCGTGCCTACATGGTCGGTGAGGCAGCCACCTGACGTGGCGTTGCAGCTGAGGGGCGCGCCACACATCGTGGTGCGATGCCGGCGGGCTGCGTTGAGCGGAGCGGGCGACGTCGCCCCCACCCGCCGGGCGCCCGTAGCTGAACTTGGGCGTTGGCCAGCAACGAGCATCCCCGGACGCAGACCTCACGCATGAACCTGCCCGATGATCTCGATCCCGTGGTGGAGCGCCGCTTCGAGCGTCACGGCGCGCACGGCGTGACTGCGGTGCGGCTCTGCCTCGGACGCCCCGAGCGTGATCCGGTGCCGGGTGGGGATTGGCGCTGCCGGGTGGTGATCGCCGGGATGCCACAGCCGGTGGATCGCTACGCCTACGGCATCGACGGGCTGCAGGCACTCACGTTGGCGCTCGAGATGGCAGCCGCCGACCTCCGGTACGCGCGGCTGCCCGAGGGCGAGCGGCTGACCTTCCTCGGCGGGTCGGACCTCTGTCTGCCGCAGGCCGGCGCCGACGCCCCGAGCTGACGCGCGTCGATGCGGAGGGGGTGCTACGCCGGGCGCTTCTGCATCGCTTCCCCTGTGCGCTGGTGTACGAGGTTGCCCCGGCCGGCGACATCGTCGTCCTCGGGTGCTTCCACGTGCGTCAGGACGTGCAGGACTGGTCGGCTCGGCTGACGGCTCACGAGGCGTTGCAGCTGATAACGGAGTTGGGGGAATGGCGCCTGCGGCGCCAAATGTGAGGTGTCCTTGCAGCTGAACTTGGGCGTTAGGCGGCCCAGACTCGCATCACACCAAGAGGAGACATCATGCGCCCAGTGCTCACGTTCGCGGCTCTCTCGCTCGGTGCCGCGGCCCCGCTCCACGCGCAGGCGCGCGTGGAGCGGCTCCACCTCCGGGCGCTCGACCCCGCGGTGCGGGAGATCGCCTTCACGGTGACCCCGGGATCGACCGCGCACTTCACATTCGCGGCAGGGTCATGGTCAGGCCGCGATACGCTGCGGCTGCGGGTCTCGCCTGAGTCCCCGGTCGTCATGGAACTGCCGGCCGGCGCGTTCGCGCTGGAGTTGCGCGCGCTGCCCGGTGCGCCGTCGCTCTACGTGGAACTGGCGGAGACGCTGGGGATGCCACCGCGCGTGCATGTGAGCGGGCCGGTGGTTCGGGCGCAGCGTGCGGCGCACGGCACCTTCGGGCTCGGCGCGTCCTCCCGGTAAACACGACCGGCGCCGACGCACGTCTGCCTCACGTGGCGTTGCAGCTGACGTAGGAGCCATGGATTGCCTCGGCTCCGCCTCGGCTATGACGAGAGTCCTACGCAGCTGAACTTTGGCGTTGGACGCTCACCGGCATCCTCACGTCGTAAGGTGACTACTGATATTCGTGTCGGCATCGGGGCGGTCGCGCTGTACGTCGTACTCGCGCTTCTCCTTCTCCCTGCTTCTGAGTACACTCGCGCGCTCGGCGCCGCTGCCTTGGTCTTCGGCGGGGTCGCAACGATGGCGGGGCGCCTTGGCCGGGGGCCGCTCCCCGGCATGAGTGTGCTGGCGGTGGCGTTCGTCGCGACCGCGGTGCTCGTCATGCCGACTTTCCCTGCAATGGGCGGCGCCGTCCGGGCAGCCACTCCGGTCGGGTTTGTAGGCGTACAGGCCGCTGTCCTGCTCTGGGCGGCGCTCCGCTGGACGCCGCGCACGGCGCCGCGCGAACGGACGCAGCTGCGAAAGGCGCTGAGGGTCGGTGCTCTCGCGGCGTGCGGCCTGAGCGCCATCGCGACGGTCGGGATCCTGCTGGCGTTCGGACGGGAGGGCCGGCGGGCGGCCCCGCTGCTTCTCGTCTACCCGGCATACTTCGCTGGCATGCTCGGCGCAGCCGCCGTCTTCTGGGCACTCCAGTGTGTCGCCCACTTAGAGGCTGGACGCTACGCTATCGGTGTGCTCGGCGGCAGCTTCCTGTATGGCGCCGTGGCGCCGATTGTCGCGCTAATACGCCGTGAACCGCTCGTTCTGAGCGACATGAGCATGATCGCGCTCGTCTGTGCCTCGGATGTCGGGCCCGCGGTCGCGCTGAATGGGCTTCAGGGGGTCGCGGGTTCAAATCCCGCCGTCCCGATTGTGTAAGTATAAGTCGACGTTTGAGTTGCGGTTCTTGCGTCGCCGCTCATCAAAGGCGATGGCGACGCAGTGTACCGCGCGCGGTACCGACTCGCTCTCGTTTGAGCTATGCAAGGCGCGGGGCGGCCCTTCCTGGTGAAGGGCCGCCCCGCGTGCTTTGCCCATCACCATCTGGTAGACGGCGGGCCGGAATCGCTCAGCGCTCCGATGATCACGGGCGTGTGGATTGTGGCTCTCGCCCGCCGACGGGTTCCGCCGCGTCCGCTTCCCCGGCACCTCCGAGGCGCCCCGGGCGCTCACCGGTGCGAGCGAACCTCGTCCGCGCGTAGTCGATCAGCCACGCGGCCTGCATCAAGCGCTCGGTGGTTGCCTGATTGAGATAGACGTCGCGGCGCGTGGCGCCGTGGCCCGGGACCGCCTCCTGGCGGTGGCCGGTGATGGCGGTGGCCGGTGATGGCGGTGGCCGGTGATGAGGGACTTGACTACGTCGTCGGCTGTCCAGCCGTCGTACAGGTCGACGAATGCTCGGCGCCAGCCGCGCATCGCGCGACCCTCCACGTGCTCGATCCCGAGTGCCTCCTCAAGCTTTCTGCACCATGCGGTGATCACGCGGTCGTCCAGCGGCTGTCGTGGGTCCGCGGGACCGGCCGGCACGCGACCGCCCACGAGGCTCTTGCCGGGAAACAGTGGGTAATCCGTGATTCGGCCCTCGCGGTAGGCGTCCTCGAGGTCTTGCAGCACCCCCGCTTCCATCTCTAGGGCCAAGGCCACTCGCTGGCGCTCGCTGAGCAGGCGGATGCCCGACAACTTGTTGTCGGCGATGCCGAGTTCCGGCACCATGAAGGCACCAGTTTCTGCGACTCGTCCCAGGTGACTACGTCGCAGCCGCAACTGCTGTGCGTATCGCTGCTCAACTCCCAGGTCGAGGAGGAGGCGAAACCGCGCGTCCACCTCAGGCGACAACTGGCCCTCAGGGTCCGGGACGAGCTCCGTCCCATTCCATCGGTGCCCGCGCAGGAGTGCGTAATCCGTGCTCAGGTCGGCCGGGTCGAAGCGCGCCTCCCACTTGGCGTACGTGGTGCGAAGGTGCGTACGGAGCAGCGCGGCTTGGCGCGCCTCAAGTCGCGCGTGCGTGAACTGATGCGGGTTCTTCTGCCCTCCCACGCAGAACCGCAGCCGGAGTGCCTCGCCCTGCTCGGTGATGTGGCTGCGCATGACGTCATACGCCCCGGGGATGCCCCGTCGCGTTCGCGCGAGCACGGTCCGCACCTGGAAGCGGGGGTCGCTCAGGAGCTGCAGCAGCCGTTGCACGTCAGCCCGCGATTAGCGCGGACGGAACTCCTCTGTCTCGAACGCGAGTCCGAGCGCGTCAGCCGTCTTGGACAGCCGCGTCGTCAGGTCGCTCGGGATCGTCAGATTGGCCAGCGGCTTGAACACATCCGGCCGTTCGGACGCCGCGACGTTGAGCATGGCCCGCATCAGCTCCACCGTGCGCAATGCCCACGCGGTGCGGGCCCTCCGGACGCCGACGCTCTCTGTTATGGAGGCGCTGCTTCGCTCGGTATTGCCGCATCGTTGAGCGCCTGGCGGTTCGCCTTCGCCAGTTCAGACGGCTGCGCCTGAGCCATCGCCCTTCGATATGCAGCATGGAGCTGCTGCTCCCACGGAGCAAACTGGCTGTCCGCCCGAACGGGCGCATGACTCCGCGCCCATACCAAGTAATCTCGCCAGGCCGTCCGGTCGGCGCCGGCGCTCGCGCGAAGCATCGCCGAGCAGCAGACCAAACGCACGTCGGCCGCTACGGGCACGGCGGCCAAGCGTTCGTCGGGCAGCGCGATCCGAATCTCCTCTTCCGCCCTGCGCCATTCCGCGTCCTCTCTCGACCCGCTGTGACGAGCTTTGGTGCCGGGTCTGATCGCGTAGTCAATGGCGGACCGAACGTCCAACGTCAGATCCCCGTCGGACGCTCGAGGGGTGCCTACCGACCGGTCAATCTCGGAAAGCCGTGCCCTCGCTTCGGCCATGGCGGCCACTTGAGTCGCGGGGTCGGGACGGGCGTTCTGGTCTCGCATGGTCTTGATGCTCAGCGTCAGGCGGCTGTAGCGGCGGACTCGCGGATCCCAAAGGCGAGACTGTGGGCGTCGCCCGCCGGGCGCCTCTTCCACGATGAGGCGTCGCTCGTCGGGCAAGAGTTCGGCGAGTCGGATGGGGCGGCGGGGTCGGGGCATGGCGCCTCCGTGAGCGGGCGAACGCGCACAGCCTCGTGCCGGCGCGTCGGGAGGCCCAGTGCGACGGCTCGGAAGAAGAGCTCTCGACAGTGCCGCCCGAAGTCATCACGAGACTCGGCGGTCCAGTCCGGGGGCACGCCAGTAACGTCACCCTCCACGAGCGACGCCAAGTCGTCGTTCGTCTTGCCGTCGCGACGATCTTGGTGCGAGCTCGGGTGAGCCTCAGCAGCGTGGCTTCGCTCGACGCCGGGAGCAGCCTCCCCCACCGCCGGGACCGTCTTTAGAGGTTCCGCGACTCCTCCATCAATGGCCGGATCGTCCTGTGCGGCGTCCGGTCGCATCGCCGGAGCAGTGGGCGCCGGGGGCTTGGGCGTCGCCGCGAAGGGCGAGGTCGACCCAAGTGCGTCGAGGGCAACGGGCTCGCAGGTCTGCGTGTGGGATGCGAACGAAGCCGGTCTCGTTTGGCTCGAGCGGCTCGTCGCCCACGCCTCACGACGAGCGATCAAGGAGGTCGCGGCCACAACCTCCTGTAAGAGCTGGTTGCGCAGGGACCGCTCACGTTCATCGAGCAGTACGACGTCGGAGTAGAGCGCCCGGACCATCGCAAGTGCTTCTGCGACAATAGACTGCGCGTCTGGCGCGGACCTGCTTACGGTCGCAGTCGGGCACTGGGCCGCCATCGACGGGGTATCCATGGCTGACAGCCAATACGGTCCCCAAACTTTCTCCCATGGCGAGGCCCCGGCTCACCCCGGAAGCGATGCTCGAGCGTAGAACGCTCGCGCTCCGCACCTATCAAGAGACCAAATCGTTTCGCACGGCTGCGGCGGTCGCCCACTGCTCGATTCCCGCGGTCCGCACCTGGTTCGCGCTCTCGCGGGACGGCACCACCCCGCCGGACGTCATCTGGCACAAGAGCGGCCGCATCGGCCGGACTCCCAAGCAGCGCCGTGGGGGGAGGCCGGGTTGGACCGCGTGCCGGCCGGGCGACGTCGCCCGGCGGACGCGCGCCCGCTGACGACCATGACGCCCCACGCGACTCGTACGGCTGCCGCGGCGACCCGGCCCAAATCGCCTTCCAAGTCGCGGGCTGGTGGCAAGGGCCGCGGGGCAAGGCCGGACCGCCACGCTGAGTGGTGGAGCGTGATCGTAGAACGCGCCCTCCGCGCACGCCTTCGTGACTGCCCGCCAGCTGGTCAGGAGGGCTGGACCACTGAGGCTCTACGTTATGCGTTCCCGGAGTGGGCTCCCATCTTCGTCGGACGCTTGGACGACTTCGCCTTGGCTCGCGAGCTTGAGCTGGCCGGATTCGCCCGCTCGAACTGTGGGCGCTTCTGGCAAGCGGACGGCTAATCGGCTAGCAGACCTACTCCCGCGGTGCCGCGAGAAAGTTTGGGGCGCACGGCGCGCCCTGCGTGTTCACCTAGGCTCTCCCTCGTGCGGGAGCTGCTAGCTCGATCCTGCACCGGGACGTGTCTACAGGGACGCGTCCCGCCCTCTTGGGCTGAAGGAGGACGACGCAGGTGCAGCAGGACTCCAACCGCGACGACTCGCGCGTCGCGCCCTTGGTCGCCGAGAGCGACGCCCGGACGAAGCCCCTGATTGCGCGCACCCGCATGCGCGCGCCGAACGTCGATCCGCGGATCCGCGACGGCCGCCCGTTTTATCGGATCATGATGGAAGCCGCGACAGAGATGGTCTCGCACTGGGAAGTCGACGCCGCGCGAATGCTCGTCGACACTGTCGTCGCGGACGTCGAAAGTGGCGCGCTGCCGACCGCGCAGGAGGCGCCTGGCCGACTGCTCGCGGCCTGCATCGGCGCGGCCGAGCAGCTCGTCTCGTCCGCACCTGAGGTCTTGACCAGCCGGTACGGCTCAGGAGCGCCCGACGTCCTTCAGCTCACCAGCACGAGCAGGTTTCGGCTCGACGACTACTCCGTTCCAGGGCGCTGGAGCCGGATCAAGTGGAGGACTCCGCTTCACCCCTTCATCAGCTTCGAGCTGTCGTCCTCCGTCGACGCGGAACCGTCAGGCTCCCAGGGATCTGCTCCAGACGACCCGAGCTGGTCGGGGCTCGCCGTCTGTGAGGCTCTTCACTCCCGCATCGCGAGACTCGCGGAGTTGATCCGTTCGGGCAGAAGCGGTGAGATGCCGCTCGGCACGCCCCCCGCTGCAACGGTCGTTCGGGCTGGAGACCTCATCTCGGCCGCAGACCTTGGGTTCGCGGTGAGCTTCGACCTCAGCGCCTACGCCCAGCGCGCGCTACGCGACGCCATTCTGTGCGAAGCGCTGGTGGACGCTCGAGCATGTGGGACCCTGAATCTGCGCTCGACCCCTTCGGCTGTCGGAGGGACGATCCCGTGCTGGATCGGCGAGCCGCTCCCGGTCTCGGCCCCGCCAGCGCCGCCGGGACGCAGACGGCGGACGCGGGGCTGAGGCGCGGCTGCGCGCCGCATTGTCGGGAATCAATGCGACTCGGCGGTGCGCGCGGCCTCAAAGCCCAGTGCGGGACGGAAGTGTACGGCAGCCCGGGCGACGCAGTCAGGCGTAGCGTAATCGGCGGCGGGCGCTTGTCGTCGGCTGGCCCGCCGCCCGCTTCGCAGGACGGGCGCTCAACGCGCTTCGGCGCCCCGCCGGGGCCCAGTCGATGAGGAGCGCGATGTGATTGTCGCCGTTGCGAGATGGAAATGCGCTGCCATGAGGCGCTGTGGAGAACGCCCTTGAGCCAGCATCGCTGCCAGGTCTCACGGTTCTGTAGGCCATCATGTGTAGGCTCTTCTCCGCCTCGGCCATGACGCATCCACCTTCGGATCAACCCGCAAGGGACCCCCACGCCGGCACCGCCGGCCTCGAGCCCGGGCGCATCTGGTGGTCGGAGCTGCCGACGCTATTCGGCTGCTCGGCTTCCACCCTCGTCCGGAGACTCCGGCCCTCGCTTAGCGCCGAGCCGCATGGCGCCCCGGCGTCGGAACGCGACGCGATCCGCGCCGAGAACGAACGCCGACGGGAGCATCGCAGGCTGATCGCCAAGCGTCTGGACCTTCGCCGTAGGCGAACGAACCATCCCCTCACCCCGTACCGGTTTCACGTCGACGAGGCTGCAGCGCGAGCGCTCGCGCGCGAGTGGCGAGGCAATCAGGGCGGCGACGATCCCGTGGAGGATTGATCAGCTCTCCAAATTGATTGCGGCTGCCGCTCGTTCGTCGGCCCAGACGGCGGCGATGTGCACCTAGCGACCTGCAGACGCGCGCTGCACTCGCGTGGTCGCCCTTGCCTCCCAGATGATGCGGATGGGGTCCGGCAACGCGTCTCCGCCTGCACGACAGCGGTCGAGCAGCGCGCTCCAGGCCTCCGACCAGCTGACGACGTTATTCGGGTCCTCCGCCGCGTCCATCAGTCGGCTGAAGATGAGCGGGTGCTCCCAGCTCGACGTAGGGCGGTCGAGGTGTGCCTTCATCGTCGCGGTCACCCTGGCGTAAGTGCCTTTCAGTGTCTTGTCCCCGTCTCGGGTAGCCTCACGGGCGATCTGCGCCCCTGACCGCACGATGTGGGTGTCCTGGTCCACGCGGCGCACCACCGCGTGAGTTTCCTGCAAGCCGAACCAGTACGTGGCGTAGAGGTGTCGGAGAGGGTGCTCCGTGAGGAGATACCCCCAACCCGCCTTCAGTGCTTCGTCTTTCGTTCCAGGCACGGCGCGACCGAGGGCCTCACGCATCACGGAGAGGAGGGCTTCGCCGCACGCATCGGCGATGTCCGAGCCGTTGCCGCCGTATCCGCCCCAGCGGTTAATACGGGAGCCGTTCCTGTCGGACAGGAAGAGCGCGAGGTCTCCGTCCTGAAAGGCTTGAGCCATCGTCCGACCACGGTCGAGGCCACGAGCAACCGCTCGTGGCCACCACACCTCGCGGAGGTACTCCGCGAAACGATCCAGATCGAGGATGCTAGGTCTGCAGACCCACTCCGCCATCGGAGCCAGGCGCTGCTTGAGCGCCGCATCCTTGTTGTCTGGGAAATGGTGAAGACGTCCGCCGACTCGGGTGCGCACGCGAAGCACCCGATCCAGAGCACCGTCAGGGCGAAACGTTGCCTGAAGCTCGAACTCTCGGTCGGCGCCGGTGCCCACACGTCCGAACTGAAACTGGTCAAGTCGGAGCGGGACACTCGCTGGTACGGCGAGCGCTGCCCAGCGGAACAGTGCGGTGCGATACGTCGTGATAGCTTCCGCGCGATCCGCTGGCGTGCGGGCCTGCTTGACCGCGGAGGCCAGCGCAGGCAGCTGCACAAGCGTGAACCACGGAAGGCCCAGTACGACGAGCTGGGGAAGGGTCACGTGATTGAGCAGTCGCCCGATGTCACGTGCGGTCGGCTTTCCGGCCGCCTCGTGCAGGGCGCGAACCGCCTTCAGCCACTCGCGATACTGGAGGTCCGCGGCGGCCCAGCGCTCCGGCTGCTGCTTCACCATCTCATCGCGTACCACGGCCCGCACCAGGAGCCATACGCGCTCGAGGTCCCCTCGCACGCCGGGAGGCACGAACTCCTGTTCGGCGCGGACGATCTGGCGGATCGGGGCCACATCGAGCAAGTATCGCGTTATCGCGTGGAGAAGCGGCACGTCACGCGGAGGTGTGGTCAGGCCGACAGACGCCGCGATTCCGTCGCGTTCGGAGTGGTCGACCGCCAACCCTCCGAGTCGCTGCCCCGGAACGAGTGTCTCACCTAGCGCGAATGGAGTCAGCGTCGTGAGGTTGACCCCAGGGAGCATACCCGCGACTGCCATACACTTGATGGCGTACCCGACGCGATACGTGGCCTGCGTAACGGTCTCCTGGGTGTCGGGACTTACGACCTTCTGGGTCGCCTTGAGCCACGTGTCGAGCCAACGGGCGAACTGCGGGAGGTCACGCGCGAGACCTGCCTTCGGGTCGGCACTCCAATCCTCGCCGAACCGGCTGTAGCTGGCGCCTTTACGCTTCTTGGGCCAAAGCGGAATCCGCGACACGTCGAGCCCGCGATTCTCTGCAGCAAGTCGTGCCTTGCGCACGGCGTGAAGCAGGTTGTTGACGACATGCTGCGTCATGCCGGCGCCGCGCAGTTCGCAGGCGAACGTGTCCGGGTCGAGGGGGAGACCCTCCGGTCCATCAACCCCCCGTGCGGCAAGGAAGTGCGCGACACGCAGCAGGCAGGCGCGCGTCGTCTGCAACCCCCTATAGATGGCGAGCGCTCGTCGTTCACGCGGGCGTGCACCAGGCACGGCGAGAGCGTCGAGCAGCGGACGCCATGCTGGGGTCGCGGCCGCACCGTGATCGCGCCCACGCCGACCGCGGGGAACCAGATTGGGGTCGACGACACGGAGTGCTTGGCGGCAGCGCGCCGCCGCATTGCGCGCGGCGGTACGCGCCGACCGGGTCGTACCGCGAGCGCTGAACACCGCTTGGCGGGCAGCCTCTGGCGCCAGCGGCAAGAGAGGCCGCAGATCATCGCTCAGCACCCGTTCGCGCGCCTGCGCCTGGGACAGGCCCTCCCGCTGTCTCAAGACGGCAACCAGCCCCCGCTTGGTATCGGACAGGATCTGAGCGACTGAAGCGGCGGCGAATCGTCGGCGACGAGGCGCGTGTGTCGGCGCCGCCCGGACGAGAGCCTGCAGCGAATCCCAGGTGATAGGGTAGCGGGTGTCGATCATCTTGGCGGGGGGGAGGCGGCATCCGAGGCGACCGTAGCGGCGCCGGCGGGCCGGACGCCATCCCGCCGAGCATCTAGTGCGAGCGCGGGGGCGAGGTGGGGCACGTGGGAGGCGGGGCGGTTGATGCACACCCGTTCCTCTGCGGGTATCCATGAGTTGTCATCGGGGTTCATGGGGTAGCAGCAGTGACGGCAGGTCGACACCGACCGGTGCCAGTCGGTGTGCTCCTGCCATCACTGGCCGCAGGGTGTCACGGGTTGTCAGCGGGTCATCCGGTTGTCACGCAAAGGGTTGCGTTCCGTATGAGCTCCTAGGGCATACGCGAGGTCGTACCGCCCGTCGCATCAATCCCGGAGGCACGGGAGCGCGCGACCCCGGAGTAGGGCCGCAGCTCGCGTGACGCCGGGATAGCAGGCTGGGCGGCGGCAGGTCGACGGTGCATCTTGGGGGACAGTCTCCCCCCCAACCAGTAGCCGAGCGCGCCCGTTGTGCGGTCCCACAGCCCCTCGCGCGTCCACCGGCGCTGGCGCGACGCGACGGTCGACCACGGCCCGTAGCGCTCGGGCAGGTCGCGCCACGCACAGCCGGTCGCGTGCCGGTACAGCATGCCGTTGAGGACGCGCCGATGATCCTCGTAGTACGTGCCCTTCGTCTCGCGGGCGGGCAGGAGGGGCGCGATGCGCGCCCACTCGGCCGCGGTGAGCTCGTGCCGGTGCGCCATGCGGCCTCTTCGACGGCGACCCCGCCGAGCGCCGCACGCCCCGCGCCACCCCTGTCACACAAAGCCTAGTACCTCCGACCGCCTCCCACGCCTCACACGACCGAACGAAGCGGTCTACCGCTGCGCCGAGTGCCGCGATGGTCGTATCCCGCCGCGAGCGCACGAGGGAGACGGGCCGGGTCACGAGGCGCCGAGATCGTCACGCAAACGGTCGCGCTGCTCGCCAGCGCAGGCGGCGCCGGCGGCCCGGCCGACGGCCGCGTGGGCGGCTCTATGGCAGCGCGTCCCCGGTCTCGGCCAGCCACCCTACAATAGCGCGCTCGACCTCCGGCTCCGGCAGCAGGGTGTCCGGGTCCGTCTCGCCGAAGGTCACCTCCGCACTCGCCTCCTCGTCTGCGTCCGCCGGCCAGGCACAGACGTTCTGCCCGCCCGCGGCCACGGCTATCTGCCACAGCAGGCCGCCGCGCAGCACCTCGAATCCCGCATCCTGCGCGAGCGCGCGACGGAGGTCGGCCGCCGTCGTGACGCGCCGGATCACCGGCCACGGGTCGCTGGGGCAGACCTCCGCGTCCGCGCCGGCCGTCGTGCGCTCTCCCCGCGCGTCGGTCGGCTGCTCAGTCGTCAGGGGCCCGAGGACCGGCGGTTCCGTGCCGGATAGCTGGTGCTCGGCTGCGATCACCTCGCGCATCGCCTCGGCGACTGGGAGGTTGTTCTGCCCGAAGCGAGGCGCGTGGCTCAGGATCAGCCGGACGTTCGTGAACGGGCGCGGGGCGGCAGCGTCAGGGGGGGCGGTGTCGGCATCGTGGGCTCCGGCTGGGGTGGCGAATGTCAGGGACGATGGCTGGCACATGGGCTGGCACATGGGCTGGCACACGGGCTGGCACATGCCGGCGCGAAGGCTCGGTCAGCGCCTGCGGATCGGCGCGAGGTTGTGCCCCGAGGCTATCCGGACGGAGCGGGGGGACGGGCGAGCGCGCCTCCGTAGGCCTCCCTAGGGCGCCGACCCGCCGCGCGGGCTGCGAGGCGGACGGCAGGCGCGCCGATATGCGCGTGTTGCTCGCCGCGTACTGGTCGACCAAGCGGTGGGACGCCTCCCTCGAGCCATGTCGCGCATCCGCACCTCGGCCGCGCGGCGATCTCTGAGCTGGCGGCGCCACACGCCTGCCGCGCACCGTCATTGTTCTGCCGGTCACCGGCGCCGCTCGCCGCGTCCTGCGGTCGAGCGCGTCCGCAAGGTGCTCACCGCCCCTGCCGCCGTTCCGAAGAGCACCGCAACGTGGTCCCTGGGGCTCGCTCCTGCGCATGTCGCCCGCGCCGCACGCTCGCCGCACCGTGTGCCGCAGCAGCTGCGGCCTGTGATGGCGCCGGCCGCGTGCTGCTCCCGTCCGCGGCGGTGCGCCTCACGAGACACGTGGGCGAGATGCGCGTCAGCGACCGCGGCGTGGTGGCCGCGAGCGTGTCATCGAGCGTTTCGGGCGGGTACCGGCGGCGACCGACGGGTACCAGCGGGGCTGGCAGAGCCGCCGTCCCGGCATCGTGGTCGTGGGGCGTGTGCTCGCCCGTACGGGGCTGGCGCGCGGCTCTGCGGGCACGCCCGCCGCGTCTGCACGCCCGGCGTCGGCTCCCGCTGGGGGAGCGGTGTAGCGCGTCCTCGCGCGTGCCGAGACTTGCGGGCGGCTGGTTGTGTTATTACGCTTGTTATAACGCACCAGAACCCGCACCGGAGTTGAGCATGGAGACCGAGACCTACGCGGTAGCGCCGGCCAAGATCGGCAACTCGCGGGGCTACCGGGTGGACGCGGCCCTCTTCCAGGCGCACCCGGAGATGCAGGGGGGGAATCTCGAGGCGACATACCTCGGCCCGAGTACGGTCCTGCTGCACCGTCCGCTCCTCGGCGTGAAGAAGGGCATGGCCACCACAACGACGGAGGAGGTGGACCCCGTGATCGCCGCGTACCTCGCGTGGACCGAGCGTACGATGATCGCCCAGCCCGGTCTGCTGCGCCCCCTGAGTGCCCAGGAGTTCGCGCTCGCGGAGGCGCTGGTCGGGAACGTCGAGGTTGACCTCGAGAACGACCGACTGCCGGACGACTTCGAGCTGCCCTGAGAGGCCGCCCCGCGCCCGCCACGACGCCGCGCGTCGTCGCATCGGCACGGCGCCGCCCGCGTCCCGCGACGGGCACTCCGTTCGACAGGTGATCGGGGGGCCAGCGTGGCCCCCGGATCACGTTTCCCGTTGGCCGGTCCGAGCCGCGCGTCCACGTCGTAACTGCCACGGTATGAGCCCCAAGGACTCCGCCAAGGATCCGTCGCAGGATTCGCCGAAGGATCCCGCCCAGGACCGTCGCACTGCAGAGCGGCGGAAGGCGGACCGCCGGACCAGCGCTGACCCGGAGGCGCGGAAGGCGGTCGGCGCCAAGGCAGAGCGCCACGACGCGTCCGTCCGACCGGTGGAGCCCCTCGTCATCAACGGCTGGACGTTCCTGATCGCTCCTCACTTCGCGTTGCGCTGGACGAACCTGGTCCGCGCGGTGATCGGCCTCACCGCCACCGGAACTGCCGCGACGGTCGGCGCCGACCGCGTCGGGCCCGAAGCCACGATGCTGCGGGCGCTGATCCGAGTCATTCGCGACCACATCGCGCGCGACCCGAACGATCCAGCGCACCGGCTGAAGGCGGATCTTGGCGCCTGGCGCCGTGTCAAGTTCCTCGGCCGCTTCCGCCTCTTCTTTCGCTTCAGCAGCAGCCCGAAGCCGGTGGTGATTCTCACGTGGCTCAACGACGAGAACACTCTGCGGAAGGAAGGCGCGTCGACGGACCCGTACGCGGTGTTCAGCGGGATGCTCCGGCGCGGTGAGGTGCCAGACACCTGGGACGGACTGCTCGCGTCCACCAGGCCGCTTCCTCCTCCGCTCCCCGAGGTCGAACGGTAGGGCCCGAAGGGCCCGAGTGGTGGTCAGACGCAGATCGCCACGGAGAGTCAGCCATGCTCGATTCGGCACCGAGGCGCGCCTCCGCGCGCCAGCGGCCACGGCGGCGCCGTGAGCGCCGCCACGCCGAGCAAACCCGCCGGCGGCGAGCTTCGGATTCAGACCACTAGACCGTGCCGGCGAGCCAGCCTGCGACGCTCGCACGAAGTCACCCCGAGTGAACGGTGCGCTGAGGCGACCACGACGCACGACTGTGAAGCACTCTGGTGCGTCGCCCGCGTCGCCGACGTGGGCATCCCACGCCTGCTGTAAGGCCTCTGCCCCCCGTGTCGGGGGCAAGGCTGACGTCTCGCACACGCGGTCGGGGAGAGCATCGGGATCCGGCGCGGCAGCGTACGGGCAGAGACCGCCGGTCACGCCACGCGCCCAAGCGGCGAGGAGCGCGTCATGGGAATGGCACAGCTGCGCGGGGTTCTCCGCCCACGCGAGCACCGTCCTCTCCGTGAGTCCCGTCGCTTCGTCGATGCGCGCGGGCGCCAGCGCCCCGCATCGGACCGCCGTGCGGAGCGCTGCCTCCGGGCCTTGGCAGCCGCTCTCTCGTCGTTGTCAGCGGGGAACGGCCGCCACGATGGCGGCATGGATGCGTTTCGTGCGCTGTCGCTCGTGGTCGTACCTCCAGCATACGCGACTCGCCGCGCACGTGGCCATCGGTGCCAGTTCGACGTAGGGCGGCGCCGATCCCCTCACGAAGCGCGTCGCCGCTCAGCGGGGCGGCGCCGGCACCGGGATGGGTGAGAACGCCTTGAGCGCCCGCACTCTGCGCCCGCACGTCTCCGGAAGGCCGTGGCGGGCACCCACGTGGCACGTCACAAAGGGGGCGCCGGCGGGGCGTGGCTGCAGGGCGCAGCCCTGGTGCCGCCGGTCTCCGATGAGCAGCGGGGCACCGTCCGCCCTTCTGGTCACCGGCAATAGCGACCCTCGCATGACCCTCCCCCCTCCTGAGGAGCGGGGATTAGGGGTCGAGTGATGGGCTCAGCCGAGCGAGTTCCCGGGCAAAGCCGCTGGGTGTCCTGCCCGCCAGCCCGCTGTGCGGGCGCGCCGTGTTGTAGTCGCGCCGCCACGCCTCGATCTCCGCTCGGGCATCGGCCAGGTCGAGGAACCACGTCACGGCCAAGCACTCGTCGCGTAGCCGGCCGTTGAAGCTCTCGATGTAGGCGTTCTCCACGGGCTTGCCTGGGCGGATGAACTGCAGCTGCACACCGCGGCGGTACGCCCACGCATCGAGCGCGCGGCTCGTGAACTCCGGCCCGTTGTCGCACACCAGCGTGGTCGGCAGCCCACGCGCGCCGGCGAGTCGCTCGAGCACCGCGATCACGCGCTCGCTCCCGAGGTGCGTGTCGACCTCGATTACGGGGCGCTCGCGTGACGCGCTCCGGCGCGTGAAGTCGTCCACGACGGTGAAGCCGTGGAACGCGCGCCCGTCTGCGAGCGTGTCGCGCACGAAGTCCATCGACCAGCGCGTATCTGGCGCCGTGGGCGCAGGCGGCACCACGCCGGGGCACGCTCACGCGCTTGCGGCGCCGGCGGCGCGCGACCGCCAGGTGCTCCTCCGCGTAGAGGCGCTCCGTGCGCTTGTAGTTCACGACGAGCCCCTCGCGCGCGAGCAGCCAGTGCAGGCGTGGGCTCCCCCAGCGCGGCCGCTGCACCGCCAGCTCGCGCAGGCGCCGCCGGAGCGGCGCATCGCGCTCCGCCCGACGCGAGCCATAGCGGTAGCTCGACGCGCTGAGCCCGACGAGGTGTCGGGCACGACGCTCACTCACGCGGCGCTCCGTTCGCAGGTAGGTGACCGCGCACCGCCGCTGCGCCGCGGTCACCACTTTCGTCCCACCACGTCTTTGAGCAGCGCGATGTCGAGGCTCAGGTCCGCCACGAGGCGCTTCAGGCGCCGGTTCTCGTCCTCGAGCACCTTGAGGCGCTTCGCCTCGGCCAGTTCCAGGCCGCGGTACCTACGGTACCCTTCGCCCGCCAGCGCTGGAGCGTGTTCTTCGAGATGCCGTGCCGGCGGCAGACCTCCAGCACTTTGCCGCCGGCCTCGACCTCGCGCACGATCCCGTGGATGTGCTCGTCCGTGAACCGACTCTTCCGCATCGGACCCTCCCGCCTCCCGGCAGGTCAGGACCCATAATCGGTGCTCCTCACCGCGGGGGAAAGGTCATGCGGGAGGCGCGCCGGCCCAGCTAGCCTGTCAGCATGCCGAGGTCTACGGCTCAAGCTACGGATCTTGAATGTGTTGCCAACTATTTCATGCACAACCGCAAAACACCAGCGTCGCACACCCAAAGTGTGCGCTCGGTCGACGACGCTGGATGTCGGCGCGGGGACGGCAACGTGACCAGAGCCGAGATCACGCGCTTTTGGCACCAAAAGCGCGTGCCTCCTAGGCTAGGATGTCTCGGGATCGGCGACTGTCCGGAGGGGAGCGTGCCGGTATCCGGGTCGCTGCCGCCTACGCCACGTCGTCGGCGCTCGTCCGGTCGCGATCCAGGGCCCGCAGCAGGGCGTCGCGCTTGCGCGCTAGACACAGTGCGGCTCCGTCGCTGTCGTAGAGGTACGCCACCAGCCGTTCCACGTCGCCGCGGGCGCGCCACTGCACGCGCGCGCAGGTCCAGCGGAATCCGTTCCGCGACACGCACGGCGTCAGGCCAAGACCGAGGCGCCTGGGAAGGAGATGAGCGAGTGTCGTCATCAGCCCCGGACTGCCGCACCAGCCGAAATTCAGCCCATAGGTGCCGTCGGCGCGCTGATAGGCCGTGATGCCGTCGCCGTCGAACAGGCCGAGGAGCCAATAGCGCTGCAGGTGCTCCGGCAGCGCCCACGGGTAGATGGTGCGCTCGGACTTTCGTGGCACCACACCCGAGCGCGCGAGCGCGCCTGCAAGCGGCCGGCTGGAGACCGCGAGGGCCGCGACCGGGTACGCGCGGTCACGCACACGCGCTTCGTAGTGGTAGATGCGGGTCGGGCTGGTGCCGAGGATCGCTGCCACGCGCTCGAGCAGCGTCACATCGCCCGCCCGTACCTTCAGGCTGATGATCGGGGCGCCGATGCCGTTCGGCCGCTCGTATACGGAGCCGTCCGCGGTGAGCAGGCCGAGGAGCCACGCCTGCTGGGGCTCTCGGACGTCGTCCAGCGCCTCGTGGTGCACCGGGTAGACCTCGGGATGACCGGGCGCGCGCACTACGATGCCAGCCGCGCGGGCGTGGACTGCCAGCGTCTTGCGATTGATCCCGAACTGGAGCTCGACCTCGCGGAGTGGGGCGCCGTGGCGTAGCGCGTCCAGCGCGTCGTGCAGGAACTCTGAGTTCCGGAGTGAGCGGGGCATGTAAGCCTCCTCGCGAACTCCGGGCGGTGGGCCGCGCACGATGCGCGGCCCGACACACCACCCGGGCTGGCGAGGAGCGTCGGAGCAGCGCGGCGGGGGCGCAGCGGCACCCCGACCGAGGGGTGCCAGGGCGACTACGCGCTGCCACCGGGGTGCGGAGGCGAGCGTGAGAGATGTGCGGCAGATCCGCTCGTGAGATGTTCACCATGGATCGCCGCGCGCGAGCGCCGCCGGCCCGGAACACGGGCAGACGGCGCCGGCGCTTCGATCAGGACTGGGGCTCGCCGTCAGCGATCACTCGCAGCTAGTTCTTCGCATCTCGCACCGCGGCAAGCTTCCCGTCACGGATCAGGAGGTAGAGCCGCGACGGCTTGCTGCCCCGGCGCTTCGCTGCCTCACAGACAGAGAGCGTCGTCTGTCCGTTTACGATCAGGACGGGAACCGCAGGTGGTCGCCCGCCGCGGCGCGGGGGCTCGCTCGTGGCGGCAGCATCCTCCGGCTCACTGGCTGCGCTGGCACCGACAGTTCCCCGGATCTCGTGGCTCGCCGCGGCAGCAGCGTCGCCCGAGACCGCACCACCGAAGATGTGCGCGCCGTTCGCCTCGATGCAGCCGACGACCCCCGGCAGCGCGCTGGTCGGGACGCACGACCCGGTCTCGCGCGGCTCCGGCCCCGCCGTCGCGGCAGCCTACTCCGTCGTCGACCGAGAGCAGGGAGCGGTCAGCTCATGCGACAGGGTGTGCGACGACACGTCGGGGAGCGGCGTGAGTTCCGCGGCGATCTGCTCCGCGAGAGCCCTCGCCCGCGTGTGCCGAACACTGGGGTTCTCCATGCAGGCCGCCACATCCAGCTGGAGGGTGAGGTAGGGGACCAGATGGCGCGTCTTGAAGTTCGTGAGCAGGAGGAACTGCAGCATCGCCGCTGTGCAGAGCTGCAGCTGGTTCGACGGCAGCGGTGCGGTACGGTAGGCCCCGGGGCCGGCGTACGTGAATTCCTGTGCTCGCACGAGGAGCTCGTAGTCGGCTTCGTGCGCCAACGCGCGCTCCGGTCCGTCGGGTGCCACGGCCAGCAGGAGCTCCATAAGGCGCGTGGGCGCGGACCGCGCCAGCTCCGTGAGGGTGAAGGTGAGGAGGTTGTGCACCACGGGCGCGACGGGCGTCATGGCGGTGCTCTCCTGCCCATTGGCCAGCGACGGGGCGGGGAACTGCGGGGATCTCATAACGCTCTCCTTCGGAGGGGGCGGAGCACACACCCGGTTAGAGCCGCTAACAGAACCGAACTTGCGGAGGGAGGCGAAGCATGGCGCCTCCCATCGTACCTGACGAGCTGTGGCAGATCATCGAGCCGCTCCTGCCGCCGGAACCGCCGAAGCCCAAGGGTGGA
>JAESFT010000460.1_pt1 | contig 24399 bp, 28 predicted proteins | sample 9269451 | NCBI WGS metagenome assembly JAESFT01 (sample SAMN14502557, study PRJNA617106) | algae metagenome | isolation source: Scytonema hyalinum WJT4-NPBG1 and co-occurring heterotrophs from well... | place: USA: Mojave Desert, Joshua Tree National Park, California | collected 2006-05-25
AACCGGCGACTGGCCAAGGACTATGAGCGGCTCGTCGAGACCGGCGAGATGCTGCTTTATCTCGCCATGAGCCGCATCCTGCTGCGCCGTCTCACGCGAAAGGAAAGATAATTGCTCACCAGCCTCTTAGGCCGAACCCCCGAACCAGATGCAGGAAAGTTAGAAGCTGTTTGATTAACTCGAGCATCGGCAAACCCGTCGAATGCGTGCTGCAAATCAATACAGAGACTCATAGAGCTGGTCGAGTCATTCTAGCTGCTTCGTAGCATCTGCAGAATACGGGTTAGCACGGCAGCCAGGTTTGCTGCGACTTCGCCGGCAATCCGGTTCGTGGTCAATGAAGCGATCGAGCCTTAGGCGAAGCCACGGCTGGGATCGCAGTCACGCGCCTAATCTGCATCAGGGCGAATTGGTGAGGCTCTAGTGTTAGTTGTGCCCTTCAATAGACATGAGCAAAACCTCAGACATCGCCTCGCTTCTCACTGCCGCATGACCGCCGTCCTATAGGGAGCTTCGGCGTGGCTTTGATCTCCTTGAGAGCGAAGCTCGTGTGCATTTCCTTGATGCCGGGCAGGCGTCGTACGACATTCATCGCGAAATCGGCATAGGTGTCGAGGTCGTCTGAGACTACTTGCAACAGGAAATCCGCTTCACCCGAGACGCTGTGGCAGGCCACAATCTCAGGTAGATCCATCACGGCTTTCTCGAAAGCTTTGGCGTCGGACTCGTTGTGACTCTCGATGACGACGCTGATGAAGGCAGTAACACCGAACCCCAGTGTCCTACGGTCGAGAATGGCCTGATAGCCCTTGATCACGCCAGCCTCCTCCAGACGACGGAGGCGACGCCAACACGGGGAAGCCGACAGGCCAATCCTCTCCGCCAGGTCGACATTGGTAAGTCGCCCATCGTCCTGGAGCGCATCAAGAAGGCGAACGTCAAGGGCATCGAGGACCACTGGGGGCATTATTCACCTCGCCAAGGCAATTCTGAGCATAATCATTGCTTCAGCTAACGCGAGACAGCCGTACTTCGCAAGCACCTTCCAGGCGTCCTCCGCTATATTCTTGAGAGCGAGGACTAGGGCTGCCCGGATCCGGCGCGGGAGGAATTGCGACGATGGAATTCAATCGCGATGTTGTGCTGATCACGGGAGCTGCATCCGGCATTGGGCGAAGCTGCGCCGAGAAGCTTATTGCTAGAGGGGCGTCTGTAGTCATCCTTGATCGACAAGAGTCAGCACTCTTCGAACTTGCAAGCTTGCTGACCGGGATGGGCGGGGAGGTCATGGCTATCCCGGCAGATGTAACGCGTGCGATCGTCGTTCGTAGTGCCATTCGCCAGGTCCTTGCCCGGTACGGGCGGCTTGATGCCGCCATCAATATTGCGGGGATCGAGGGCCCCATCGCGTCGTTGCCAGCACAAGATGACGGGGCATTTGACGAGGTACTGCGGGTGAATGCGAAGGGCACGTTCTTGTGTATGAAATACGAATTGCGCGCCATGATCGCTGCGGGAAAGGGAGCAATCGTCAATGCTGCATCTATCTACGGCCTCTCAGGCCAACCTCGCTTCTCGCTCTATGCCGCCAGCAAGCACGCTGTTGTTGGTTTGACCCGAGCTGCTGCGTTGGAGGTTGCTCGTGTCGGCGTGCGGGTGAACGCTGTGGCTCCTGGCCCGATTCTGACCCCGCTACTCCAGCGCGCCACCGGTGGTAACTTGACCCTTGTTTTCGGTAACGTTCCGATGTGCCGCCTCGGCACCCCCGAGGAGGTTGCGGAGGCAGCCCTTTGGCTCTGCTCAAGCCGAGCGAGCTTCATCACCGGGCACATCTTGTCAGTCGACGGCGGAATGGCCGCGCAGGCCGCGAGTGTGCCTGAAGACATAACCATTTCTTACGAACCCAGCGAGGAGGAATTAGATGGCTGATTGCAAGAAGAGCTACTGCTTTGTCGAGATCGACATCACCGATCCGGACGCCTATCCCGAGTATATGAAGCGTTCGACGCCAGCCGTACAGCAATTCAACGGACGCTTCCTGGTACGCGGTGGCAGCCCCACCGTTGTAGAAGGAGATCGAGTTCCGAAGCGCGTCGTCATCGTAGAATTCGACGGTGCGGGCACAGCGCGGCGGTTTTACGAGTCTCCCCAGTACCAAGAGGCAGCTCAGTACCGATTTCGCGCGTCGACTGCCCATTACTACCTGCTCGAAGGTGTCTGAGGTACCCACCAACGAAAAGGCGATTGGCTCCGACGGCGATGATGCACGAGGTCCAGTCGGCGCTCGACCTCTCTGGGGAGCGTCGGGCGCGCACGAGTGTACCCGACTGCTCGATCTGTTCGGTACCTCTCGCGGCACCGAGGTCAGCGATGATGCCCTGTTGCTTAGGTAGTTGGCGATGACAACTTCGGCGCACAGATGATTAAACTCAGAACCGATATGTTTACTTTGGGGGCGCAGCTCAAACGATCTACGAGCAGGATTTCTGTTGCGCGACTGCGAACCGACGGAGCATTGTAGCATAATGAACACGCGTCCAGAAACGGTGGTATCCGGCTCCACCGGTCAGGTTGATCAGTTACTCCTGGAGTGGCACGTCAGCATCGTGCTCGATGCAGCGCTACCGCCAGGGCGATTAACGAATACGGCGGCAGTAATTGCCGTTGGCCTGGGCGCCGCTCGCCCAGAGCTTGGCGGTTCGCGCGCTCGGGATGGACGAGGACGCATTGGATCAGGATGCTGCCGACTGCCCATTCCAATCTTGGAGGCAAACGAGGGCCAGCAGTCGGCCCTGCTCGGCAAGGCTTTCCCGCCCCCCACCGGCGCGGTGGTCGTCCCATTCCCAGCCTTCGCCGCGGCTGTCAACAATCATGCCGAGTACTTGGCCGCACTTGCCGAACGCGACCTCGGCGCAGAACGACTTATTGGACTAGGCCTCGCGGGACCGCGCCGTTGGGTTAAGTCCCTAACGGGCTCCCTCAGGCTTCTGCGCTGAAAGATCACTGCTTCAGGATTGATCAGGGGAGACGGAAACTGTCGTGACATTGATATTATTGTAACGCTTCTAGCCTCACCAACCGTATCACTTGTAGCGCAGGTCCAGTTCTCAGTTGTCTATTTGCCCGAGACGGCAAAACGAATTACGACAACCACCGTGCTGCAGAGCCTGAGGCTGCCCCTCTGCCCGGCATCTTCCGCATTCTATTCCCATAACAACAGTACGTTGACCGATGAACAGATCATAGCACCAGTGTGGGCGCGAACACCGGCCGTTCAATGACTCCAAGTGCAACGGGTGAAGGAGACGTTTCTATATGGTAGCAGAAAGAATAAGGCCGAGGTATTTCAGGCGACAATTACCTCGTATGTTATCGCGATAATGCTAAAGTCGTCATGCTGTAAACGTCATGTATTTTGCCATAGATCGAGACCCAGAATCCGGATTGAATCATTCCAGGCTCAGGCCGCATTCCCGCTTCAGCGTGCACTCAGGAGAATTTCACGATGCAGAACGACACTGACCTTCTCGAACATCTCTACGACTATTTTAACACGCGAGAGATTGAGGCGGCGCTCGCAATCATGCACCCGGATGTGGAATGGGCCAATGGGCTGGACGGCGGCCATGTCCACGGACACGACGGCGTTCGAGATTATTGGACGCGACAATGGAAGTCGATGGACTCTCTGGCAAAGCCAATCAGCTTCTCGGCCCGAGCAGATGGGGCGCTGACCGCGCAGGTTCATCTCACTGCGCACGATCTCAATGGCAAGCTGCTGTTTGACACGACGGGCGAGCATATCTTCTGGATTGAGAACGGTCTAATTAGGCGCTTCGTTATTGGCTAGATTCTCAGGCCAATCCGCGCGCTCATATCTTCTTGGAATTGTGGAGCTTTTCGCATGGTGCCGCCCTCTTGCGGGCAGCCCCAGCTGATCCTGGTGATTGCGTCAAGTACTGAGAAGCGTGACACCAACTCATCATACGCATCCGACATCTCGGCAGCCCGAGCGCGGACGCGTTCGGCGGATAATTAACAACGCCCTAGACCAAAGTACCTCCTATTCCTGATGCGCCATTCACAAAGGCTGTTAGCGCTTCGCGCTTGCGAGACTAGGTGTCCTCTTGCTGATTGATCTCTACAAAGCCCTCGCATCATGCGCTTCTACTTGTGCGGGTGGCTGCCTTCGAGGAACATTCATGACGTGGAGAGCTGGGGCATCCGCAGGTGCCGGCCATAACGGAGAATACAAGTGTAAAGAGAACGTCACCGGCCTCCCTGGTTACCCAGAGGCGCCAATCTGTCCCCGCCCAACGCTTTTTGCCGGCATCTCTCAGAAGTTCGCCAGCTACCGTGACAGCATGCGCACGAGCATCTTCCTCACACGACAGGAGCGTACCATCCGAGTCGATCAACATATGACCGTCACAAATGTGGAAGAAATACTTCGGCATTGTGGCTGCCCTCAACTGGGTTGCGCGGAGAACTTTAGTCGATCGCCGCAGTACGCCCAATTTATTAGCTTTGATTAGCGGCGGCCGCCGATAAAGTGGCTCGTCGTAGTTTTCTGAGGCATGCCATATCCATAACTGCCTCACGGAGCGGTTCGATCGGCTTGCATCACGACGATAGAAACGCACTGCTGCATTGCGTCGGCTCAGATGTGGATGCAGGGCCAATCAATTGGGATCGAACTATGCCGTTGCATTCGTTCGCCGATCTTGAAGGGGTAAAACTATGAGCCCCCAAGATATACCGCGTGTCGTGGCTGGCTGGAAACCACATTTCCATTCGAGTTGGTGCCGCACCAACGTTCTGTGGCAAGCTAATGAGCAACTGCTGGGTGACGAACTCCAGGCGCCCAAGGCAGGTATGAAAAGCGAGCTCCAATTGAGTGCTATTGTGCTTCCGAATCGTGGCATCCTCCATCGGAAAGATGCCTCTCAACGTCTGCTCAAGCTTATCGGCGCGCGGCCGCAGGCGCGGATTCATAATCTGTTCCGTTCGAAGTTGACGTAGGAGAGCCCGTGCAACACCAGCCGGCTCAACCATTTTGGAGAAAAGGCCATAGGGGTGCTCCAGGGCGGCAATCATGTCTACTCCGGCCCGAGTTTCTCTGACTTGCATCCATACCGCCGGCATAAGGAGATTGCACAACCATTGCCCGCTTGCATTAATCTCAATCATGCGCCAGTCGGCGTCGAATGCGAAGGCAGGAAAGGGATCGCATACGTGCAAGATACGGCACATGCATTTGACTTCATCATCTCGGTCCGACTGGGTTCTCTCAAGCGGCTCGGCTGGGTATCCTGCCTGGACCATCGCAGCATTTATAAGAGATTGGTCACTGCAGAGCTCGCGGAGCCATCTTAACAGTAATGCTCGGCTTGGGCGAGAGCGCTCTTGCTCAATGAAGCTCACGTGTCTCTGTGATATGCCTAACAGCTCAGCGAGCGCAAGCTGACTTAGCTGTTGGCTCTGGCGTACCTGACGCAGAAGGTCCCCGAGTAACATGTTCTTCCTCAGTCAGAATTGTGTCATGACAGCATGTTCCGCAATGTACAATGTAAACCCTAAGGAGCTCGGTGTGACGTTCGTGTCCCGTGCGCACTGGTCCCTGTGAGCTCTACAGAGAACAGCAAGATGGCGTCATGCGAAACGGTAGTAGCCATTTTGATCCTAATATTTTGGTGACGACCTGTGAGTGCCTTTAAGATCAATTGGTGAGGTTGACGATAAAGGTCATGATACACTTGCCGTTTTAAGTATTCTCAGTGCGATAATAACAGGCGGTTGGGCCCTTACTGTGATCGGGTGCCGTGTCCTAGTTATCGAGGATCCGTAGGAGCGGCGTGCAGTATCGGTGCCACGGAACAAGATCAGTTCGTCTTGGAGTCTAGCTGCCATCAATGACGACTGGGCGGCCACCCTGAAGTAGAAAGTAGCTGCGGAGCGTATCGATGTGTGGGGCCAAGCCTCCCATATATTCGAGAAGGGTCGCCGGGTTCTTGATCCCGCTGTTCGATGCCACCGAGGTGAGCGGTGTTGCCCGTTCCGTCCCTCGCTGTTCTCCGGAACCGGTGCGGGGCAGCACAGGCGCCAGCACGGTTCGGTCGGACGACCCCGTCGCTCCGGCTCCACTAGCGGTGAGTTCATGCTGGACACTATATTAGCGCTAATATAGTGTCCAGCATGAACTCGAAGACAAGATCTGGCCTGGGTGAGCTGCTCCGCTATGTCGGCGAACTGATCGACCAAGGCGCGGAAAAGGAATGCTGCATTCGGCGAAGTGGTAGCGCCCCGCTCCGTTCCGGCCTGCTGTGACTGGGCTGTGGGTGAGTTCATGACGGCGACGTTTGCATTATGGACCCTGAAGGTCATCCTCGTCTGGCTCGTATAGGGCGGTCAGATCTTCTGGGAAGCTCGCAGCTTGTGCGGTCCCGACATGAACGAAGAGGCATATCCTGTCGCGAAGCTTGCTTGATCTGAGCAGAGCCACAGAGCAGCCTCCGCAATTTTGATAGCCCCGCCCGGTAGGCTCATCGGTACAGTGCTGGCAACTCGGGCTGGATTGCCGCCCGCGGCACGCGCCAGTTGATGGTTCACGACTGACCCTGGCGCAACAGCGTTCACTTTATTGGAATCCATTTCCCAGCCTCCTCCAAGCTGTGGCATCACGGGCGTTCGTCAGCAAAGAATAGTTCAGTTTGAACGGAAGGTGCTTGCAAAGTACAATGATCTGCGGCCCTGATTGGCAACATACATGCGCCAGTCGGGTCGCCTGTGGAAGATCGTTGCGCTAATTGGAGCTCAGTTAAGTGGCCAGTGGCTCCCTCGATGCGCCTTGAGGGCGGGCGTCTCAGCAACATCAATGGGGCGATCGCACGGAACTGGCGCCCGCTCCGCGCTTGCGGCATGTGCGCGGGTTGGAGGAAGCTTGTCTATTAACAAGCCGCCAGCTACTATCTCACGGCAGCCCGCGTATCGGTGATCGGTGTGACGTCAGCGGGATCAAACATGGGGCATAACGCCCTGATATGGCGAGATGCCCCGAGGTTGATTGCACACAAGACGCTCTCAAGCTGTTTTGTCCAATGTCACCGCTGGGTGTGTTCTGCCGGACCTTCTAGAACATATCATGCCAGGGCCCGAGCCCGGAACGTTTGCCGATTGAAGCCATACATCTGAAACCTGCTCGAACGGCTATGATCCTTCCAAGAAGGCGGCCCCCACATCGAATCGAGCGCGCGAAAGGTGGCTTGAAATCGAAGTCCCACGCTGTTGCCAGCGTGAAGGCGATTCAACCGCGCCGTTGCTCACCGAGTGCCAGACGAACGAGTATTCGGAGCATAATTGACCTTTCCTTGGGAGCCTGATGCTGAAACGCGGACTGCCGACAAGAGCTATGACAGGAAAGAGCATCCGGGTGGGCTTGCAATAAAAACACCCAGTCCTTCTTTCCATCGAAGTCAAAGCGGAAGGCTCAAACGCACCAAGATTGGGAGCTCTATAGAACGCCTAGTCAGATCTCGGCGCGCGACGAACGTGGCGCACACACCTTCATTCCGAGCATTTCATCACCGCCGCTGTTTTGTTCAGACTTTAACCAATGAGTCCTGGGCTTCGCTAGTATGCGTTAGCGGAGCAATTACCAGTCAGGTTATTGCGGACTCCGTGGATGCCCAATAGCATTCGTGGAAATTATGCTGCTGTCTGCCAATGGAGCTTATGTCCCAATGAGGAGTCAAGCAAAGCCAAACAGTGGCAGCAAATCAGCGTATTTCTCCTCGGTGAGTTTCCGCAGGAGGCGATTAGGGTTGATCTAGGGATGCAGATCCTTCCCAGGGAGCTCAGGTCCAGCTGATTGTGAGACGCTGTGTGGTTCAGGTGTCACTAGGAGATATGCCTGAGATCGATGAATGTAAGTGTGCTCGAGGGCTCTGCCACGCAGAGGCAGATTGGCCAAATCGTGAAGAGGTAGTGGTGGAGGTGAGTTTGCTGTCGCCCCCTTTGGGGCGAGCGTCGTTCTCAGCATATATATCTTGCAGCAACCTGGTTCTCAAAGGACGTTCGCGTATTTCACCGAGAGCCTAGTCGTGTACGATCATGCTTCGGGCGATCGGAGGTCAGTTAGGTTGCTGCTGAGGAGGAATGATAAGCGATGAAGCTAGGCAAACAAACATCCGTCGCCACCATCGGAATGATTCTCGCCACGTCGGCGGCTGCCCAGCAGCCAGCAATCGACCTGAACGCGTCACGTGGCAGCGCCAGTACGGTCGTCGTGTCGACGTTCCGGTTCTCTCAGCTAATGCGGTATTGTACATCGCCTGATGCGGATAAACGCGTACTATGCCGGACATATGTTATCGGCGCGCTCGATTATCAGGCAGCAGATGATGCAGAGCGCAAGCGGCCGCCAACCCTGTGTCGGCCGGTGACGACAGAATGGACGGCAGCGATCGACGCCATTATTAGGCGGCTGGAGGAGATTTACCGCGCGCAACCTATGCTCCACCAGACAGAAGCCGGTATAGGCGTCCAGTACGCTGCGAAGGAGCTCTTCACATGCCGGCGACGATCACAGGTCGAATTCCGACCCAGTGATTGGGAAGAACGGGCAGGCCTGAGCAAGATTCATCCGCCGCAGGCGAAGGAGCCAATCTTCGTTGCACCGGATGCACTTCTTACAAGCAGGGATGTGGCAGCGGTTAGCGTAAGACGAGAGCCGAACGAGACCTATGTCGATATTGAGTTCAATGAAGATGGAGCCCGGATCTTTCGGGCGTGGTCCTCATTGAGCACAGGTCGTTCGCTGGCCATATTTATTGACGATAAGTTTGTCGCCGCGCCAATCGTTTTAGGAGGCGGATCTGGCAATAAGTTTGCAGTCACTGGCAAGAACATGTCCAACATAGCGCCAGCTCTAGTCAAGGCATTTGAATAATCGTGGGATGATGTCTTGGAAATCGAGCTCGGAACAAATCTTTGAGGGCTTGCTTCAGTACGTATCGTCAAGGTTGATACAGGATTTCAGAAGGAAACAAAAGTAGTGTTAGATCTGGGTGGCGGTCTTTGTCGAGGAGGGCGCTTCGCGTCATCGTTTGACGGAAACCAAAGCTCCAGATCGAGGAACCAGAATCCGTGTTTCGTGATAGAGTGGACGCAATTCAAACTGCGATAAACTCGTGCCCTCACCCCTCAATGTGAAAACGTGAGTAGAGCTGCTGAAGGCGCTGTCGCTACGATCTCCTTTCGCTACTTTCCCTGCCACCAGCAGGGAGGCTCCGCGTAATCAAACTTGTCCGTGGAGTGGGGCTAAAAGCAGCCTTTTGTGGCCAAAGATACCCGGCGAATCCAATCCACCTGCTCGGCTCTTGTTCCGCCTCAATGCGAGATCGATGTCTCGCATTGAGGCGGCGCAGCGAAGATGCTCAGAACTGACGCTCAATTTCTGATTGAGGTGTTTGGAAGGAGTGGGTGGACTGAGCCCTAACGATAGGCCGCGTCGCGGATCTGGCGAGGAAAGTCACCGGACATTCCTTCGAAGGCGGTATTGGTGAGGGCGACAACTGTCAGCTTGTTGGAGGGATCCACGAACCAGCTATGACCATAGGCGCCGCCCCACTGGACTGTACCCTTCGCCTGCGGCGTGCCGGCAAGTTGCGGGTCCACAAGGACCGCCCAGCCATAGCCAAAGCCCCAGCCTGGCCCCTGCGTCTGGGCCTGCGCACCAACCTGGTCCGCCAGCATCTGCCTGATTGTCTCTGGCTTCAGGATTGACGTTTGTCCCGTGCGGATCGCCTCGAGAAATGCGAGAACGTCCTGTGCCGTGCCCGCCATGCCGGCGCCGCCTGACGGATACGACGTGGGATCGAGGATTCGTCCGGGCGCGAAATAGGCCTTGCCGTCACCGAACTTCACAGTCTGTAACTCGCCCATACGGACGGGCTCCGGCGATGCATCAGCATAGGCGACGGCCAGGCGGCTGCGGTCCCGCACAGAGAATCCCGTGTCACGCAGACCCAGTGGGCTGGTGACCAGCCTCTCGATTATAACAGGCAGACCCTCACCTGTTGCCTTCTCGATCACGCCGCCAAGCACATCAAGGCCCAGTGAGTAGCGCCATGCCTCGCCTGGGCGGTAGGCCAGCGGGACGGAGGCAATCCGGCGCAGGTTCTCCTCCAAGGTCATGCCTGGCTCGGCAAGCCCATCGGACACCCCCGCCTTCTGATATGGGCTATCTCCTGCCTCCAGGAAGCCGTAGCTCAGCCCCGCTGTGTGGGTGAGCAGGTGCCGGACGGTAATGATGGGTTCACCGCCATCTGCAAGCCTCGGCCGGAAGTCGGGTACCCAGCGTGTGACGGGATCATCCAGCCCGATGCGCCCCTCTTCGACAAGCCGCATGGCAGCCGCTGTGACGAGGGGCTTGGTAATCGAGGCGAGGCGGAAAATCGCATCCTCTCGCATCGGCACGCCTGCCTCTCGGTCAGCGAACCCTGCGGCACGACGGTACACGATTTTGCCGTCGCGGGCGATGAGCACCACAGTGCCCGCGATGCGCTTCTCCGCCAGAGCTTGCTCGATCACAGCATCGACCTGTGCGGCAAGGCGAAGATCGGCGGCCGGTTGAGCTGCGGCGGCGGAGGCCAGGGTCAGGGAAAGCGCAGCAGTACCGAGACGGGGGAGACTCATCAGTGGATGTCCTCTATAATCACAATGACCGTTCCTAAACACATCAACTCGACCGAGATATCTAGAGTGATCATTGTGGAAAATAGTTCCCCCTCCCGTCGCCGCCGTGGGCGCCCGCCCGCCTTTGATCGCAACCAGGTTCTAGCTCGCGCTGCCGAGACGTTCTGGCGTCTCGGCTATGAAGGCGCGTCGATCGTCGATCTCACAGAGGCCATGGGCATCACACCCCAGAGCCTTTATGCAGCTTTCGGCTCCAAGGCCGATCTCTATAAGGAGGCTCTGGAGCACTACCAGGGGACGATTGGCACCTTCACGACCCGAGCGCTGGCGGAGGAACCGAATGCTGCCGACGCTTTTGTGCGTCTGCTGCGGGAGTCTGCCCGTGAGTTCAGCAAAGCCGGGTGTCCGCACGGATGCATGATCTCGACCGCGACACTTGCCTGTGCCAGCGAGAATCAGCCTGTGATCGACCATGTCGCAGGACTGCGCGCCGGCACGTTGGCGATCTTCCGTGGCAGGATTGACCGTGGAATTGCCGAGGGGCACCTTAGGCCGGACACCGATGCTGCGGCTCTGGCCCGTTACGTGGGAGCCATCATCCAGGGCATGTCCGTCCAAGCCCGGGATGGAGCAAGCACACAAGAACTCGTCGCCCTTGCCGATTTAGCCGGTGCGGTGGTGATCCGGCACCGAACCTAAGGCCCCGCAGCTTGGGCATAGCTTCAAACAGTCTCCAGGTCTCTGGTCAGCTGACCTGTGCTGTCACACCAGCCTCCCGCCGCCTCGTCTTGGTTGGGACCAGGGCTTCACAGCCTCTGATATGGCGTCCTGTGCGTGCAGCCGTCCTGAATTCGGTCGGAACCATGGGCCTTCTGGCGGTCAGCGCCGTCGCGGTTATATTGGCCGATCCAATGCAATGGCTTGAACTACACCGACGCGGGCTGCGCCGTCTGATCGAGACATTCGAGCCCGTTGGAACTTGGAACGCGAGAAGACCAGCTTTGTGGTCAATAACTCTTTCAAGTTTGTGGCGTATCTCTGAGCATTACGATTGCCGCACACCCTCTTCAGCGCAATCTCATTCGATGCGACCGTCATCTGATGAATAAATTAGTGATCCCTGCTCCTAGACAAGTACAGCTGCGTTGCCGGCTGGCGCCCTGGAACACTTGTCCGAGAGCTAAAGCATGGGCTCGGAATGGCCGGCGCAAACGTCTGCGGTGGTCTGGTTGCACTCACCAGTAAACTCCTTATACTAGTGTCATGCGCCTTTCGAAGAAATATGCTGTCCCGGATGAGCTCGCGCTTCTCTACGACTTCGTCAACTCTCTCGACTGCCGCAGTTACATGGACCACGGCCATCTTCATGCCGGTCGCGACGAACTTGGGACAATTTCGGGTTATCGCGCCTGGCTCGCAGCCCATCAGCTGCCGACTAATGCAACCCGAGATAGCCATTCGAAAGCGATCGCTCTCCGTGGCTCGCTACGGGCCTTTCTGAAAGTCGTCCCGGACGAGCGGCTCAGTGCTGGAGAGGCCAAGGAACTGGCGCGCCAAGGAAGCAACTATCCTCTTATTGTCGCGACCAGCTCGTCAGGAATAATCCTCCAACCAGAGGATCCAGCCAGTGCAATCGGCGCAGTCCTCGCCCAGTTATACCGGTTGGACAATTCAGGCGATCTGGATCGGCTCAAAATGTGTGCCTCTGAAGAATGCTCATGGATATTTTTTGATCGCTCGAAACCTGGGAACCGACGCTGGTGTTCCTCGGATGTCTGTGGCAACCGGCACAAGGCACGCGCCTACCGAGAACGTCAACGCGAAGCCCTGAGTTGATGCGCACACTGGGTTCCATAGCCCTCACCTTAGCAGCAATGGGCGGTTCTCAACCTTGAAGGCGTGTTAATAGGCGGCGATCTCGTCGAGAATTTCGTAGTGATCCATATGATGATCGAAGCCCTCGAGTGCCGAAACGGCTGCGGGTTCGATAGCGGCTTTCGTGATATCCGTCGATGGGAACGCTTGCCCCGATTATCATGGTCTCCTAAGGCACCTATCAGATCGAAGTAGATATTTGCACTACGGTCATGTTCGCAAGTTGTCCTCGATAGGAATTGTCATGACAGTTCCTTCTTTGCGGCGATGCTCCAGCCATCGCGCGCGCTCGGGAATGTGGGCCCCCATCCCGTGCTCGCTTTAAGACTCGTATTACTTACCCTTAGCGATCGCGTTAGCGATGTCATGTTACCGCCGAGCAAGAATGACAAACGCCCAGGTGCGCGAACGTAGCATTTTCGACCTGCGGCACTTGCCAGGGCATCTGCGTACTCGCCTTTGGTTAGGGGTTCATCATCAACCACGTTGTACACGCCAGCTGGCGCAGTCAGGGCAGCGGCCACCGCTTGACCTGCATCGAGAACGTGGATCGAGCTGACGTATGTCTCCAGTGCACCGAAAGCTGCGCATATGCCCCACCGGCGGGCCAGCTCCAACAGCTCCTCGCTGTGTGCGGCACCAGGACCATAAATCCAGCCAAAGCGCAATACGACGCCGGTTGCTCCTTCAGTGGCGAACCGTCTTGCATTTGCTTCTGCAGCAAGGTTGGGTTGCGCCGCGGGAAAATCGTCGACAGGCCATGCTTCGTCGATCCAGTGGCTGCCCCCGTCACGGTAGATCATTGATACAGACTCTTGCAGCAGCCGGGGTACGCCAGCGTTGAGTGCGGCTTCAACAACGGTTGCCGATCCTTGCTCACGAAGGCGGATGTTTTCAGTCCAAGCGCTCTGTTTGCGAAAGTCCCGCGTTGCAGGAAGGGCCGTGGCGAGATTGACCACGGCGTCATGATCGCGAAATGCCACTGCGAGTGCAGTTCTGTCAAAGATTGACACCCGCACGGCTTCTGCTCCTTGGTGCCTTAACCACTCGGCCTTACTGTCAGACCGGGCGAGAGCACTTACCTCATGTCTGGCGGCTCGCAGTGCGGCGATCGCGGGTCTCCCAATTGCGCCGGTGCCCCCGATAATAAAAACTCTCATGAAGCTGGCTCCAATTGGCTTCATCTATGACGCAATCGCAGTTCGCTGTACTTGCTCGGTCTTGGTACTCTGGCCTGAAGCGCGCGTAGGTGTGTCCTGCTTGATTGAACCAGTTCTTCGGGGCCCGAGTGTCAGTTGGCATCGGTATTTTCCTTGACGCTGTACCGCGCTTTGGCCTTTCTCAGCCGGGCGCCAAACCCCTGCCGCTCGAGGGCCCGGGCTGTATCCTCCAGCACTTGTAGCAGGGGATGGCCAATCTCCCGCTCCAAGGCTTCGATGGCAGCAAAGGTACCCACCCAGTGCGGTTCAAGCTTCTTCAGTAGCTTCTTGCCGCGGGCCGTGAGGTGGACACCGCTCTTGCGGCCATCCTCCAGGTTGTGGCGCGCCACGAGGCCGTCGGCGATCATCAGCGCGACGGACTGGCTGATCGCGCCCTGGGTAAGGTGGGAGCGTGCCGTGATGTCGGTGATGGTTTCGGCTCCCGCGCTGAGCGCCCGCAGCACGGGTGTGTACCTCGCGCGATACGAGAGGTTCATAGCGCGGTATTCCTCTTCCGCGCCTTGGTCGACCAGTTCGCCGACATAGCGGAGCAACTCACCCAGGCCAGGTCTTGTTTTCGAGTCCATGCTGGACAATACATTAGGGCTAATATAATGTCCAGCATGATCTTGCCGCTTGGTGAGCCGGAGCGAGCGGACTCGTTCGACCAAACCATCCCGCCGCCTGTGGTGCCCCGCACCGGGGCTGGACAACAGGGAGGGATGAAGCGGGCAACAATGCTTACCCCGGCGACAGCGAGCGGCGGGCTGTTCGTCTTGCCGACGATGGTCGCCAGGGCCGCTGGCTCCGGCTCCCACCCGATCAGTGTGGCATCAATCCAAACGAGGTGTTTTTGACGGGCGCTGATACGGGAGCCCGTTTTCGATCGAAACAGATAGCTGGAGCCGGGGAAGCAAGCGCAACTCGGATGTGGACGGTCGGGCAAGTCGAGTCTTAGCAAAAGAGAGGTTTAGGGTGACGAGCGGTACTACGAGGCATACGACGTTGACACCGAATGCATCATGTTTGGCGGGGCGGAGGAGATTGATATTTCCGCTATTGCCGCTCTGCAGACAGCGTGGTGGAATCGGACACTATGTACTGTTAATGGTGCGTGGGTCAGACTTGGCGTCATGGAAGGAGACTTCCACTGGCACAAGCATGACGACACAGATGAGTTCTTCTTGGTGCTCGAAGGCCATCTGGATATTGAGCTTGAAGATCGAATGGTGAGCCTGAGCCCTGGTCAAGCCTTCACGGTACCAAAGGGTGTCATGCACTGCCCCCATTCGCGCGGACGCTCGGTTGTGCTGATGGTGGAGCAGGCGGGAGTTGTACCGACTGGAAGCTAACGCCGATTGGATGCCTATTCTACGGCCTGTTAGCGTCTGACAGCGTTGTCCCTCTTTGAGAGGAGGCGATGACGCTGACGGATGCACAATGGACGATCCTGGATCCCCTGGTCGAAGCCTGCCGGCCGCATGCCAAAGTGCCCCTGTCAAATCTCCGGCGCACTATGAGCGCCATCCTGTGGCGGCATGAGAACGGAGCCAAATGGCGGTCCCTGCCGTCCGAACTCGGCCCGTGGTGGATGGCAGCCCAGACCTTCATCCGCTGGGCTCGTCTGGGTGTCTGGGAGCGCCTCCTGAACCTGGTGCAGCAACGCGGTGTTCAACTCCGCATGACGTTCCTGGACGGCACCAACGTGCGGGCGCATCAGAAGGCGGCGGGGGCTCGCCGAAAAGGGGATCTCAAGCTCAACGAGACCATCGTGAGGCGCTTGGTCGTTCTCGTGGGGGATATGGCACCAAAGCTTGTGTGATCGCCGACAGCTTGGGACGGGCGGTTGCCTTCCGGATTGCACCGGGGCAGGCGCATGAGTTGCCTGACGCCATTCCACTGCTCGACAGCCTACCAGGTGTCCCGACCTGGGTCGTGGCCGATCGTGGCTACTCCAGTCACAGTTTCCGCGAGCACATCTGGAATATCGGTGCGAAGCCGGCGATCCCAGCCAAGTCCAATGAGGCGTCCGTCGCCTGCCCCGACTGGATTTATAACAACCGCAATGTCGTCGAACGGCTCTGGGCCAGGCTGAAAGAGTGGCGAGCGGTTGCTACTCGCTACGAGAAGACCGCCCGATCCTTTGTGGGCGTGCTCTGCCTCGCCGCGGCAATCGATTGGATCAGGCGCTAACAGGCCGTAGCGCGGTAATCGCGGCTATAGTATTCTTCTCCGAATTCGCAGTTCCAGGAGCTTGACTTTGTCTGCCTGCGAATACTGCCGCCTGCGGTCTTCCATTATGAGCAGGCTTTCCTCCCTATAGGAGGCCTGACTTCTCTGCAGGTTCCAGGGTGCTTGAACTGATCGGCGGCGGCAGCGAATTGCTCGGACTCGCAGCCGGCCCTCCTCGCGGCGCGCAGGTGACACATTCGCCATTGTCCACTCCTTCTCTCACATTAATCTCGCCGGTGTTCCTCGTCGTTACACGCTGGAAGTCTCCCGAGCCGTTGCGACAACGCCGTGACTGCGGGCGCGCATCAATGTCCTATTGACGCTCCGAGGCGAAGGATTTGTCCGCCAGTCGCCGCACTTCTAAATGCTGCCTGCTCGGCCAACCACGCCTGACTTGGAAGATCTCAACCATTGCGATGACGGCGACAGTGTCGCCAATCTACGGAACGCGAGATCTTCTTGGCCGTGGGCGCCGCCGGTGCAAGCCGTTGAGAGTAACCTGTCCGATACTCCCAAGAGGACCTGCATACGCGGGCAAAACGGGTGGATGGGACTGTACCTTAACCCGACTATCACGCGAGGGCCCCTTCAAGAGCGGCCCTGTGTCGGATCAGCCACGCCACGCTTCGGGTCTGCCACGCAATCCCCCAAACCCGCGGCGCATGGGTCGTGCTCGGTGTGATCCCCTGTTCAACAACCTCGTTGGCGGCACTCTGGGCCGCGAACCCAATGATCCGATCCGTGAGTTGCTGCCGTTCCCCGCCCGAGAGGCCATAGGCGTCCGCAAACACGCGCACCTGCCGCAGGCGGGACGATGCCTCTGGCAACCCATTCATCAGCGCCACATCATCGTCATAGAGCTGGGCGTTGTTCCAGGCCGCCATAGCCACCTCGGTCAAGCGGTCGACAGGGCCCGCCACCTCCCAATCGATTAACGCTACAGGCTTTCCTGCGCGCGAGATGATGTTCCAGGGCGCTGCGTCGCAGTGGCCGATAATGTCCGGAGTTCCCACGGAGCGGCCGAACCACGGTCGCCAGACTGCATCCTTAGGCACCTGAAACGAACGGGTTGCATTATGGAACCGTCGCATTAGGATCCCACGGTCCGCTATCGCCTCGTCCGTCCAAGGAGCCGGGTTGATGACCTCGCCCTCCATGTAGGTCAGCACTTCGCGACCCTGTTCATCAAAGCCGGAACCGACGACGCGCGGAGAGCTTTCAAACCCGACGCGTTCAAGATGCCGTAGAAGAGCGTGGACGGAAGTAGGCCACGGACCGGCCTCTCTCGCGACAACGTCGCCCTTGCGTACGACATGGGTACGCGCGCCACCACTGAGCCCTGTTTCGGGGGTTGTCCTATTATGCATGGCTAAGAAGGTTGCTATTGCGTTCGGTCAAATCACGCGTCACGGCAAGTCTACCGACTTCAGATAAGCAGTCGCGTTCGGGAAAGTTTGTCAACGAGATTCGAATAGCACCTGTGCATACCGAAGACGTCTGAAAGGCTGACCGCCAAACTAGTGATCTCCGTCTTCGAAGGCGCTGGCAGGGTGCGCTCAAAATAGCGACCGACGCTAAAGCAAAGCTCGATGGCGTTCTTTCAGTGAAGGACATGGAAGAAAGTAGCGTGAGTCGAAGGGCCTCGGGTTCATGTTCGATCAAAGCCGGCTCGCGTGCTCCTTTCTCGTACGTCGCGTGAATCTGCTCATCGCGGAAATGCAAATTAGATTGGTTTGAGCCCAAAGCTCGCAGGTGGCGATCGCATTTCATTGTTAAACGACGAGGATCCGAAATCAACACACCATTCACGATTGGAGACATCGGCAAATACGATTTGCTAGTTGACTCACATCGTAACTAGCAATAACTATTTGCCAGTTACGAAAACAAGGTGGTATCGGGGAGACGGATGTCCGTGGAATGTAAAGATCCGAGCTATCTTGAGATAACCGAGCTTGCCGACCTCATCCGCAAGCGAAAAATCTCCTCGTTTGAGACCACGAAACTGCAGCTCGCACGTATTGCCGCAATAGATGCCGCTATACACAGCTACGTTACGGTGCTTGCCGATGATGCGTTGGCTCGTGCTGCGCAGGCCGATGACGAGCTCGCGGCTGGTATCGATCGCGGCCCACTTCACGGAGTACCAATCGGCGTCAAGGATCTATTCTGGACAAAGGGGCATCCAACAACAGCTGGTACGGCTATTTATCGGAGCTTTGTCCCAAACGAGGATGCGACCGTAGTGACCCGGTTGCGGAACGCTGGAGCTGTGATCATCGGAAAACTGCAGCTCACGGAAGGCGCGTACTCAGATCATCATCCGAGCGTTCAGCCTCCACGTAACCCTTGGAACTCAGATTATTGGCCGGGGATTTCCTCAAGTGGGACTGGCACTGCCCTTGCTGCGGGTCTATGCTACGGAGCGATAGCGACGGACACCGGTGGCTCTATACGCTGGCCGTCCGCTGCAAATGGAGTAACGGGCCTGAAGCCGACTTGGGGCCGCGTCAGCCGTTATGGTGCATTCGAGCTTGCCGCGACGCTCGATCATGTCGGAGCCATGGCCCGCAGCGCCACCGACGTCGGGATTATCTTAGCCGCCATCGCTGGCGAAGATCCAAAGGATCCTACGACCTTTAATACCTTGACTGGCAACGGCACTGCCGGAGGCGCGAGTTGCGTGGAAGGGTTGCGGATTGGAGTCGATCTCAAGTGGAACGAAGACGATGTGGATGGCGAAACGCGCGGTGTGCTTCGCCATGCTACCGAAGTTCTAATCTCTCTCGGAGCGAAGATTGTCGCAATCGAGCTTCCAGACCCGTCGGCAATGGTGCAGGATTGGGCGCCAAACTGTGCGGTCGAGGCCGCAGTCGCGCATGAGGCGAGCTATTCCGTTCAAAGGGAACAGTACGGCCCAGTGCTTGCTTCTGTGATTGACGCCGGATCGGCGCTGTCTGGTACTGAGTATCAGAAGATCATTCTTCGGCGGATGGACTTTGTCGGTCGACTGAAACATGCGATGCAGGGCGTGGACCTGCTCCTGGTGCCGGTCCAGCCATTCCCGCCGCTGACTCTGGAAGCTGTGAAGACACTGGGTGATCAACCCCACCTGATTGCCCAGCTGCAGCGCTACACCTGTCCGTTCAACATGACCGGCAATCCAACGATCACGCTCCCTGGGGGCTTCACCAGTAACGGAATGCCAATCGGCTTCCAACTCGTCGCGAATCACCTGAAAGAAGACATGCTCATTACGGTCGGTGCAGCCTTTCAGAGGGTCACCAACTGGCATCACCGCCACCCGGTGCTGCCATGAGAGGCGCGGGGTCTCGCCTCTTCTACGGCTGGTACGTCGTCTTCGGGGCGTTCCTCACGACATTTGCCGCGTTTGGCGGCGCCTACACTTTCAGTGCCTTCCTTGAACCGTTGCAGCACGAATTCTCCGCGACCCGCGGGGAGATCTCGCTGGTTTTCTCAATCGCCGGCTTCCTCTACTTCTTTCTTGGAGTGATCAGCGGGCCGCTGGCCGACCGGTTCGGCGTTCGGCCACTCTGCTTGATCGGAATTTGCCTGATTGCCACTGGTTTCGCTATTGCATCTTGGGCACAGACGCTCACCGGTGTCCTCATTGCCTATGGCGTGGGTGTGGGCGTTGGGGTGGGTTTTGCCTATGTGCCTGCCCTGGGCATTGTCCAGCGCTGGTTTTTGCGCCGCCGTGCGTTGGCCTCCGGCATCGCGGTCAGCGGCATTGGAGTCGGTACGTTGGTCATGCCACCACTTGCGACTTGGCTCATCGAAAGCCTCGGGTGGCGTCAGGCATACCTGGCAATTGCCGGCTTAGTCATTGTTCTTGGCTTAACCGCAGTAGCGCTAATGCGGGACGATCCGCATGCCATGGAACTGGAGCCTGACGGTGATGAGGCGGTCGTGGTCCCTCAGATGGTTGGCGGAGACAGTGTCAGTACGGCTATCGGGTCGACGCCTTTTGCATACTTGTACGCGGCTAACCTATGCGCTGCACTCGGCGCTTTCGTCCCATTTGTTCATCTCATACCCTTCGCTACCGACCTGGGTGTTAGCGCCGAAGCGGCAGCCTTCTTGATTGCGGCAATCGGGCTAGGCAGCACGGTCGGACGGTTCGCCCTTGGCGGTTTTGCGGACCGGGTTGGACGGCTGCGCTCGCTCGCTGTGATGATGGCAGGTATGGGGCTAGCGCTCTGTCTATGGGCAGTTTCACAGAACTTCGCTTTGCTCGTGCTCTTTTCTGCGACCTTTGGGGTCTTTTATGGTGGCTGGGTCGCGGTGCTACCTGCTCTCGTCGCGGACTTATTCGGCCGTAAGCACATCTCCGGGATTATAGGTGCGCAATATACCAGTGTTGCGTTCGGCACCTTGTGCGGCCCAGCTGCCGCAGGGTTCCTCTTCGACTGGACTGGCAGTTACCTGCAGGCCATCTTGGCGAGCTCAGGTGCAGCTATCATCGGGGCGATACTAGTCGGCCTCAGCGCCCGCGTGCCGATGCGCAGTTCCGGATCTCGGGCGTGCTAGAGCCACGATCTATCAACATCTTGGATGATGTGACAACCGCGTCACGCCCAGAATGGACCTTTGGCCGCCGGTCGGTCGCCTGCCTGTGAAAACTGCAAAATTGATCGAAGCAAGCACGCTTTTAGGCCGACCCCGCATAAGCACAGGCGCCATAGGTGGAGTGGCTCCGGCGCCCGTCCAGAATACCCGATCGGCTCAATATCTGGAAGCAACCGCTCCTCGCACGGTAAGCTTTCACTGGTCCAACCCGTATCCGCGAGGTTGCGCCCGGGTGGATAGGACGATCCGGTCCCTTCGCAGCTGACCGGCTGACGCGCTTTCGCAAATCGACTGGCGGTAGGCGTAGGGCGCCGCGGCTGATGACCGCAATGATGGGCGGCCGAGATGATCCTGCACGCTGGTGAAGAATGCTGGTACGGGAACAGTTGGCAGATTGAGAGGCAGCGCCGAGGCTGACGTTCCGATCCGTGACTGGCAACTATCCGCCGGAGAGCAAATGGACTCCAGGATTTCATCCGATGGTGCGCTCGCAAGCTGGTCGATCTCGGGTTGAGGCTGACCAACAATCGAAATGGTTGACACGCTGGAGTGTCAGTTGGGTGTTCCCATGCCCGAACGCTCCACGCGTTCGCCGACCTAGTGATCAGTTCGTCCAGCTTGGGCGCTACCTTCGACGCCGTAGACATGGGTTTATATTAGCGCTAATATAAACCCATGTCTACAAGGTCAGCATAGCGGATAATCGGGATGAGAGCCCATATGCACGAGTCTGAAGTCGCTGCAATGAGCGCCTTCACCCGGCTGTATACGAGCCGGCTCGGTCTGCTGAGCGATCGCATTAACAACAATCGATTCACTCTGAGCGAGGCTCTCATATTTTGTGAGCTCGCCGATCACACCGAGTTTAGGGCAGCGGACATTGCGTGCTCACTTAGGATTGATCGGGCTGAGATCAATCGCGCGCTAAAGCGGCTCGCCTCTCGAGGGCTCGTCGAAGCGAGCCGCGACCCGCTGCACCGCCGTCATCGGCTTATGTCACTTACGCAGGCTGGGCGTGCGGCCTGCGCTGCGCTGGATACACACATGACTGCGACGCTCGGTGCATTGCTCAAAACACTGCCTCCTGTCCAAGGCAGGCGGCTCTTGTCAGCGGCGGACACGATCACCCGGATGTTAGAGGCTGAACCTGCAACGGAACCGATTCTGCGAGGTTTGGCACCGGGTGATATCGGCTGGATAATCCATAGACAGGCGCTCCTCTACGCACAAGAATACGGCTGGAATCGCGACTATGAGGCGCTTGCTGCCCGCATCCTCGCCGATTTTCATCAATCTTTCGACCCAGCCTACGAGGCGGCTTGGATTGCGGAGATGGGCGGCGTTATCGTTGGATCGGTTTTCCTCGTGCGGGCGGATGAAGACGGTGTGGCCAAACTGCGCTTGCTCTACGTCGAGCCGGATGCTCGAGGAGCAGGAATCGGCAAAATGCTGGTCGCAGCCTGCATCGATAGAGCTCGGACAGTCGGATACCGCCGACTGGAGCTTTGGACGAACAGTGTCCTGACGACCGCCCGGCACATCTATGAGCAGGCGGGATTTGAACTGGTGGCAGAGACACCGCATCACTCATTTGGGCAAGACCTTGTCGGACAGACCTGGGCGCTGGATCTGAGACCGCGTCCACACGTTTAAGTCAAGCTTTACAATGCTCGGAGTGCTGGCACTTCCTCGCGTTCTTCAGAACTCGGGCACTTCAGCATCCGGTGGCTGAGCGGGAGCCTGTGTCATGGGTAAACGCCATATCGAGTTCCTTTTCGACCTCACCAGTCCGGCGGCTAATCTCGCCTATACGCAAGTGCCGAGGTTGGCAGAACGGACGGGTGCAGTGATCTGGTGGCAGCCAGTGCTACTCGGGGGTCTGATGAGAGCCAGCGGAAATTCCTCACCGTTGTCTGTGATGGAGCGCTGGGCACAACGTTACGGCGTACCACTATGTTGGCCTTCTCCCTTCCCGATTCCCGGCGCGCTCATCGTTATGAGAGCGGCTATCGTCGCACGTCAGCAAGGGTTACTATTCCCCTTCATCAGCGCTGTATTTGAAGCAATCTGGTCTGAGGGTCGGGATCTTGGCAAGCCCCATGAACTCTCGACGGTTGCTGAATGTGCAGGGGTAGAGCCCAAATGTCTGCTCTCGCGGCTATCTGACCCTGAGGTCAAGCGGAGCCTGCGAAAGGAGACTGAGCAGGCTGCGACGAGAGGAGCCTTTGGCGTTCCTACCATCTTCGTAGGCGACTCCATGTTTTTCGGTCAAGATCGGCTCGACTTCGTCGCCGAGGCACTGTCGCCAGGACATCCCATTCATAGACACCAAAAATCCAGAGGCAGACATGAATCTCGACGGTGAAATCGCTCAGCGTTCGAATGCAGCCGCCGACGAGGTGCTGCGAAGATATGATGTCGACCGCAAGAGCTGTGACGCCGATGCGGTGGCAGGAACGCTGGAGGTCTTTGCCTCTCTCGATCTGCTGAATTTCGGCTTCTCGGATCCGGTTGCTAGTGGGCCACAGCAAGGCGACATGACGAAAGCTTGCGAGGTCATCAGCACGCTCGCTGGGCGATCCGGCACTCTGGCCTCGATCTATATGGTGAGCGGTCTTCTGGGGCCGCTTTGCGTCTCCTATGCAGGGACAGCTGCGCAGAAGGCCGCATTGCTGCCGCGTGCGGCACAAGGAAAGCTGCAATTGGCATTCGCACTTACTGAACCTGGTGCTGGCTCCGACGCCGCAAGCATTTCAACACGGGCTTCGTTGAAGGATGATGGTTATCTTCTCAATGGCGAGAAGATCTACATAACAGGTGCGGCTACTGCTGAAATCCTGCTCGTGGTCGCGAAGTCATCTGCGAAGAACCCCAAGGCGTTCGGAATCTTCCTGGTACCCAAAGATGCAAAAGGCCTCAGCGTCGATCCATTGGGGAAGATCGCATCCAATCTGCATGCATCCTGCGGAGTTAAACTCGAGGACGTCCGCCTTGGAACGGACGCGGTGTTAGGCAGTGCGGAAGGCGCTTGGTCCGTCCTGCGCAATACCGGAACTCTTGAGCGTTTGATAGTCTCCGCGATTGCATGCGGGCTTGCGCGCGCAGCGACCGATCGCGCCAGTGCATTCATTCGTAACCGTCATCAATTTGGGCAGCCGCTGAAGAACTTCCAGGCCATCCAGCATTCTGTCGTGGAGATGAGCACCCTCACGACTGGGATGCAGCTCTTTGTTGAGAATGCATTACGAGAACAGGCTCGAAACAAGGATGCAACCCGAGCGATTTCGATGGCAAAGTACTTCTGCTCGGAAAAGCTACAGCAGATCGTCGGGACGGCGGTGCGTGTGATGGGCGGGCGCGCTTACTTCGACCTCGAACCGGTATCGCGGTTTTACCGCGAAGCACCATTCTGCCTTTTCGCCGGTGGTACGATCGAAATTCAAAAAATGCTCATCGCTCGAAGTCTTGCTTTGTAGGCTAGCAGTGAAAGCTTGATAGAAACTGGATCTCGATTTCCAGTTTGTACCAGAGAATGTCCAGTCTACAGTTCGGTTGCATGAAACATAAATCAAAAAGGACGGTTATAAGACGGCCTATCGTCACCAGTCACAGCGCGCATTAGATGGAAATTCCGGCGTTGTTCAGCAACATTCTTTCGCTGATCATGGGTCTGCTAAGCGAGCAAAGCAATGATAAATTCATATCAGTGGTTGCCCGATGGTACAGGGTTGTCTGCTATTGAGTTGTCCGATTTAGGATCTGCCGCTCAAATAGCCGCTTATGATTTCTCCAGCGGCCGGAGGCGCGT
>JAESFT010000461.1_pt1 | contig 24399 bp, 19 predicted proteins | sample 9269451 | NCBI WGS metagenome assembly JAESFT01 (sample SAMN14502557, study PRJNA617106) | algae metagenome | isolation source: Scytonema hyalinum WJT4-NPBG1 and co-occurring heterotrophs from well... | place: USA: Mojave Desert, Joshua Tree National Park, California | collected 2006-05-25
TTCAGGCAAGCAATCTGACTCCCGGTGGCCTCTCGCGGTGCTTCTGGTGCTCACCACTGCAGTCGGCGCCACCGCATTGATTGCCACAATTGCCCGTACATTCGATCTCCTTTATACCGGAGGAGCATACGGCTGACTGTTCAAAGCCCAGGCAGTCGCCTTCTGCCTACATGGCATGCTCGCGCACCTCGCTCCCTATTTTCTTTCCTTCCCACACCACATTAGTGCATTTACTAGTTTTAAACAGCCGCATTGCATGATTTTCCGGTCGTTTGAGCTTATTGCTGCGTGGCACAAAAAGTGCATTGGTGAAACATATGCGCGACTGCGCGTCAGTTCATCAACCGACAGTGGGAGTTTTCATGAAGATGCGTGCGGCCTCTGGGTTACTTACATTGACCGGCCTGCTTTTCTGCATATGCGCCACATCCGCAAGCGCGCAGCAGCCCGTATCACCAACCCTTCCTTCAGGTCTGTCCGAAGTCATGGTGCCGGCAACTGGCATTGCCACAGGCGAAAGTTCGGGCAACGCCGGGTCAACAGCGCTGAAAGCGGAAAACAGCGTGGCAGCCTTGCCTTCAGCCACCTCCACACCTGCCTTGACCAAGCCGACCCTGGTCGATGCTTCAACAATCAGTGCAGGCGATACGGCATGGATGCTGACGTCCACCGCATTGGTGATGTTGATGACGATTCCGGGCCTGGCACTTTTCTATGCTGGCATGGTGCGCAAGAAGAACGTGTTGACGACTGCAGCGCATAGCTTTGCGGCTGTTTGTATCGTGACGGTACTGTGGGTTTTGCTTGGTTACAGCCTGGCGTTTTCGCCAGGAAATGCGTTTCTCGGCGGTAGCGCCCAGATAATGTTGCAGGGCATGGAATACATGAAGGAAGCCGGCAAGCTGACCGTCCACAGTATCGCACCGACCGTTCCCGAGAGCGTTTTCATGATGTTCCAGCTTGCGTTCGCCATCATTACGCCGGCGCTAATCACCGGCGCATTTGCGGAACGCATGAAATTTTCCGCACTACTCCTTTTCATCTCCCTTTGGTCGCTTGTCGTTTATGCGCCTGTAGCGCATTGGGTATGGGATCCGTCCGGATGGCTGGCGGCCATGGGCGTACTTGATTTCGCCGGCGGCACCGTGGTTCATATCAACGCCGGAATATCCGGCCTGGTCGCCGCAATCATCATCGGGCCGCGCATCGGCTTCGGCAAGGAACCGATGCCACCCCATAACCTCGTACTGACCATGATAGGCGCGTCCCTTCTCTGGGTAGGCTGGTTCGGTTTCAATGCCGGATCGGCCGGCGCCGCGGATGGACGAGCGGGCATGGCGATGCTGGTGACACAGGTAGCTGCTGCGGTCGGCGCGCTGACGTGGATGTGCATGGAATGGATGCGTCGCGGCAAACCGTCGGTGCTGGGACTGCTCTCCGGAGCTGTTGCCGGACTGGTGGCAATCACACCAGCGTCGGGCTTTGTCGGTGTCGGCGGCGCATTCTACATCGGTGCCGTTGCCGGTGCGGCGTGCTATTGGGGCGCGACCTCGTTGAAATCGCGGTTGGGATATGACGATTCGCTGGATGTCTTCGGCGTGCATGCAATCGGCGGCATCGTCGGCGCGCTCCTGACGGGAGTATTCGCGGTCAAAGGCATCGGCGGAGTCGAAGGCACATTGTTGAGGCAGGCAATCGGCGTGGTCGCGACGACAATTTATGCCGGCGTCATGACGGGCCTGATTCTCGCTGTCGTCGACTTGACGGTAGGCGTGCGCGCCACTGCCGAGGCGGAACGGGACGGATTGGACATCGAACAGCATGGGGAGCATGTGATATGACAGCGCACCAGCAAACGACCGTAGCGGCTTTGGAGAATCAGGCATTCGCACTGATGGGACGCCTGCATGTCATCCTGCGCCGACAGAGTGGCCGGATAACCGATATCGAGTATATGCGGGCAGACCCTGCCTACTGCAGGCATGTATTGCAATTGGCATTGCAAACGCCGGCTGAAGACGCGCATCGGATCTGCGAGAAACTGCAGGAGATTTATTTTGGCAATGAGGGTTTGTTTGTGAGAAACCCGCCCAAGGCACCGTTGGCGGCGCGCTTTGGAAGCGCGGCTGCAGCGGCCAAAATATCTCATGCACCGGGCGATAACACGACATCCCGCCTGCCGGACGAGGATGTCGACCGGGCGTACATCGGACGTCTTCGCTAGGCAGGCCCGAAAAGTCACAGTAAAAAAAGGCAGCCGAAGCTGCCCTTTTATGCGGGAAAGGCGTTTAAAACTGCTCTTCCGTAAGTGCCAATACGCCGCTGCTGCCTTCCACGATTGCCGCCCGATAGCCCGATGCCTGGGACAGGATGTGCTCGGCAAAAAACCGCGCCGTCGTGATCTTGGCCTGGTAGAACTTGGCGTCGCCCTCGCCCGCTTTGAGTCTGCGTTCCGCGATCAATGCCGCACGGGCCATTTGCCAACCACCCAGGACAATGCCGGCAAGCTTCAGATACAGCACACTACCCGCAAACACGCCCTTGATATCCGACTTGACATTCGTTGCCACGAACGTGACGACATCCTCCAGCGCTTTCGATCCGGCTGCCAGCTGATTACGGATAGCGGCCAGGTCGCCAGCGCCGTAGGCAGCCAATTCTTCTTCGGTCTGCCGGACCTGGGCAAGTATGCCTTTGGCGGTTGCGCCACCGTCACGCACCGTCTTGCGGCCGACGAGGTCGTTCGCCTGAATGGCAGTCGTACCCTCATAGATCGGCAGGATACGGGCATCGCGGTAGTACTGCGCGGCGCCGGTTTCTTCAATGAAGCCCATACCCCCGTGCACCTGCACACCGGTGGACGTGACGTCGATGGACATCTCGGTGGACCAGCCCTTGACGATGGGCACCATGAATTCGTAAAACGCCTGATTCGTTTTGCGCGTCGCCTCATCCGGGTGATGATGCGCGGCATCGGAAGCGGCCGCCGTGACATAGGACAGTGCACGCGCGGCTTCGGTCTGGGCGCGCATCGACATCAGCATGCGGCGGACATCCGGTTGATGGATGATCGTAACGGGGCCGGGCGAACCGGTCAGGTCGCGCGACTGCACCCGCTCCTTCGCGTATTGCACCGCCTTCTGATAGGCACGCTCGGCAACGCCAACGCCCTGCATTCCGACGGCGAAACGGGCTGCATTCATCATGATGAACATGTATTCCAGGCCACGGTTTTCCTCTCCGACCAGCGTGCCGATCGCGCCGCCGTGGTCGCCGAATTGCAGGACCGCCGTCGGGCTCGCCTTGATGCCGAGCTTGTGTTCGATCGAGACGCAGTGCGCGTCATTGCGCGCTCCGAGCGATCCATCGGCGTTGACCAGAAATTTCGGTACGATGAATAGAGAAATGCCCTTCACGCCTTCTGGTGCGTTTGGTGTACGGGCGAGCACGAGGTGGATGATGTTTTCCGCCATGTCATGCTCGCCGTAGGTGATATAGATCTTGGTGCCGAAAATCTTGTAGGTACCGTCACCCTGAGGCACCGCGCGGGTACGCACCAGCGACAGATCGGAGCCGGCCTGCGGTTCGGTCAGGTTCATGGTGCCGGTCCACTTGCCGGAGATCAGGTTGGCGAGATAAATCTGCTTCTGTGCATCGGTCCCTGCGGTCATCAAAGCTTCGATCGCGCCGTCGGTGAGCAATGGACACAGGGCAAACGACAGGTTGGCTGAATTCAGCATTTCGATGCAGGGAGTCGCTACCAGCTTGGGCAAGCCTTGTCCGCCGAATTCGACCGGATGTTGCACGCCCTGCCATCCCGCTTCGCCAAATGCCTTGAACGCTTCCTTGAAACCCTTGCTGGTCGTGACGTTGCCGTCATGCCAAAAGCTGGGTTCCTTGTCGCCCGTGAAATTGAGCGGCGCCACCACTTCGGCACAGAACTTTGCGTTTTCTTCCAGAACCGCCTCCACCGTCTCCGGGCTGGCATCTTCGCAGCCGGGCAAGGCATTCACTTTGGACAGTCCGGCCAGTTCGTTTATGACGAACAGCATATCTTTCAACGGGGCGACATAGCTCATTCAAGGCTCCAGAAAAGAGGCAGGACCACGAATGGTCCTGCCTTCCATCTACAACGATTTAACTTTAGTTCTATTCCAGGCGGCTTCAGGCCGGATCAACCCAGCTCGTTAACCAGTTGCGGCACCAGCTCGAACAGGTCGCCGACGATGCCGTAATCCGCCACCGAGAAGATCGGTGCTTCCGGATCCTTGTTGATAGCGACAATGGTCTTCGAATCCTTCATGCCGGCGAGGTGCTGGATCGCGCCAGAGATACCGACCGCGATGTACAGCTGGGGTGCCACGACCTTGCCAGTCTGGCCAACCTGCCAGTCGTTCGGAACGTAGCCCGCGTCGACCGCGGCGCGCGATGCGCCCATGGCGGCACCAAGCTTGTCGGCGAGCGGCTCGAGGATCTTGAACGCATCGCCGGAGCCCATGCCACGTCCGCCGGACACGATGATCTTGGCGGCGGTGAGTTCCGGGCGGTCGGACTTGGCGATCTCGCGGGAGACAAATGCGGATTTGCCGGAGTCGCCGACCGGAGTCACGGTCTCGACTGCCGCAGATCCGCCGGTCGCTGCAGCGTCAAAACCGGTGGTGCGCACGGTGATGACCTTGACCGGATCGGCCGATTGCACTGTTGCAATCGCATTGCCGGCGTAGATCGGACGCTCGAAGGTATCGGGGGAAACGACTTTGGTGATTTCGGAAATCTGGCCGACGTCAAGCTTCGCAGCGACGCGTGGCAACGCATTCTTGCCGAATGCGGTGGCAGGCGCGAGGATGTGCGAATATCCGCTGGCCAGCGCCAGTACCTGCTCGGCGACGTTTTCCGCGAGGCCGTCGGCGAACTGCGCTGCGTCAACAACCAGGACCTTGGTCACGCCTGCGATGCGGGAAGCGGCTTCCGCAGCACCGCCGCAATTCTGGCCAGTCACCAGGATGTGGACATCGCCGCCGCATTGGGTCGCGGCCGTAACGGTATTCAGTGTGCTTCCCTTGAGCGAAGCGTTGTCGTGTTCTGCAATTACAAGTGCGGTCATGATTTTTCCTGTAGGTTGATGAGCCCGCGCGGCAAAGCCGTCGCGCCGCTCAAAAAATGCTTAAATGACTTTCGCTTCGTTCTTGAGCTTGTTGACCAGTGTCGCAACGTCCGGCACGGTGATGCCTGCGGAGCGTTTCGGCGGCTCGGAAACCTTCAGTGTCTTCAGGCGCGGCGCGACATCGACGCCCAGATCGGCGGGCTTGACCACGTCCAGCGTCTTCTTTTTCGCTTTCATGATGTTCGGCAATGTCACGTAACGCGGTTCATTCAGGCGCAGGTCGGTGGTGACGATCGCAGGCAATTGCAGGGACAGGGTTTCAAGACCGCCGTCGACTTCTCGTGTCACTGTGGCCTTGCCGTCTTCGATGACGACCTTGGAGGCGAAGGTGGCTTGCGGCCAGCCCAGCAGCGCAGCCAGCATCTGGCCGGTCTGGTTGCAATCGTCATCGATTGCCTGCTTGCCGAGGATGATGAGTTGCGGCTGTTCCTTGTCGGCCAGCGCTTTCAACAGTTTCGCCACTGCCAAAGGCTGCAGCTCGGCGTCGGTTTCGACCAAAATACCGCGGTCGGCGCCGATCGCCATCGCGGTACGCAGGGTTTCCTGGCACTGTGTCACGCCGCAGGAAACAGCGACCACTTCGGTCACTTTGCCGCCTTCTTTCAAGCGGGTTGCTTCTTCCACCGCGATTTCGTCGAATGGATTCATCGACATTTTCACGTTGGCGATGTCAACGCCCGATCCGTCGGATTTGACGCGAACCTTAACGTTGTAGTCCACCACGCGTTTGACAGGAACCAAGACTTTCATAGCTGTGCCTTTGGAAAAAGATTGACGTAAACGTAAATAAGACAGGGATTATATGAGAGATTCTGCAAGCATGCCAAAATTTAGCACGATCGTTCTTTTTAACGGTAGAGAGTATGCACTAAATTGATGTAAAAAGCGAAAAATCAATTGGAGAAAAGGATCTAAATTCAATGCCTTGGCGAGCATGCGGCATTTATTTCGATGCGCATTGCACTAGCACAAAACATGGTGCTGGCGGGCCGGAAAGTCGGACGACTTTACTTGCGTTTCATGAAGAAGATGAACTCGCGCTCGTCGGCGCTGTGGGAGAGAAGCTCATTGCCGGTTTGCTTGGAGAAAGCCTGGAAATCACGCACCGAGCCTTTGTCGGTTGCCACGACTCGCAATATCTGGCCGCTCGTCATTTCCGCGAGCGCCTTCTTGGCCTTCAGAATCGGCAGCGGGCAATGCAGGCCGCGTGCGTCAAGCTCTTTATCAAATTCCATATTGGTGTTCCCGAAAAGAAGCAACGCTAGTGGAGCGAGCGATTCTACCCCAAAGCGGATCGCATTGGTGCGTCGCAACAAGGAGAACGGAATTCAGGAGGCCGGCCAGTCGAGAAATTCCACCGGCAAGCCGCGGGCGCGCATCCAGTCGGCCATCGCATAACCGGTTCCGGCCCGCCATGGCCGCAGCTTTTCCGGCGCGACCAGTCGGTAATCAACCAGTTCCTCCGACAACCGGATCTCGCCGGATGCTTTTACATGATAGGCGATGATCAATTCATTTTTGCGGATGAATTCATAGACGCCGATGAGACTGACTTCATCGGCATCCAGATTGGTTTCTTCCTTGAGCTCGCGGGCGATTCCCTGCTCAGGCGTCTCGCCCCGCTCCATGAATCCGGTAATGAGCGCGAATACCTTTTCCGGCCAGGCCGCGTTGCGCGCCAGCAGAATACGGCCCTCGACTTCCACCAGCGCCGCAAGGACCGGCAGCGGGTTGTCCCAATGCGTCCAGTGACCATCCGGGCAGGCGAGGCGGACCTTGCCGCCTTCACCCGCATCCGCCCGCTCGACCAGAGGGGCGGCACACATTGGGCAATATCGATAGTCCATGCAGGTACTCCCGCTCAGGTCAGAGTTATGCGCGCTCGCGCACCCAGCCAGCTACGCCGCCGAGCGCCTTCGGCAGTCCGGTCGGGTCGGTGCCCCCGGCCTGTGCCATATCGGGCCTGCCGCCACCCTTGCCGCCAACCTGCTGGGCGACGAAGTTCACCAGTTCTCCGGCCTTCACCTTCGATGTGGCGTCGGCGGTAACACCGGCGATCAGGCTGACCTTGCCGTCATTGACGGCTGCCAGCACGATCGCTGCGGTTTTCAGCTTGTCGCGGAGCTTGTCCATGGTGGAGCGCAACGTCGCCACGTCGGCGCCGTTCAGCGTTGCTGCCAGCACCTTGATGCCATTGACGTCGACCGCTTCAGCCAGCAGTTCGTCGCCCTGAGCGGAAGCGAGCTTGCCCTTGGCTGCGGCGAGCTCCTTCTCCAGCGCTCTGACCTGTTCGAGCATGCCGCCGATACGGGCGGAGATTTCCGACGGCGACGCCTTCAGCGTGCCGGCCACCTGGTTAACGGTCGATTCCAGGGACTGCAGATAGGCCAACGCGTTGTCGCCGGTGATCGCTTCGATACGGCGCACGCCGGCAGCCACGCCGCCTTCGGCAACCACCTTGAACAGGCCAATGTCGCCGGTACGCTGCACGTGGGTGCCGCCGCAAAGCTCGCGGCTGCTGCCGATGTCCAGCACCCGCACCTCGTCGCCGTATTTCTCGCCGAACAGCATCATCGCACCCGACTTTTGTGCTTCCTCGATTGCCATCACGCGAGCCTGCGTGGGATGGTTGGCGAGAATCTCCGCATTGACGATCGCTTCCACCTTGCGGATCTGTTCGTCTGTAAGAGGACCGTTGTGTGCGAAGTCGAAGCGTGTCCGATCGGCATTGACCAGCGAACCCTTCTGCTGCACATGGGGGCCGAGAACTTCGCGCAACGCCTTGTGCATCAGGTGGGTGGCGCTGTGGTTGCGAACAGTCTTGGCGCGCTTTTCCGCGTCAACGTTGGCGTTCATCACATCGCCAACCTTGATCGTGCCTTCAACGATACGCCCATGATGGCCGAATACGTCGGCCTGGATCTTCAGCGTGTCCTCGACCAGAAAGCGCGTGGCGGCATTGCGCAACTCGCCGGTGTCGCCGACCTGGCCACCGCTCTCGGCGTAGAACGGCGTATGGTCCAGCACCACGACCGCGTCGTCGCCGGAATTGGCCTGCTCCACCGCGGTACCGTCGACATAGATCGCGGTGACACGGGCGGTATCGTGAATCAGCTTTTCATAGCCGTGGAACGTGGTGGCGCTGCCACTGTATTCCAGGCCTTGCGCCATCTTGAACTTGCCGGCCTCGCGTGCGCGCTGACGCTGTTCGCCGAGCAGCACGTTGAATCGCGCCTCATCCACCGTCACGCCGCGCTCGCGGCAGACATCGGCGGTCAGGTCAACCGGGAAACCATAGGTGTCATGCAGCTTGAATGCGGTATCGCCGTCGATCTGCTTTGCACCCGACGCAAGCGCCCGGTCGAGGATTTCCATGCCGTTGGCGATGGTGCGGAAGAAGGCTTCTTCTTCCTGCTTCAGCACTTCGGTCGCGCGCTTTTCGTTCTGGCGCAGTTCGGGATAGGCGTTGCCCATTTCGGCGACGAGCGCCGGCACCAGCGAATGGAAAAACGGCTTGCGCGCGCCGAGCTTGTAGCCGTGACGGATTGCGCGGCGGGCGATGCGACGCAGCACGTAGCCGCGACCGGCGTTGCTCGGGATGACGCCATCGACCACGATGAATGTGCAGGCGCGGATATGGTCGGCAATCACCTTCAACGAAGGCGAATTCACATCGTACCCGCTTGCGCCGACCGCATCGACCGCCTTCCTCGCGGCAGCGAGCAGATTCACGAACAGATCGATCTCATAGTTGGAATTCACGCCCTGCATCACCTTGGTGATGCGTTCCAGGCCCATGCCGGTATCGACGCTCGGCTTGGGCAGCTTATGCATGACGCCCGCTTCGTCGCGGTTGAACTGCATGAAGACGTTGTTCCAGATTTCAACATAGCGGTCGCCGTCTTCGTCCGGCGAGCCTGGCGGACCGCCTGGCACGTCAGGGCCGTGATCGTAAAAGATTTCGGTGCAGGGGCCGCAGGGACCGGTGTCACCCATCATCCAGAAGTTGTCGGATGCATAGCGTGCGCCCTTGTTGTCGCCGATACGCACGATGCGCTCGGCCGGCACGCCGACCGTCTTGTTCCAGATCTCGTAGGCCTCGTCGTCTTCCGCGTACACGGTGACCCACAGTTTTTCCTTCGGCAGCTTGAAGACTTCCGTCAGCAATTCCCATGCGTACTGGATCGCGTCATGCTTGAAGTAGTCGCCGAAGCTGAAGTTGCCCAGCATTTCGAAGAAGGTGTGATGACGCGCGGTGTAGCCGACGTTTTCCAGGTCATTGTGCTTGCCGCCGGCGCGGATGCATTTCTGCGATGTGGTCGCACGGGTGTAAGGACGCTTGTCGAAGCCGAGGAAAACATCCTTGAACTGGTTCATGCCGGCGTTGGTGAACAGCAGCGTGGGGTCGTCGCCGGGAACGACCGGGCTGGACGCGACAATCGTGTGGCCCTTGGATTCAAAAAACTTCAGGAATTTATCGCGGATTTCAGACGAGTTCATGGTCGATGGAGGAAAAATGGCAAGCATGCAAACCGTTGATTATACGTGATAAGCCCCCTATGAAGCCTGCCGGACGGCTGGCAGATCCCCGTTCTCCGGAGCGGGTCGGACGTTGCTTTTTCGTCAACCGCGGCGAGACGTAAATCGTGGAACGCCTGCATTTCAGCGTGAAGAGAGCCGGCTACACGCCGAAACCCGGGCCGATCAGGTCAATCCGGTCGGTGCAGAACGCATCGACACCCCACCGCAATATTTCCTGTGCGCGTGCCGGATCATTGACCGTATAACAAAACAAGCCATACCCGGCCGTCTTGACGGCGCTTGCCTGCGTGGAGGTGAGGTTCTTGTGGTTGGTATGCAAGGCGCATGCGTCGAGCGCCTGCAAGCGCGCAAGCCAGTCGTCCGGGATGGTGTCGACAAGATAGCCTCGCGGGATGCCGGGCGCGGACTGGCGTGCGGCCGCCAACGCATCAAACGAAAATGACGAGAAAAGCGGAAGGTCCGCCGGGCCGGCGTGCGCAGCGAGTTCATCGGCAAACAGGCGGGCCGTGGTTTCCGCAACGACATGACCGGTCTGTTCATCGGCGCCGGGGGACGGTTTGATTTCCACGTTCATCCATATCCCGTTCTGCCTGCAGTACCGCACCACCTCTTCGAACGTCGGCACCGGTTCGCCGGCGAACCGGCTGTCCAGCCAGGCGCCTGCGTCCATCACTGCCAAATCCTTCGCCAGCGTATCCGCTACCCTGCCCCTGCCTGGAACCGTCCGCCCGAATTGCGGATCGTGCATCAGCACTGGAATGCCATCCCCGGACAGCATGACGTCGAATTCAACGGCACGGAATCCATACTGCATGCCGCAACGCATTGCCGCGAGCGTATTCTCAGGAGCAAGGGTGCCGCCGCCGCGGTGCGAAATGATTTTCGGATAAGGCCACATGATGATTCGCCGTTATTAACAATGGGACATAGTCTAATCGGAAGCGGCGATCGCGTGGATCGGGATGACATCAAAGCACTTCCTGTTTGACAGGGTTAAAATCGGCGAGCGTTTCCCCTCCTTCCACCACTACACCGGTAACCGACCCATGGCCGACTCACCCCTGAAAAAAGCATTGGGACACCTGCGTGTCCTTGACCTGACCCGCGTCCTCGCCGGACCGTGGTGTGCGCAAAACCTGGCCGATCTCGGCGCCGATGTGATCAAGATCGAGCGGCCGGGCGCCGGTGACGATACCCGGTCCTGGGGACCTCCCTACCTGCGCGACGAACAGGGCAACGACACCACCGAAGCGGCTTATTACCTCGCCGCCAACCGCGGCAAGCGTTCCGTTACCGTGGACATCGCCAGCCCGGAAGGCCAGGACATCGTGCGCCGGCTGGCAAGGCAGTCGGATGTCATCCTGGAAAACTACAAGGTCGGACAGTTAAAGAAATACGGCCTGGACTATGAATCATTAAGGAAAGAAAAGCCGGACCTGATTTACTGCTCGGTCACCGGCTTCGGCCAGGACGGCCCCTATGCGCAGCGTGCCGGCTACGATTTCATCATCCAGGGCATGGGCGGCTTCATGTCCATCACCGGCGAGCGCGACGACATGCCGGGCGGCGGGCCGCAGAAAGCGGGCGTCGCCATTTCCGACCTGATGACCGGCATGTACGCCACCATCGCAGTGATGGCGGCGCTGGCCCACCGCGACCGGACCGGCGAAGGCCAGTACATCGACATGGCGCTGCTCGACGTGCAGGTCGCCATGCTCGCCAACATGAACACCAACTATCTCGCCAGCGGCAATCCTCCGAAGCGCTGGGGCAATGCGCATCCCAACATCGTTCCCTACCAGACCTTCCCGACATCCGACGGCCACATCATCGTGGCGGTCGGCAACGACGGGCAGTACCGCAAGTTTGTTGGCGCCGGCGGCCGGCCCGACCTGGCCGAGGATGAACGGTTTGCAACCAACCCGATGCGGGTGCGCCATCGCGACGTGCTGGTGCCCTTGCTGGCGGAAATGGTGAAGACGAAAACCAAGCAGGAATGGATCGACCTGCTGGAATCGGCAGGCGTGCCCTGCGGTCCGATCAACAATCTCGACGGGGTATTCGTCAACCCGCAGGTGACGGCGCGAAACATGCAGGTGGACCTGCCGCATCCAACCGCCGGCAAGGTAAAACTGGTCGGCAGCCCGATGAAAATGTCGGTGACGCCGCCGTCGTATGACCTGCCGCCGCCGCTGCTGGGGCAGCACACCGAGGATGTGCTGCGCGAGGTCCTCGGGATGGGGGAGGAAGAAATCGGCCAATTGCGCGGCAAAGGCGTCGTCTGATCCTGCCCGGGGTGCTGCCGCCTGCCGCATTCCGGCGCGGACAGGTCTGTCGTTTGCTTTGATCGATCCAAGTCGAACCCACACGAAAGGCAACACCGCCATGCCTGATTTCAACTGGACCAACCCCTATCCTTCGATCCGTACGCCGCTTTTCGCACGCAATGTCGTGTCCACGTCCCAGCCGCTGGCAGCCCAGGCCGGCCTGCGCATGCTGATCAAGGGCGGCAACGCGGTCGATGCGGCAATTGCCGCCGCGGCGGCGCTGGTCATCGTCGAGCCGGTATCGTGCGGACTTGGCGGCGATGCGTTCGCCATCCTGTGGGACGGCGAACGATTACACGGCCTGAACGCCTCCGGTCCCGCGCCCGCCGCATGGACGCCGGACTATTTCAACCGCAAGCACGGCGGCAAGATACCGCATCGCGGCTGGGATGCGGTCACCGTGCCGGGCGTCATTGCCGGCTGGGTGGCGCTCTCGGACAAATTCGGCAAACTGCCGTTCGCCGACCTGCTGGAACCGGCCATCGAATTGGCGGCGCGCGGCCACATGGTGACGCCCATCGTGCAGCACAAATGGAGCGCGGCGGTGCCCCTGCTCAAAAAACAACCCGGCTTCGCCCAGACCTTCATGCCCCATGAAAGAGCGCCCCTGGTCGGCGAGTTGTTTCGGTTCGAGGATGCGGCCCGGACACTGACGCGCATTGCAGAAAGTCACGGTGACGATTTCTACCGTGGCGAGCTGGCGGAAGCGATCGTCAGGGACGCCAGGCACAACGGCGCCGTGATGGCGCTGGATGACTTGTCGGGTTATGCGCCGGAATGGGTCGAGCCGCTACAGAAGGATTATGCCGGCCATACCTTGCATGAAATACCGCCCAACGGCCAAGGCATCGCGGCGCTGATGGCGCTGGGCATTGTGGAGCAGCTTGATGTGACACGCTACCCGGTCGACTCCGCCGACAGCCTGCATTTGCAGATCGAAGCGATGAAACTCGCGTTTGCCGATACCTATCAATGGGTCACCGACAGCCGCTATATGACTACAGTGACCGCCGCCCACTTGCTTGACGATGGCTATCTGGCCGACCGGGCGAAGCAGATCGATATGCGCCGTGCCGGGGAGTTTCAGCATGGCACGCCACCGAAAGGCGGTACGGTCTACCTCACTGCCGTCGACGAAAGCGGCATGATGGTGAGCTTTATCCAGTCCAATTACATGGGATTCGGTTCCGGCGTAGTCGTCCCGGGAACCGGCATCAGCCTGCAAAACCGCGGTTACGGCTTTTCGCTCGATCCCTCGCATCCCAATTGTGTTGCGCCAGGGAAGCGGCCGTTCCACACCATCATCCCGGGTTTCCTTACCAAAGACGGACAGCCCCGGATGAGCTTTGGCGTCATGGGCGGGAATATGCAGCCGCAGGGACACCTTCAGGCAATCGTCCGCATGTTGTCCTATCACCAGCAGCCTCAGGCCGCCTGCGACGCCCCGCGCTGGAAAGTGAATACCGGCATATCCGTCGACATGGAAACCACCATCCCTGCGGATGTGGTTGCCGGATTGCTCGCACGCGGACACAAAATCGAACGGATTGCCGACAGCTACATGGATTTCGGTGCCGCCCAATTTGCGTGGAAATTGCAGGACGGCTATGTCGTTGCCAGCGACCCGCGGCGGGATGGCCAAGCAGTCGGTTTTTAACAGACTACTCGCAAGACCGCGCAAATTACCGGCTCGGGTAGTCCGGTACCTCAATCCCCTCGCTCCGAAACAGCAACGTTTCACGGCTGAAAACCGGCATTTCGTCGCAATCTGCTGTCGTGCGTCCTCGCGCCTGACGAAAATGTTCCCATCAAATCACTTATCGGGAGCACGTCATGGAATTTACCCCTGTCATCCTCGCACACATCGCCGCCGCCATCGCGGCCGTCGTACTGGGCGGCGCTGCCCTGCTGATGAAAAAAGGCACCCGGACGCATCGCCTGTTCGGACGCGCCTGGGTTGCGCTGATGCTGGCCGCCGCCGTTATCTCGTTCTGGATCCGTCGGAATGGTGAATTTTCGCCGATCCATATTCTGTCGGTCATCACGATCGTCGGTCTCGGCATGTCAATCTACGCCGTCATGCACGGCAACATCAGCGCCCACCGGCGCGGCATGACGGCCACCTATGTCAGCCTTGTGATCGCCGGCGCATTCACGCTGCTGCCGCAGCGCCGCCTCGGATACCTGGTATGGCATTCGGTCGGTTTAATCTAAGGAGATGAAAATGGATACATCAATCAAATACCAGGACGCCAAGCGGGTGGTGGAACGCAAACTCGGTTTCTACACCCACTTGTCGGTGTATGTGATCGTAAATACCGGGCTGATCGCTCTTAATATTGCGCAGGACTCCGGCCGGCCTTTTGCCATCTTCCCATTATTGGGTTGGGGAATCGGGTTACTATTCCACGGGCTGGCGGTATTTCTTCATGGCCCGAAGGCCGCCTGGAAGCGACGCATGATCGACAAGGAAATGAAAAGACAGCTCGACGCACTCCCGGAATGAATCTGTTTTCTGAATCGGTAGGACACCCCTATCCACGCCTGCGCCGCTTCGCCATCGACATGGCGATTACCGCTGTCTTCAATTTGGTCATCGCCCTCATCATTACGTATGTGATGCGGGTGCATACCAGTTTCGTCGTCAATCTGGTGGTCTCGATGTGCATCGGTATCCTGGCCGTGACCTTTGTCGATGGCGGCCGGCTGCTGCTATGGGGATTGGGGAAGCCGCCGAAAATACCGTTCATTCTGTTGGTCGTGGCGGGATTGCCGGCCGCGCAGCAACTTGGAAAGCTGATCGCGGCGCAATTCACCGGGATTCCGGCCAGTTACTTCTTTGGAGCGCATCAGCAGAATCCGGCCGGCTACATCGTCGTGACCCTGCTGGTGAGCCTGTTCATTACCTGGTTCTTCTGGAACCGCAGCGCCCTCGCCTATCTGAAGGCGGAAGCCGAGGTGGAAAAGGCACGGGCCGCCGCCATCGAAAAGCAGGCTCTTCAGGCCCAGCTCCAACTGCTGCAGGCACAGATCGAACCCCACATGCTGTTCAACACACTAGCCAATCTGCAGGGACTGATCGCGGTCGACCCGCCGCGCGCCCAGCAGATGCTCGACCAGTTGATTCTCTATCTTCGCGCCACGCTGTCGTCATCGCGGGCGGAGCAGACCACGCTGGGACAGGAATTCGCGTTGATGGAAGCCTATTTGGGCTTGATGAAAGTCCGTCTCGGCGGCCGCCTGTCGTACACGCTGCATCTGCCTGATGATTTGCGCGATCGCAGGCTGCCGCCGATGCTGCTGCAACCCCTGGTCGAAAACGCGATCAAGCACGGCATTGAACCGAAGATCGAGGGCGGCCACATCGATGTGCAGGCGGTAACGGAGAACGCGGCGCTGATGCTGACAGTGCGCGACACCGGTCTCGGCCTGCGCGACGCCGGCGCCACCTCCGGCACCCGGGTCGGCATGGCCAACCTGCATGATCGGCTGCAAGCGCTCTACAACGGCAACGCTTCGTTCTCCCTGACACCCAATCATCCCGAGGGCGCCATCGCCCGATTCATCCTGCCGCTATGACGACCACATCCGTACGTGCATTGATCGCCGAAGACGAACCGGTCCTGGCCTATGCGCTGGTGCAGGCGCTGCAGCGCTTATGGCCGACCTTGCATATCGGCGGCGTGGCGGAAAACGGCGTCGCCGCCGTCCGTGAAGCGCTGGCCTTGCGACCGGATATTCTCTTCCTCGACATCAAGATGCCCGGCAAGACGGGATTGGAAGCAGCACAGGAACTCGCGGAGGATTGGCCGGACGGCACGCCCTTCCCTCTGGTCGTGTTCGTCACCGCCTATGACGAATATGCGCTGCAGGCATTCGAGCATGCGGCCGCCGATTACGTACTCAAACCGATCAGTGACGCGCGCCTGGAAAAAACGGTGTCAAGACTGCAGGCGCGGCTCGGACAAACCAAGGAGCGCGGGCAGGAACTCGCACGTATCGTCAATCAGCTGCGTTCACTGGTTCCTCCCGCTCCGGCCGACTCCGAGCGATTGAGCTTCATACGCGCAGCGGTCGGCAATCAAGTACGGATGATCCCCGTTACGGAGGTGCTCTATTTCGAAGCGACCGACAAATATGTGAACGTCGTCACCGCTGATAACGAATCCCTGATCCGTACCAGCCTCAAGGAACTGCTCCCCCAGCTGGACGACAAGCAATTCTGGCAAATCCATCGCGGCACGGTAGTGAATGCCCACCGCATCGAAGCCGCAGTGCGGGACGAGAGCGGCAAGCTTTTCGTCCGGCTGCGAGGCTATCCCAGAACGCTTCCGGTCAGCCGCTTGTTCGCACATCTGTTCAGACAGATGTGAAGGCGGCGGGTATCGACCAAACGCACAAGCCTGTAATAGTCAACCGCTCGGTCTACCGCTTGAACAGCGGCAGGTCTGAAGATGAAAAGCACGATCGTTCGCTAAAGATGCGCCACAACGCCTGTGGAAGTCTCCGCGCCGCCACGCTTCAAATTTAATACAGTGTTTCGTTGTGCAACACCCGTATTTCGCATATAAATATTGGCTTGAAGAAATAATAGCTTTTTCACGCCTCGGAGCACACCGATATGAAGGCACTGCGAAGTCTTAAACTTTCCTATCGCTTCGGAATTTTGATAGGTTTATTCTCACTAGGCTTCGTCATCTATGGCGCATGGTCGTTTATGACGCTGAACAATCTTAAGGTCAATGGTCCGGTTTACCAGCGCATCGTGCAGGGCAAGGACCTGATCGCAGATGTCCTGCCTCCGCCGGAATACATTATCGAATCCTATCTTGTCACCCTTCAGCTGGCGGCGAGTGACGACAAGGCGGAGCAGGATGCACTCGCCGCCCGACTCAAGACGTTGAAAGCGGATTACGACACCCGCCACGAGTTCTGGTTGAAGGAGCAACTCGACAGTAACCTTTCCGACATCTTCCTGCGCCAGGCGCATCAACCGGCCATGGCTTTCTATGCAGCCGCCTTCGATGAACTCATTCCGGCGGCGCAAAAAGCAGACAACGCTGGCGTTGCCGCAGCAATGGTGCGTCTGAAGGCCTTCTATGCAACCCATCGCGCGGCAGTCGACGAAGTCGTTACGCTGACCACCAAGCGTATTGCCGAAGACGAAAGCATGGCAAAGGAGCGCATCGAATCCGCCACCCTCCTCTTGATGTTGATCCTTGCCGCATCGCTCGGCGCCAGCGTGCTGGTCGCTGCGGTCATCGTGCGCGGCCTGCTGACCGACCTCGGCGGGGAACCGCATTACGCAGTCGAAATCACTCGTCAGATTGCATCGGGAGATCTGACGATGGACATCGCAGTCAAGAATAATGATCAGCAAAGCCTGCTGTATTCGATGAAGTCGATGCAGGCGGTATTGGCCGACACGGTCGCAGCCATCAAGGCGGCAGTCGAATCGGTCAGTACCGGGTCGCACCAGATCGCCGCCGGCAACTTCGATCTGTCGGCGCGTACCGAACACCAGGCCAGCTCGCTTGAGCAAACCGCCGCTTCGATGGAAGAACTGACCGGCACCATCAAGCAAAATGCCGAAAGTGCACGCCGGGCGAGCGATCTCGCGAACTCGGCATCCAATGTCGCCGTCAAGGGCGGGGCAGTGGTATCGGAAGTGGTTGCAACGATGCAGTCTATCGATGCATCAGCAAAGAAAATAGTCGACATCATCAGCGTAATCGATGGCATCGCGTTTCAGACCAACATTCTGGCGCTGAACGCGGCTGTAGAGGCAGCCCGCGCAGGCGAGCAAGGAAGAGGATTTGCCGTGGTGGCCGCAGAGGTGCGCGTGTTGGCGCAGCGATCAGCCGCCGCTGCGAAGGAAATCAAGGCCCTGATTGGCGATTCCGTTGAAAGAGTCGGCACGGGCGCACGCCTTGTCGATCAGGCCGGCTCGACCATGGAGGAAGTGGTAGCGAGCATCCAGCGCGTCAGCGGCATCATCAGCGAAATCGCGTCCGCAAGCGTTGAGCAGCAAACCGGTATCGAACAGGTGAACCAGGCAATGAGCCAGATGGATCAGGTTACCCAACAGAATGCCGCTCTGGTCGAGGAAGCGTCGGCGGCCGCGAAATCCTTGCAGGATCAGGCAAATCATCTGACGCAAACAGTCGCCCGTTTCAAAGCCGACGGCGCTGCGCAATCTGCATTGCCGGCTCCGGTACTTCGACTTACATGACCCGGCCATAGCGCCGCACCAATGGAAACATCCAACCAAACGTCGATGTGGTGTCGCACGCGGCATGCTTGGTTGGATGCATGTCGGATGGCCGTGCAAAAGCGGCAGCCGACTTGTTCTCTCTCTTGATCATTTCCACGCAAGCTGCCCGACGCATACCCTGCCTGGCGGTGGCTATCAACCGTTTACCCAATTTCCTCGAGCGGCGATATTTGTATCACTCTACAATACACGGTATTATATAATGATACATAAAGCGCGTACGTGGGCTCGTCGCTTCTGGCGACCATGTCTTTTTGCAAAGGGAAACAGATGGACAATCAACAGTCGAACACAAATTTTTCTCCTGACGGGAAGTTGCTGCCTTCCTGGCGTGACGCCAACGTGCCGGATGGCTTCACCTTGGTTGCGGTGGGCGACCTGGTAATTGATGACGTATTGTCGCCACGCTTGAAAATGGAGTCACCCGAGTTGATCGACTTGCTTCAAAGTGCGCACGTCACTTTCGGCAACTTCGAAAGCACCGCTATCGATCTTCGCAAGTTCGGCGGCTATCCCGAAGCCGAATCCGGCGGCTCATGGCTGATCAGCTCGCCACGTGTTCCGCAAGACCTCAAGGCGATGGGCTTCAACCTGCTGGGCCGTGCAAACAATCACACCACCGATTGGGGTGTAAAAGGCATGCGCCAGACTGATGATCTGCTGGAAAAAGCCGGCATTGTCCATGCCGGAACGGGCGAAACACTTGCCGAAGCACGTGCGCCAAGATTTCTAAGCACGTCCGCCGGGCGCATCTCCCTGGTATCCATTGCCTCCCGCTTTGAAGCGATGTCCCGCGCGACCGATCCGCTCGGGCAAATCCCCGGCCGTCCGGGGGTCAATGCATTGCGAACCACCCGCTACGTGTTGGTATCGCCATCCCAGCTGGAACAACTGGCAGCGATACGTGACGCGCAACCGAAGGGCTCGGTGAGAGCGTCGATCATGGCCTCCGATCAAAAGACCGGTACTGTTACTCTATTTGGTACCCAGTACCGCGCGAAGCCGGATATTGGTGATTCTCTGGAATTCACCGTCTCGATGCATGAAAACGACCTGATGGAAATACTGCGCAACATCCGCCAGGGGAAGCAGACGTCCGACTTCTCGGTTGTCACCATGCATACCCATGAACCGGGAAACTATAGCGACGTTCCGCCGGACTTCCTGCCGGTACTGGCCCGCCAGGCGATCGACAACGGAGCCGACGCATTCATCGGTCACGGCCCTCACCGACTTCGCGGCATCGAAATCTACAAGAAAAAACCGATTTTTTACTCACTCGGGAATTTCTTCTTCATGGAAAATACGCAGCAGCCGCTGACCCGTGACGCGTTTGAAAAAGGCCATATCGATCCCTATGCGATGACCGAGGCGGAATTCCTGGAATACAAACGGGTGAAAGGTGTGTTTGGCGAGCGGGTCTGGTACGAGAGCGTCGTCACGCGCAACCGATACGACAAGGTCGGAAATCTCAAAGAGATTTTTCTCTACCCAATTGAAATGCATTGGGAAAACGCTCGCGACGCGGACCGCGGCATTCCACATATCGCCTCGCCGACCGCATCAAAACGCATTCTCGACACATTGCAACGGCTTTCAGATCCCTATGGAACAAAAATAAGCGTCGTTAATGATATCGGCGTCATCCGAGTCTCCGACGACTGACTCCATCGCCTGATCGTCCCCTCCCGCATCAAACACACCATTTCTCAGTCCGGCGCGCTTCGCGCCGGGCTCCCCTCCCCGCCGTGCCCTCCTGAATATACCCGCCAGAAAATAACAAAAAACTATTTGACGTCGTATCATTGTTCGATATATTGTATCGTTAGATGATACGTCAACCCAACGCCGATAGGAGAAAACAATGCGCAGTACATTGAAAGGCAAGGCCCTGATTGCAGCAATGGCAGCGGCCTGTATGATCAGTTTGCCAGCCGTGGCGGCTGATCTGAAGATCGGCTTCAAGTCCGATATCACCTCCGCAGACCCGCACGTCCTGAGCGGCGCCAATCGAAACCTTTGGGCGCATATCTACGAAGGCCTCGTTGAGCAGGACGAAAATCTCAGGCCAAAACCGGCGCTGGCAGTATCATGGAGCACCGTCGATCAGACCACCTGGGAATTTAAACTGCGTCCGAACGTCTCCTTCCACAATGGCGCGACACTGACCGCGGACGATGTCAAATATTCGATCGAACGCGCAATCGCTCTCAAAGGCCCTCGAACTTTCCGCACCTATCTCAAGGGCATCGAATCGGTCAACGTTGCCGGCCCCCTCACGGTCCGCATCAAGACGAACGGTCCACAGCCGAATCTTGCAGACAATCTCAGCCTGATCGCCATCATTCCGAAGTCACTGGGCGCAGATGTGCCGGAAGAAAGCTTTGCAAAAGGGGCCACGGCAATCGGCACAGGTCCTTACAAGTTCGGCACCTGGGAACACGGCCAGCGAGTGACTTTTACACGCAACGCAAATTACTGGGGCGCGAAGGAACCGTGGGACAACGTTATTTTCCAGATTCTCGCCCGTGATCCGGCCCGCGCTTCGGCGCTGCTGGCCGGAACCGTGGACCTCATCGATGGCGCAACATCGAAAGTAGCGGATTCGTTCGGACAAGGCGGCAAATTCGAGATGGCATCGACCACCTCTTACATGCTCAACTACATTCAACTAGACCACTTCCGCGACAACTCCCCTTATATCAAATCCAATACCGGCGCACCGCTGCCGAAGAACCCTCTCCGCGACTTGAAGGTTCGCCAGGCGATCATGCATGCAATCAATCGCGACGGCATCATCAAATTCCTGATGAAAGGCGACGGAGAAGCTGCAAACCAGTATGTGCCGAAAACCTTCTTTGGCTATGATCCTTCGCTCAAACTTCCGCCTTTCGATCTTCAAAAGGCCAAATCACTGCTGGCCGAAGCAGGATATGCGGACGGCTTCAAAATGACTATGCACTGCACCAACGACCGCTACGTCAATGACGCGAAGATGTGCGAAGCGGTGGCGCAGTCGCTCAACCAGATCGGCTTGAAGGTCGAGCTCTCGACAATGCCCTATTCAGTCTTCATCGGCCGTGCGACGAAGGGTGACAACGGCGCGTCGGAGTTCAGCTTTTTCATGGTGGGTACCGGCGCGGTGACTGGCGATTCCCTGCAACCGCTATCTTCCATTGCCCACACCGTGGATGCAAAGAGCGGCTTCGGCGCAAACAACTATGGCCAATACAGTAATAAGGAAGTGGATTCCCTGATCGAAAAAGCGGCTGTGACGCTCGACGAAAAAGCACGTACGGGTCTGCAACAAACCGCAGCACAGAAAGCGTTGCTGGATGGCGCAATCATTCCGCTGATTCACGTGAAGGCATCGTGGGCATTCAAGAAAGGGTTAGCCATCACCCCACGAAGCGACGGTTTCACACATGCCATGAACATCCGGGAAACCAGCGCCAAGTAACACCCCGCTCCCGACGACATCGATGCAGATGGCTACTGCACCTCTACCAGGTGCAGTAGCCAGAGCGCGCGCTTTTGCCCCGTCACATCCGTTGCTGTGCCTCCGCGTACTGCATCCGTCAGTGCTTGACCTGTAGTCAACCCAAGGGTGTCCAGCGCACTGCTTTCAACATGTTCTGCTCGCGCACACAAAAGTAAAGTCCGTAGAAGGAAAACCATGTCAACGCTGAATCTCAAGCGCTTCGCAACTGAAAACTCCGCACCAAACTCCAGCACTGTATCAATCGATTCCGGTGGAAACTCCCCCCCCGGCGAGTATGACGTCACGATTGTTCGCGACATCATGGTTCCCACGCGCGACAACATCAATCTTGCTACAGATGTCTATTTTCCTTCTCGCAACGGTAAAGCCGTCGATAGGCCTTTTCCTGTCATCCTCGAACGCACTCCTTACGGCAAACATATCCGTAGCCGCAGCGAACGGTCGGTAGGCATGGAAGTGCCGATGGAGCGCGATGTGGTGGCATCTTTCTTCGCACGACAGGGATACGTCGTCGTGTATCAAGATTGCCGTGGAAGACATAAATCCGGAGGAGAGTTTGTCAAATACACCAGCGAAGGCGACGACGGCTACGACACCTGCACATGGATACTTCAACAGCCGTGGTGCAACGGACGCATTGGCACGAAAGGATTGTCGTACGCTGCCCATACGCAGGCTGCACTCGCAAGTCTGTCTGCGCCCGGCATTGTCGCCATGTTTATGGATTCCGGCGGCTTTTCAAATGCCTATCAAGGCGGAATCCGGCAAGGCGGCGCTTTCGAACTCAAGCAAGTGACATGGGCGCTCAAGTACGCGCTCGAAAGCCCGGCGATCAAGTCCGACCAGGAAAAGCTTATCGCACTTAAATCGGTGGACATCAAGGACTGGGCGCACCGTACGCATCTCTGGAGGCAGGGAAATTCGCCATTGACCCTTGCTCCGGAATATGAAGACTATCTGTTCGACCAGTGGCAACGCGGTGTATTCGACGAATACTGGAAGCAGCCCGGACTATACGCGGAAGGCTACTATGACAAGTTTTCAGATGCAGCCATGGTGATCATGTCGTCGTGGTACGACGTGTACTCCCGTACTGCAACGGAAAACTATGTCGGCCTTTCAAAGCTGAAAAAGAAACCTGTTTGCCTGATTCTGGGTCCATGGACTCACGGAAATCGCTTCCTATCCTACGCCGGCGATGTTGATTTCGGGCCGGAGGCAGTGATCGACGGCAATCTCGCCAAGGATCACCTGCACCTGCGCCTTGAATGGTTCGACCGCTTCCTGAAACAGGACGGCAAGGATGGCGAAGCCGTGCCGAGAGTCAAGCTGTTCGTCATGGGCGGCGGCAGTGGTCTCAAGAACGCCGATGGCCGGATGATGCACGGCGGTCACTGGCGCGAGGAAAGCGACTGGCCGCTTCCGGATACGTGTTGGACGCCTTACTATCTGCGGGCAGACAGGTCGGTAGCGACACAGAAACCGAGCGATGACGACGCAAGTCTGACATACCGTTTTGATCCTCGCAATCCGATGCCGACGGTTGGCGGCGCGGTGACATCCGGTGAACCACTGATGTTCGGCGGCGCATTCGATCAGCGAGAGGGTCCCAAGGTATTCGGCTCACAGCCCCCCTACCGAACACTCGCCGAGCGCCCGGACGTACTGGTATTCGAGACCGAACCACTGGAAGAGGATGTAGAAGTCACAGGCCCGGTCAAGGCAACGCTCTGGGTTTCATCGAACTGTTTGGACACCGACTTCACCTTCAAGCTGATCGATGTCCATCCGGCCAAGGAAGACTTTCCCGAAGGATTTGCAATGAACATTACGGACGGCATCCTGCGCGCCCGCTACCGCGATTCATGGGAACGTCCAATGCAAATGGAACCGGGCGAAGTGTATCGCATCGAGATCGACGCTTTTCCGACCAGCAATCTATTCAAACGAGAACATAAGATTCGGATCGATATTTCAAGTAGTAATTTTCCACGCTTTGACATCAATCCCAACACCGGTGAACCGGACGCCAGTTCACCTGTTTGCCGGGTTGCCACCAATACCATCTACCTTGACGCGGAACGGCCATCCCACCTGACGCTGCCGGTGATCCCGAGTCGGAAAAAGTAGTCAAGCTAACACAACTGAGCGGGAGCCGTGAATCGCTCCTCCCGCTCCTTTCGATCAAGTGCGATCACCTGGCCATTCGCTAGCCTGATGCATTGAGTGCCCCAACCTGTTTTGCTGATCAATCATCCGCTGTTCGCCCATCAAAATAGCCCGCAGAAAAAGCAACCATAGTAAAGGGCAGGGTTACCAAGACGAACACCTCAACAGCTAACCAGATCGTCCGTCGCATTCTTGAAGATCGGTTTGTATCTATAGCACCGAAGCACGAACGCCCGTCACGACACACCAGCAAACTGCAATCGCCATAGACGAGCGTAAGCGCGTTGCAGACCATATGCGACAAAGGTGCTCTTCGCAACGCGCGCATGCGCTTGTATGCGCTGCCCCTTATTTAGGCTAGAGCGCTTTCGGTCTGACTGTGCAAGGCGAGGCCGAGGTGGTTTGCTTGCGGAACAAGGGT
>JAESFT010000462.1_pt1 | contig 24322 bp, 20 predicted proteins | sample 9269451 | NCBI WGS metagenome assembly JAESFT01 (sample SAMN14502557, study PRJNA617106) | algae metagenome | isolation source: Scytonema hyalinum WJT4-NPBG1 and co-occurring heterotrophs from well... | place: USA: Mojave Desert, Joshua Tree National Park, California | collected 2006-05-25
GCCTGGTTCCCACCGCAGATCGTTCGTTACCGGCCTGAACGTCTGCCAGCGGTGGCGACACTATTCGAATGGCATCCGCATACATTCGATTGGCAGAAGCATCGCGGCATGGACTACCGTTATTTCATCGTGCGGCATCATGGTGCGGTGCCTTCGATGCTGTTCAGTGAAGCGGATTGCAAGCCTGTCGCGGTTACCGCGAGCGGCAGCTGGACGTTGTATGAGCACCGGCGCTGTCCTTAGTAACTGTCGCAATCAGAAGAATCGTCGTGCCGGGAGGCTTTAGTTGCAGCGCTCTGCTGCGGGTCACCTCCTTATCTCGCTATTGTCGAAATAAGACATCGAGGCGTCATTTTCTTCCTGCGATTCAACCCACCGCACCTTCCCCATATTGCTGAGACATGCCTTCAAAAAATTTCTGTATCGGCGATTCCCGCCAAGTGGATTGCATTGCTGTCGCTTGAATCACTATGCTCCGATATGCTTTCCTTGCAGCATCTTTGATGATGTGCTGCTAAGCCAAATTACTAAAGCTTGTTAGTTGGTTCCTTCCTTATTTGCATGCTGAATCGTTAGCAAAGCCAGCAATGCCGATTGCATGGCATGCATTCAGTTTCCTGAGTTCAATTTTCCGTTCAGAAAAAAAGATCGAATTTCCTCGGAACCATTTCCGAGCGGGAAAACTCTGACCTATCTCTTGCTTGCGAGCATTCTTGAGTACAGTCAACTGAAAGGAACACGGTTTGAATAACATCACCAACACCCGTCTCATCAAGTCCATCATCTCATCTGCTTGTGCATCGCTGATTCTCGCCGCATGCGGCGGTGGTGGTGGCGGTGATACAGCGCCTGATTCCTCCCTCGTCTCCGCATCCTCTGGGGCGATTGTTAGTCCTACTTCCCATGCCGGCTCGAATGAGACCTTGGCATCGGAAGCGGCACCGACGGAAACAGATGCAAAGGAAGCAAAGGCAGAACCCGGAAAAGAAGAAGCCGCACCCGGCCCATTCGGTCATAATGTGAACGATTACCGCATGACCTTCTCCGACGAGTTCGAGAACGGTTTCAATACCAGCGTGTGGAATGACACCACTTGGGACAAGCCTGCGCCTGAAACCGTCAACTACGCGGTGGAAGACGGCTCGCTGAAGATCTGGCCGGCACGTGACCCGCAAGGCAACTTCGTAGCACGCGTGATCGATACCGACGGCAAGTTCTACCAGACCTACGGCTACTATGAAATCGAAGCCAAGCTGCCGGTAGGCAAGGGCACATGGCCGGCATTCTGGCTGTACAACCACGACGAGCCGGGCAATTTCCGTCCAGAGATCGACATCATGGAAGCGTATGCAGGCGGCGGTCCCGCCAGCGGCTGGTCGGATGAGAATTTCCACCCCACCGCGTACGCACCGACGATCTGGACCGGCGCGCCGGGCGTTCTCGGCGGCACCAAGATGGTGACTGACCTGGGCGACCTGTCTGCCGGCTATCACAAGTACGGACTGAAATGGGAGCCGGGCAAGCAGACCTATTACTTCGACGGCAAGGAAGTGTATTCGGTCAATCTGGAAATGCCACGCCGCATGTACCTGATGCTGGATCTGCTGTACGGCAGCGCCAGCGGCCAGCCGGACGATTCGACGCCGACCGGCAAGAGCAACTCCTTTGACGTGAAATATGTGCGCGTCTGGCAGTTCAAGTAATTCACAATAAAATTATTCCTGCATTAATGACGTAAGCAGTTAATACGGCATTACTGACTGTGATTTAAAGGCCACCATGGTGACATGGTGGCCTTTTTTTCTTCATTGCAACGAATGCGTGGTGCGATTTTGTGCACCGCAAGCGAAGATGATCAGCCGCAATAACTGCCTGATCGTCAACGATATGATGGATGCTCCTGATGATATGGCCGTGTTGGTCCTGTCAACTCCATCTGTATCGAGGAGAACCGTTTTGCATCTACCGCGCTTGAATCGATTGCACCTGATACCCCGGCCAGCCGTCGCATGCTGGATCTTCGTCGCCATGTCGCTCGCCGCCTGCGGTCAGGATACCAATGCCAACATTGTCGAGAGCGATCAATACAAGGCCATTGCGGCGAGCGCTTCCGAGACGTCCAAACCATCGAAGAAGCAAGCCGCCAAGCCTGCCGAGGAGAAGAGGCCTGGTCCCTATGGCCAGAATCCTGACGACTACGTGCTTACTTTCGCCGATGAGTTTGAAAACGGTTATAACCCGGCGATATGGAATGACACGACGTGGGACAAGCCCAGCCATCCGCAAAAGAATTACGCAGTCGAAGGCGGCATGCTCAAGATCTGGCCGGAACGGGACGCCAACGAACAATTCATTCCCCGGGTCCTCGACACCGACGGCAAGTTCTACCAAACCTATGGCTATTTCGAAATCGAGGCCAAGCTCCCAAGAGGGAAGGGGCCATGGCCGGCATTCTGGCTCTATAACCACGATGACACCAACGGCACGTTTCGTCCGGAGATCGACATCATGGAGGCCTATCCCGGCGGTGGTCCGGAAAGTTACTGGAGTGACGCCAAGCTGAATCCCACCGCGTATGCGGTTACGATCTGGACGGGTAAGCCGAAGGAAAAGGGTGGCGAGAAGATGCTGATGGAGCTTGGTGACCTGTCATCGAAATTTCATAAGTACGCACTGAAGTGGGAGCCGCACAGGCAGACCTTTTATTTCGATGGGAAGGAAGTGTACTCGGCGAAGGTCAGCATGCCGCACCGGATGTATATTCTTCTTGACGTGCTGTATGGGAGTGCGAGCGGGGATCCGGATCATACGACGCCGACGGGGAGGAAGAATGCGTTTGAGATTAAGTATGTAAGGGCGTGGCAGTTCAAGAAGAAAAAGTAAGTTGTTTTGGTGGCCGGTCTTTTGGGTGATGGAAGCCTGTTTGCTCTTCGATCTCGCCTGATGGGTCTGGCCTCGGTAGTCACTTACAATTCGTCATTCCGGTGAAGACGGGAATCCAGAGTTGCGGCGTGTCTACGGTACTGCAACGCGTGCGGTTCTTCGAAGAGACAAGCCGGGACTGGCCCCGGCGGGCCACTCACTTTCTTTGCTTCGCTGTATAGACCGGCTACATGGGTAACGGGTGTGCGAAGACATAGGTAACACTTTTGGGCTTGTCAATCAGCTGCCGCAAAGGTGTTAAACATGTCCTGGTCCACGCGAGAACTCATGAGCCTTCGTCAAGAGCCGCCCCTTCGGGGTTCCCAAAAGCAGGCGTGCTGAAACGGGAAGCGAAATAAACTCGCCTTCCGCTCAGACAAATATCGCTTCCCGTTTTGACCGCGTCACTTTTGGGCACCCCGAAGGGGCGGCGATAACGGTTCGCTGGAGCGGTGCTCCAGCCCTTTCTTTGCTTCCTTTCTTTGGCGAAGCAAAGAAAGGAAGTGGCCCGCCGGGGCCAGTCCCGGCTAGTCTCTTCGGAGAGCCGACAGCATTGCATTACCGAAGACACTCCGTCGCTCTGGATTCCCGCCTTCGCGGGAATGACAGGCTAAAGCGTTACTGGAGACACTCCGCAACTCTGGATCCTCCCTTGCAAGGCGCATCCCGGCTTGTAAGCCAGTACCGTATCGCATGCGGACAGCATGCTGGTCAAAACCCCGAAGGAGAATGAAACATGTTCGGTACCCCACCGGAACCAGTCTCGGCATGTCTCTTTCAAAAACCACCCGCGCCGCATCACCAAGGAAGTGCATCACCACACAAATCTCAAAACGGATTGCTCTTGATAAACTTCATCAGCGTCCAATCCCCCTTGTTGTTCTCCGCATACTCATACGGCAAACTAAACTTCCGCAACTCGCCATAACTCCCCGACAGCGCGGCTACCTTCTCCTGGAAGGCATCCGGGCATGGAGTGACCTGCTCGAAGTCATATACATGCCGGATCTGCTTGTCATAACTTTGCGTATAGAGGATCGCATCCGTCGGGAGGCAGATCAGCATCAGGCCGGAATGCGCCGACAGCCCCTGTACCGGCTCGACAATGCCGTGCCCTTCGCGTCCGTCAGCGAGTTTGCCTTCCCACAGGTGCTCCCGCTCGACGACGAAGTACTTCACCTTCATCTGCTTCAGAAATTCCACTCCGGTGCCGGCCTTGCGGGCGGCGATGAATTCCTTGTTGGCGACGAGGCCTTCGGTATGGAAGAACTTGAAGCGTTCCGGCAGCCAGAAGCCGAGGCCGCCCGCACGGTCGCCCATGGCCACTACGCCATCCGGCGCCTTGGCGAAGAACTCATTCACCAGTTTCAGGTTCATCACGGTGAAGTTCGGCCGTTCCTCTTTCTTCAGCATGCTGTAGAAAACATTGGTTTCATGCGCCATCTCGGTACGTACACCGAGCAATGCCAGGTAGGCGACGAATCCCCATGCGCCTGCCGCCAGAAGCTTCGGTTTCCAGTCGCCTGCCGATTGGCGATATAACTGCACCGCCAGCGATATCAGTTGAGCGACGGCGAAGTAAGTCACTAGCGCGATCGGCCAGTAGTACCAGCCCCACAGCGGCCAGCCGGAGAACAGCGCGTAATAACTGGCGATGACGATGGACGATAATGCCGTCAGCTTCAGTTCGCGGGAAAACGGCATTGGACCGCGCGATTCCTTCTTCAATCCCATCCGGATGATCATGCTGAGGATGAATGCGCCGATCGCCAGTCGTGATGCGATCAGATACTGCAGCATCAGCGGCAGGTTTTCACCGACCTTGTTGCCGATTGCCTTCGCCTGGCCGCTGACCGGGACGATGGTGCCGAACAATTTGTAATTGACGGCGAAGTAGACCAGCACGCCGAAAGCCGTGACCGCGCCGGTGAGGACAAGATTGGTGAAGGCGTATTTCCGTCGGCCGGCGAGAATGAACAGGCCGAATACACCAGCAATCGCGAGCGCGTCCAGCCGTACCAGAAACAGCACAATGAAGATGGCGGCATATGCCATGCAGATGCGGGGCGCAAAATACTCCGGATAGTCCTTCAGGCGGCTCAGCAGCGGCAGCACCAGGAGCAGGAGGCTGGTCTCCAGCCCGTGCGAGAAGATATTCGGACACAGCAGGATGATCAGCACGGTAGCGAAGAAAACGCCGACGGCATCGGCATTCTTGTCCGTATCCAGGCGCAGCAGTGCGACGATCTTGATCAGGATGACCAGAAGCGGCACGGCGATGAAAGCCCATTCCTTGGGAAGCGAAAACGCGTAGATGATGCTCGCAAGGATCACCAGCCATAGTGGCTGATAGCCGTTTGTCTCGACTAGATTGCCAAAGGTGGAGCCGTTGCCTTCGGCGATGTTCTGCGCGACGCCAAGATAATAGTAGGCATCGTCGAAGATCAGGTTGACCAGCTTCTCCATCGGAAAATTCGCCATCGCATACAGCGTGAACAGGAATGCTGCCACGAAGTAAGCGACGGTAATGTATTTCAAGGTACGCATATTGTGTGTGTGCATAGGATTTATTCTGAGAGCACGAACAAAATGGGTCCGGCGTTATTCGCCAATGCCGCAAAGACCCTCCCGTCTGCGGCGGTTCCGCTGCCGGTCGGCAGCGGAACCTACAACGATAGCTTTCTGAAGATTCCCTCCGGTATCGATTTGATGACCATCATGATTCCGGCCCACCAGCCAGGCAGGTACACCTCATTACGCCGCTTGGAAACCGATTTCACGATGCCTTCGGCAATCGTGTCGGCGCTTGCCCACAGCGGGCCCTTCTTGAAGGATGCGGTCATCGGCGTATCGACGAATCCTGGCTTGATGGTCAGCACGTTCACGCCGCTTTTGTGGAGGCGGTTGCGCAATCCCTGCAGAAAGATCGACACCGCGCCCTTGGCCGTACCGTAGACGTAATTCGACTGGCGACCGCGGTCGCCTGCCACGGAACTGATGACGGCAATGCTGCCGCTGCGCTGCGCCTCGAAAAAGTTCGCCAGGTGGGTCAGCAACGACATCACGCTGATGGCATTGGTGTTCAACTCCTGCAGCGCAAGCCTGAAATCCCTTTCGCACGCTTTCTGGTCCCCCAGAGTGCCGTGTGCAATCAGCACCATGTCAAGGCCGCCCATGTCTTCGATGACGCGCTTCAATACCGCTTCATGCGTATCGAAGTTGTTGGCGTCGAACACCGCATGCGAGATCGACGCGGCGCCGCGGATCTTCAGGTCGCGCGCCAGTCCTTCCATGCGTTCCTGGTTCCTGGCGAGCAGATAGAGCTTCGCTCCCTGCTGCGCAAAACGCCTCGCGGTTGCTTCGGCAATGGCCGAAGTGGCGCCGACGATAAGTATCTTTTGCATGTCAATCCATCCCTAATCGTTGTGATTGGCGCGATGCGAATTTGCCCCGTGCGCCGTATTGAGACCGCACCTGCTGGAAGGCTTCCCAGCGCGGATAGCTGCGCTTGAAAGTCGCTTCGCTCATCCGCACGTCCTTGGTAAGGTAAATCCGCCCGCCGTGGTCAAGCACCATGGCATCGAGTTCATCGAGAAGGCGGAACAATCCGTCCTCGAGCTTGAAGTCCAATGCCAATGTGTAACCTTCTATCGGGAAAGACAGCAGGTTCGCATTTTCACGGCCGAATGCTTTGAGAACGGCCAAGAAAGATCCACGTCCCGATGCCGAAATCTTTTTCAGGATGGCGGTCATGCCCGCAGTACCGGACGCCTTCGGCAGGGCGAACTGGTATTGCGTGAAGCCATTCTTGCCGTAAAGCCTGTTCCACTGATGAATGCCGTCCAGCGGATAAAAGAAGGGTTCGTAATGCACCTGCTGCCGCACTCCGTTCGTCTGCACCCGGTTGTAGTAAAGGGTGTTGAAGGCTTGTATCGAATACCGGTTCAGCAGTGCCGACGGCATGTCGACAGGCACCGACAGTGCGCGCTTTTTCCTCGACGACAGGTCGCCTCCGGCCGCATGATTGCCGAGCATGAGAAGCGATCGTCCCATCGACGCGCCGGTGGTCAGGCAATCGATCCACGCAACGGAATAGGGCGCCGCATGATGTGCGTCAAACAGTGCGAGCGCTTCGGCGAGATTGGCGGCCTTGTATGTGATCTGGTCGATCAGGCTGCTCTGAACCGGCTTCAGCCGCAATGTCGCTTCGACGATGATGCCGGTCAGGCCCATGCCGCCGCAGGTGGCGTGGAACAGGTCCGGAAAGCTGACCCGTGAGCAGGTTACCATTTCGCCGCTTGCCAGCAGCAGTACGAAGCTGTCGACGTATTCGCTGAAGCAGCCATCGAGGTGATGGTTCTTGCCGTGCACGTCGCTGGCGATCGCGCCGCCGACGGAGACGAATTTCGTGCCTGGCGTCACCGGAAGAAACCAGCCCTGCGGCACGAATACCTCGAGCAGCTCAGCCAGCGTAACGCCGGCGGCGCAGCGCACGGTGCCGGTATCGCGGTCAAAATCCAGCATCAAGTTCAGTGACGAGGTGCTGATGATGTGCGGCGCCAGCGCGCTGTCCCCGTAGCTGCGTCCCATGCCGCGCGCGATGACCGCATGGTCCGCGCTTTTGAGCATGTTGTGCAGGGAGGAAGCGGTGGGCGGCGTCTGTATTTGTGCGTCAATTACCGGGTGGCGCCCCCATCCATGGATCAGCATCTTGCAAGGTGGTAACCGAACACGAAGCGCTTGTCGAGCTGGTACTTCGCGACATAACCGATGGCAAGGCCGATTGCGCCGCCGAGATAGCGCATTTCCTTAGTCTGGAACAAATAGTCGAAGCCGAATTCGAATCCCCAGAAGATTGCCGTGGTTGCCACACCGGTCAATGTGTAAAGCATGAATGTTTGGCTATCGTCAATGGCGTTCTTGGCACGGAAGCGGAATATATAAGCCTTGTCGAGGACGTACTTCACCACCAGGCCGATGCCTGTACCGATGAAGACCGACAGCAACACGGCGTAGGGGCCTGCGTAGAATTGCAGCGTGAGATCCTGGCTGCCGATGTTGGCAGCCGTGGCGATCAGCGCGAGAAATGCGTAAGTCAAAGCGAGTTTCATAGAGAAGTTTTTAAATACGTTTTTAGATACGTTTGGGTAACGAATTATATGCACAACATCTTAGTCCAGCATACGCTCGCAAGTCAGTTGCGAGGCCTGATAACCTTGATGCGTCCCAAACAATGGGTGAAAAACGGATTCGTCCTTGCACCTCTTGTTTTTACCGGTGAGTTCCTCAATCCGCAGTGGATCGGCTGGGCGATGACGGCCGTATTGCTGTTCTGCGTTGCGTCTTCCGCCGTCTATATCGTCAACGATATGCAGGACGTGGAACGCGATCGCGCGCACCCTAAAAAGTCGAAAACCAGGCCGCTCGCTTCCGGTGCGGTGACGATTCCGATGGCGATGATGCTGCTTGTAGCGCTCTACGCGATATTGGTATGGGGCTGGTTCATCGCACCCGATGTGGTAATGGTCATCGCAGGTTATCTGGTCCTGAACCTGGCTTATACCTTCGTTCTGAAGCATATGCCTGTAGTGGACATCTTCACCATCGCGATCGGATTCGTGTTGCGGGTCTACGCCGGCGCGGTCGCCTTGTCGGTGCCGCTGTCCTCATGGATGGCCGTCACGACGCTGTGCCTCGCACTTTATCTGGCGGCCGTCAAGCGGCGCCAGGAACTGGCGAAGAGCGGATCGCAGGGACGTGAGGTGCTGCAAAAATATTCCGTCACGCTGGTAGACCGCTATGCGCATATGTCAGCTACCGGGGCTTTGTTCTTTTACAGCCTGTATGTGATGTCCGCCAAGCCCGACATGGTCCTGACGATTCCGCTCGTGCTATTCGGACTGTTCCGCTACTGGTACGTGGTGGAAGAGCTTGACGGCGGCGAATCGCCGACGGATGCGCTGCTCGCCGACTGGCAGTTGCTGCTGACGGTCTTCTTCTGGGTGGCCGCCTGTGCATGGACTCTCTGGCCGGTCAAGGGGTAAGCGCATGGCACTGTCGTATGCATTGACGCCCTTTCTTGCTTGGCTAGTGGCGGGGAGCCTGAAATTTCTCATCAACAGCCTGCGTGCCGGACAGCTTGCCTTCGGTCATATCGGCTACGGCGGCATGCCCAGCAACCATAGCGCCATCGTGAGCAGCATGGCGGCGCTGATTGCCTTCAGGGAAGGCATGTCCCATCCCGCATTCGGCATCGCAGTGACGCTTGCCTTCATCGTCATGATGGATGCCAATGCCCTGCGTCGCCAGGTTGGGCGCCACGCCAGCGCAATCAACCGCATCGCCAGCGGCGACAGCGCCCACACCGTTCTGCGTGAACGCATGGGCCACTCCCATCTCGAAATCGCGGCTGGTGTCCTGGTCGGCATCGCGGTCGCGGCCGTAGTTCATCACTTTCTGCCGCAGTAGCGGCAAAGCTCCTTTTCGCGATTCCCGGCGCGCTGATGCGCCCGGGATCCTGTTTCTCGTTCAAGTTGTGGCGATGCTTTCACAATCTCACGCAAGCGATTGATATTTCTCCAAAATGGCACTTTTGGCCACCTTGGTGCATCGCATTGGCATATACACTGGTGCAACGGATTCGCTATTTGCGCATCCCTTCTTCGGGCGGCAGATCCATTGCCCGGAGGCGTCCAAAGAGATTCGGAAACGCCATGCGGAGCCTGCAATATCATTATCACCGTCACTCCTTGAGCGCTTTCGCTTGCCTGCCAAAGTTCCTGCGCGCGTCCTCCACGTGCGCTGACACCGTGAAGTCCCTGTTGCCAGCATTCGCTTAGTGAACACACAGATGAAATTTGATCAAATCACCATTTCCTTTCATGACAATGTACCGGCGTTCGTGGAGGCCGAGATGGACCGGCTTTATCAAAACATCGGATCGTCCATGGCGCAGTTTCGCGCCTATGGCGAAAGCATGGACGATGTGTGCACCTATGTGGCGCGCAACGGCGAGCACCCGGTAGCTATATTTTTGTTCCGGCGCAAACAGGGAAAGATCCATGTGATGAATGAGGTGATCCGGATCGATCACACGGAAATCAAGCGCTTCGCCGATGCGGTCTTCAAGCACTTCAATGATGTTCATGTTGTGTTGTTCAAGGCGATCGAAACTGATGTGGGCAGGCTGCCGTTTCCCTATCAGCGGTTCAACTGCCTCGAAGATATTGCGATGGATTTGCCGGAGACTCCGGAAAAATACCTGGCGGGCCTGGGCAAGAACACCCGACGGAACATCAAGCGTTACACCGACCGCCTGATGCGCAGTTTTCCCTCTACCCAGTTCGAGGCATATGAAAAAGAAGCAGTGGAGTCCCAGTTCGTTCGTGAAATCATTGAACTCAACCGCGCGAGAATGTCCGGGAAGAACAAGGTGTCGATCATCGACGATGCCGAGGCGCGCCATATCTCCAGCCTGGTCCATGAATGCGGGCTGGTTGGCGTGGTACGCATCAACGGACGCATCCGTGCCGGGGCGATCAGTTACCGCGTCGGCGATTGCTTTTATCTCAATGTCCTGGCGCACGATCCGCATTACGATGATTACTGGATAGGAATCCTGTGCTGCTATATGACAATTCGTGAATGCATCAAGCGCGGCGGCCGGGAATTCCATTTCCTGTGGGGACGATACGACTACAAGTTTGTTCTGGGCGCAAGCCAGCGCGATCTTGATACGGTGGTTGTCTACCGTTCGAGATTGTCTACCCTGACGAATGCGGATATGGTTCTGCAGACAGCCTGGAAAGGCTATGTGCGGCAGATGAAGCTTTGGCTCAAATACAGCAATGGCCCGCTTCCGAAGATGATAGGCCGCATGGTGAAACGGGTTGCGGACGCCCGGGGCAAGGTGGTGCGCCCGGGGCCAATCATCAATGAATCGATGCTTTCCCACACGCCGAAAAAATGAGAAGTCTTTTACAAAAACAGCGCATGCGCATTCAGGACGGAAGGGAAGATGGGCGCGGTATTTACCTGTTCAATTGACGATGGCGACCTGCTGGACAGGAAAACTGCGGAGCTTCTCGCCAAGCACGGCCTTGCCGGAACATTTTTCATCCCGATCACCAACCGCGAGGGCTTCCAGGTGCTGTCGAGCGCCGATATCCGCACGCTTGGCAAGCGTTTCGAAATCGGGTCGCATACCTTCGATCATTGTTACCTGAATTCAACAAACATCGATGAAGCTCGTTACCAGATCAGCGAGGGCAAAAAGAGACTGGAAGATCTGCTCGGAAAGGAAGCGGAGGGCTTCTGTTATCCGGGCGGCCAGTACAGGCAGGAACACATCGAGACGGTGAAGGCCTGCGGCTTCCGCTACGCCAGGACAACCATGAATCTATGCTGCGACGCTGGCGTGGACCGGTTCGAGATGCCCACGACCCTGCAGTTCTACCCCCACGACCGTTCGGTTTACCTGCGCAACTTTATCAAATGGGGGCGCTGGTCGGCCAGGAGCGAGGCGTTGCGCCTGGTGCTCGGGCATTCGGGGTGGGTGGAGCGCCTCTATGCACTCTTCGACCATGCCTGTCGGGAAGGCGGCGTCTTCCATCTGTGGGGACATTCAAAGGAAATCGAAGAGGTGAATGCCTGGCATGAATTCGATCTTTTCCTCGCCCATGTCGCGGCATCCGTTGCGACGGAGGACCGGCTCACCAATGCACAGCTTGCGGAGCGCGGTACGATCGAAGACCCCTCGCTGGTATGAGCGCGCTGCGCGAACTGACCCGGCGTTTTCCCTATCCCGGCCGACTCGAACTCATCGTGCTTCGTCCGCAGCGGCGCGTCGCGGCACATGCCGTCGGAGAAGCGCTCGCTGTGGCGGAACGCGGTTTGCAGGGTGACCGCGCCGCGGAACGCGCTGCCGGAGGCAAACGGCAGGTCACACTGATCCAGGCTGAACACCTGCCGGTGGTCGCCTCGCTGATGCGGATCGCGCACATTGATCCTTCGGCCTTGCGCCGCAATCTCGTCATCTCGGGCCTGAATCTTCTTGCCGCACGCCCCCTGTTCCGCGACCAGTTGCTGCGGTTGCGGATAGGCGATGAAGCGGTACTGGAGATCAGCGGAACATGCGAGCCCTGTTCGCGCATGGAGGAGGCGCTCGGCTGCGGCGGTTATAACGCCATGCGCGGACACGGCGGACTGACCGCGCGCATCGTCGCCGGCGGCCTGCTGCGCGCGGGTGATACGGTTGTCTGCTCAATCGACGAATGACCATGGCGATGCCAGGGCTTATGCGGTCCGCGAAACCGGGGGGTGGCTTCGCGGACCGTAGCTTCAGGCAGACGTTCCGACTAGAGCTGGTTTAACGGGATCGCAATCCCGATCACCTTGTTCTGGCCTGCGAAATGGCCGCGCGCTGTGGCTTTTCCCGTCGCCAGATTAATACTGTAGAGGCCGGTCGCGCCGTTCGACGTATGCAGCGACGCCAGTCCCTGGACGTCGACGGTGACGCCGTCCCGTACGGTGCTATAAATGTCGAATCCGACGGATGCCGCCGTATCAGTGCCGAGCTTGCCTGTCGCCGCCAGGGTGCCGTCATTGGGCGGCGACTGCAGTGCAACCTGGTCGAGCGTGGCGTCGAGCGCATACAGCGTCGTGGCTGTCGCTGCATTGAGGTCGTTGTTGGTATAGGCGGAACCGGTGACGCCGGTGGCGTTCGGACCGGCGGCATTCAGCGGTGTCGCAGGCGGATAGTCCAGCGGATCGTCGACCAATGTCGCTCCGCCGGCATTGACGTTATGGCGCAGATTCTGGCCGGTGTCGCTCACTACCCTGAGACGGTCGGCGGCAGGATTGAAATCGACGCCGAAGGAGGTGCCTTCCAGCGCCACCGTCAGCTGGCTGACCTTTGCTGCACTGGCATTGCGCGTATCCAGAACGTAGATGCCGCCGGTCTTGCTGACCCCGTACAGTTTGCCGTCCTGAACCCGGTAATCGATACCGACCAGTGCGTCGCCCGACATGAGGCCGCTGACCGAACCGATGTTGCGGGCGTGGTCGGGCTTGTGTTCGCTGAAGCAGATGAGCCGCTGGTCATCGGTAAGGGCGACCACTTGGAGATGCTCCCCGCGGCGATGTTCATCACCGCTTTCGCAATGCATTGCATGGCCGTTGCGCTGCGCCTTGCTATCCCGATATTCGTCATTGGTTGCATGGGAGGGCAGCAGCGTGGCTGCCAGGGCTGCCAGTAGGACGGGACGCGCATATTTGTTCATGGTGGTTCTCCTTGAAGTCGCTGCGTTCTGAATAGGATTCCGCAACGTGTCGGTCTGGATAAGCGGAACGCGCTTGCGCGGGCGGGGACCGTCGACCGGGGATGCATGCAGTAACCCAATACCGCCAGATTTCCCGGGGCCAATCTCCATAACTGCAAATGCGTTCCATCGGCAATTGCCGGCGTCATCATGGGCATTCATCCGGCCTGTAGATGACTTGGCAGTGCTTCTACACAGAGCGGAGCGGATTGGATGCAGCGTACGAAAAAAATAATAGGGTGATTGCCTGTGGGCAGGTCATGATCGCTTGCAGAGGGGAATTCATCAGGACTGTGCGCATGCGCCGTCCTCATGCGCATCGCTGCAAAGAGACACCCTGATAGCGGGCGCTACAGCGGAATTGCCTTGCCAACAGCGAGGATCGGGCCGGTCGGTCGGCCGACGGGGGAGCCGGTTGCCGGTTCAAGCGTCACCTCGAATAATTGATTCGGGCCCAGTCCGGGGAGGCGGTCGAGCGGAATCTGCGTCGGGCGGTCGCCCGCCACCAGTCCGAGCGAGGTGGGGCCTGCGGCGCCTTCCGGCTTGGTCCAGAACTGGATTGCTTTGCCGGGCGCGACGGCTGCCGGAGACAGGGGCCGCAAGCGCACCGCGCGGGAATCGATCTCCACCAGCCAGTTTGCGCCCTGATCCGGCGCCTGCAGCACCGCGAGATATTGCGGCCGCGCGACGTCGGGGGCAATAGTCAGCAGCCGCAATGCAAGCAGGGCCGACAAGGCGATACTTGCCAGGCCGCTAGCCTTCCAGAAGGCGAGACTGTTCCATAACCCGCCGCGCGGCGCGTGGGTCGCCTTGCCGGGCAGATCCCGTTCAATGCGGTTCCACAGGTCGGGTACGGGGTCGGCAGGCACCGGTTCCGGCGCCAATTCCAGAAAACGGTCATGCCAGGCGGCGACGGCGGCCGCCAAAGCGCGGTTCTGCCGCAGTTCCCTTTCGAACTCCTCGACATCCTCGGGCGGCAGGATACCCAGCACGTATTCGCCGGCCAGTACGGTCATTTCATCCGGATCGAGGAAGTTCATGACATGCACTCTTTCAACGCCAGCAGCCCGCGCCGCATCCATGCCTTAACGGTCCCCAGCGGGCAATCGAGATAACGGGAGATCTGCTCCTGCGTATAACCGTCCATATAGGCCAGCAGTATGCAGGCCCGCTTGTGTTCGTCCAGACGTTCCAGGCAATGATGGAGCGTCGTCGCCTCGTAGCGGCGGGACAGGGCCTCCAGCGGTCCGGGTCCGTCCGCAGGGAGGTTGTCGAGCGCCTCTTCGGAAGCGGGATGTTCGCGGCGCGACTCCCGTATCGCATTCAATGCGCGGTTGCGGACCACGCTGTATATCCAGCCGCGTGCCGAGCCGAGCGTCGGGCTGTAACTCGCCGCCTTCTGCCAGATCTGCAGGAAGGCGTCATGCAGCACTTCGTCAGCCAGTTCGCGCCGGCGCACGATGCGCAATGCGACGCCCATCAGCCATCGCGCTTCGCACTCGTACAAACGCTGCAGGGCGGCCTGTTCGCCGCGTGCGCAGGCGAACAGCGCGTCTTCATAGTCAAAATCGGAATTCCATGTGTCGCGGTTCCGGTCCAGTGCGGCCGGTTCTTCCGGGCGCACTGGCCGTTTATCTGCCACCGGTCACCTTGCTGGTGGAGATGGTCATCGGTCCGAAGGGTTTGCCAGCCATGTCGCCGCCGGTAACCGGAGATGAGCCGAGCGGATTGCCGACCTGGCGCACGTACTGTTCGCCGAGCAGGCCGGCCGCCTTGGTGTTGATATGGTTCTCGTCCTTGTACAGCGCGATGTTGCCGATGTAGGTGGCGCATTCGACGTTGTTGCACATCACCAGTTTCGGATTGATGATCTGCACCGTCGGATGCCGCTGCTGCATCCGTTCGACGACGGCATCTGTCTCCGACTGTGTCGACTGGACATACTGGTATGGAATATTGCAATTGCTGTCGCCTGGTATCCAGCCGCGCTTCTTGAACAGCACGCAGCGCGACAGATCCGGCTCGTGGTAGGGATTGTCCTTGAAGATGATCGGAATGGCGCCTGCCTTGACGATGTGCTTGACCACATGCTCCATTTCCTTTTCAAGGTCGCGTTCCGGTTCCGATGCCCAGAACCCTGCCAGCACAACGTACTTGAAGTTGCCGACCAGCTCCAGCAAGTCCGCATTCCTTTGCTGGCAGGTTGTGGGTCCCTTTGTCGGATCGGGATCGGTTACCTGCAGTTCGGTCGGGAAGCAGCCACCTTGCACGTGGAAGACCGCTTTCAGGCCGGCTGCCTTCGAGAGCTGGTCGATGAAGGGCTTGAAATGATTTGCATGAGAATCACCGATCAGCAATACATCGGCGCGCGGCCGGCTGCTGTCGCCGAAAGCGCAGTGTTTTTCCAGGTACTCGACCGATACCTTGTGGTAATCCTCCGCCCGGATCGAGCAGGAACGAGCGAGGTCGCGCTCGAACGAGTAGCTGGCGATCAGTTCGCGTGTTTCGTCCGAAAAACGTGCCGGCGCGCCTTCGGTGACGAACGAGTACAGGCCGATCGACATGAAGACCATCGCCGGCGCAAGGTAAATCTGCAGAAACGCCTTCTTGAAACCGATCGAGCGGCTATTTCGAATGGGAACTTCGATGAATTTCCAGGTCAGGTAGGCCAGCAGGAAGGACAGGGCGACCGCTGCGGTTACCACGCCGGCATCGAGATCGAACTTGCGATAGCGGAGGAAGGAAAAGATCGGCCAGTGCCACAGGTACAGCGAATACGAAATCAATCCGATCGCGATCATTATCCGGTTCGTCAGCAGGCGGCTGACGGCGTTGTCCGTCTGGCCTGCATAAATTACGAGCGCCGCACCGATCGTCGGATACAGTGAATTGATGCCGGGGAAGGGCGTGTTGCGATGAATGAGAAACAGGGAACCGATCATCAGGGTCAGACCGACGAAGGCCATGACGTTGGCAGGCGCGGAAGACCGCACCGGAAAGCGTCGTCCCAGGTAAAACGTCAGCGCACCCAGGATCAGTTCATGCGCGCGCGTGGTCAGCAGGAAATAGGACTTCACCTCGCCGGTCTTCAGTTCGGAAATGCAGACAAAAAGGACGGCAAGTCCGAGCAGTGCCGGAAGCAGATGTTTTCTGGCGTGGCGGTACAGGAACAGCAGCAGGATCGGGAAGATGAAATAAAACTGTTCTTCCACGGACAGCGACCATGTATGCAGAAGCGGAAACTCCTCGGTGCGCTGGCCGAAGTAGCCCCAGCTCAGCATCGAGAAAAACACGTTCGAGACGAACGCAAACGACGCCGCCAGCGAGGTCGTATAGAAAATGTAATCGTTCGGAATCAGCAGCCAGGAGGACACCGCGAGCGTCGCCAGGGCGACGACGATATAGGCAGGAAAGATGCGCTTGATACGCCGGGTGTAGAAGGTGACAAAGCTAAAGTTGCCTTCCTCCATACCCTTGGCGATCAGTCCGGTAATCAGGAAGCCAGAGATAACAAAGAAGATATCGACACCGACGAAACCGCCCGGCATCAGGGCGGCATTGGCATGAAATGCGATGACGGCAAGTACCGCGATCGCACGCAATCCATCTATATCCGGACGATAGGCATGTGGCGAAATTGGGGTCATCTAATTAATCTAAAAAACGTAATAAGGACGAAAGCGAATGGCATCCGCAACGTTGCGAGGCGGCCTGCGGGCATAATCTAAGTAATGTCATTCTGCTAAAGCCGCGAGGCATCGTGTTGATATCTCACAATCGGTTGTGGACGAGGCTTTGCATGGCAACAGACGCATTAAAAATGTTGCCGTTTTGCCGCATGCTGGGCGACCATGCGGGTTTCAATCCTTGTCAACGTCGATGATGAGTGCTGGTTACTTGCGAACCGCATAGCGGACTTCCATATCGACTCGGGAGTGATGATGTAGTGGTCCGCTTTTCCACTGATGTGCATCGTAATTAATCACCGTTAATTTCCTGATGATAATCATCGACTTACGGACTTATCCGAACTCAGTCCCGAGTTTATCCACATGCTTATGCAGTGCAGTTGTGGATATCTGCATGAAAAAAGGCGGGTTTACGACCTTAGTATGTATTAATACTTGAATACGATCTTTAGCCAGAAGTTGATAAAGGTCGATCGCCTGCAGCATCCACTGGGACGCATTTTCATTGTCTTGGCAGGAAATCTTTTTCGGAGAGCAGAGAAGGACGGACCCGTGGACTCTCAGCATCCATGCATCCATGATGCAAAGGGAGACGCCACGTTCCGAAATGCGGTGTCGGCAATTTTTTGCTGACTACAGGCGAGGTGTATGGAGATGCGGCGTGCCGAAGGTGGGAAGTTGGTTTCGGTTACGAAGATTTAACCGCACACCACGCTTGACGGGCGGTACCTCGCCCATCAAAGCGCAGTACGCACAAATACCTTTGGTACATACGGTCATGCATCCCGCATCGGCAATCTCTCCACCACCATTTGCCGCATGAATCCGAATACGAACAAGGTGTTCGTCACCGTATAGCGCATGAACAGCCGGCGTGGTTCCGAGCCGAGCCGGTACAGCCACTCCAGCCCGTTGTTCTGCCACCAGAGCGGAGCACGCTTGATGACGCCGGCGTGATAATCGAATGCAGCGCCGACGCCGATCATGACCGCGTTGATCCGGCCGCGGTGCTCGGCCATCCATTTTTCCTGTTTGGGGCAGCCGAGGCCGACGAAGACGACGTTGGCGCCGGAGTCGTTGATCTGGTTGACGATGGCGTTGTCTTCCTCGACAGACAGAGGCCTGAACGGAGGAGAATAGGTGCCACCGATCTTCAGGCGAGGAAATTTGGCGGCGAGGGCGGTGCGCAGCTTTGCCAGCGTGGATTCCGTGCTGCCGTAGAAGAACACGGTCTGGCCCTTTCTTTCGGCGACAGCCAGATATTTCATCATCAGGTCCGGCCCATTGATCCGCGCCTGTCCCGGATGTCCCAAGCGGCGCAATGCCCACGCGATCGGTGCACCGTCGGGTGTCGCCATATCGGCATTATTCACTGCGACCTTGAATTCAAGATCGGTTGTCGTCGTGACCACCGAGTGCACATTGCAAATGCAGACATAGCGTGACTCGCGGGCGGCGCCCCATGTGGTGATTCTGCCGATCGCATCGTCCCAAGAAAGGGCGTCGATGAACGCTTCAAGCACGGGCTTGCCTTTGCGCGGCAGCGGGTTTTCGATCAATGGCTCTGATAGCATCTTCATAGATATCCAATAGCATGTCGTAATTGCGTTCCGGCGTGTACTTCAATTCATACTCGGCCCGGGCTGCGCGGCCCATGCGGGCCATTTCTTCGGGATGCGACTCTGCCCAGGCGATCTTTGCCGCCAAGTCGGCAGGATCGCCGGGGTGGAACAGCAATCCGGTCTCGCCGTCGCGCACGATGTCGATCAACGCACCGAGCCGGCTGGCGATCACCGGCAGGCCGCAGGAAAACGCTTCGACAATGGTGCGCGGGGAATTCTCGTAACAGACGCTCGGCAATACCAGGTAGCGCGCTGTTTGCATCCGTTCCATGATCTCGTCCAGCTTCCTGAAGCCTAGATAGCGTTCTCCGAAGGCTTCCTTCGTTATGTCTTCCAACGGTCCGCCGCCGATGACATCGAGGTTCAGCCGACCCGATAACCGGTTCGCCGCGACAAGCACATCGACGCCTTTTTCGGAAGACAACCGGCCGACATACATGCCGCCGTTGCGGCTGTTCCATGAGGGTACTGTAGACGAGGCAACAAAATTGGGTTTGATCCTGAACAGTTCCGAGGGTAGTCCGCCTGCAACATATTTATCGCGCGCAAAACTGTTCAGTGCGATGTAGCGGGTCACCCGCTCGCGATAGCTGCCGATCGCACGGTGCGTGACCAGCATGCCGGTTAAGACAGCAGACTGCAGGCTGGAATCGCGGTAGCATTTTCGTGTGACGGCACGCCACGGAACCTTGCCGACACAGTCCTCGCATATTTTGCCGTCACGCAGGAAGATTGCCTGCGGACAGAGCAGACGAAAGTTATGCAGTGTCTGGACGACCGGCACCCGGTGCTTCGATGCTGCCCAGTATAGTGATGGCGAGATCAGCGGAAAGGTGTTGTGTACATGGATGACTTCCGGCCGGAAACGGTTGCAGAGGTCGTCGATATCCCGCTCGGTTCGGCGCGACCAGATGGCAGTCATCGCGGCTGCCGCCCGCGACATGCCGTTGATCTCGTCGTTGTGCAGATGGTAGACCTCGACGTCATGGCCGCGGCTGCGCAGGAGCTCGACTTCCGCGTCGACCACCATATCCTCGCCGCCGCGGTGCTGGTAGGCATTGTGCGCGACGAGTATCTTCAGCATGGCGGCACGACGCTTTCCAGAATGGTTAAGAAAATGCCCTTGATCATCCTGCTTTCCTCCCGATCTTGGCGTCGTAGTGCTCGTTGCGTCCGGACCTGACCGCAAGACGGCATGCATCCACCACGCCTGCCGCAGCATGATCAAAGGTATATTTGCCGACCAGCGCAAGGCTGGACTGCTCGAAACGCTCCATGACATCAGGATGGGTCAGCAGCATGGTTGCGCGTTCGCTCCACGCCGAGACATTGAGTTCGCATACAAAGCCGTTCTGACCATTGACGACGAGCTCGTCGATGACACCGGCATAAGGCGACACGATGATCGGCAATCCGGCGGCACAAGCTTCATTCGCTACCACGCCCCAGACATCGCGCCGCGTCGGGAACAGGAAGATGCGCGCAGACCGGTACAGGGCAGGCAATTGCTCCTGCGAGGCAAAGCCGTTGAACTCCACATGCAGTGTCTCGCTGCGCTTGGCTGCCTCCGCCTTGACCTCGGCTTCCTGCTCGCCGTGGCCGACGAACAGGATGCTCACCTTGCGACCGAGGCGCAGCGAGACATCGTGCGCAACGTCGAGTGCGAACAAAGGGTTTTTATCCTCCACGATCCGTCCGCAGAAGATAAAGTCGAACCGCTTTTCGACGTTACCCTCCGATGCCCGGTATGCCTCGTTGTCGATGCATAGGCAGGAGAGGAAGCATCGATCCGGCGAAATGCCGTAACTCTCATATAGCTTCAGCCCGCCGCGGCTGGCAGCGATGAACGCGCGCGAACGTGCATAGACGAGTCGCCGCACCGCCTTATGCCAGGTACTGAGGGCTTCCTCCGATACATTGGTGCCATCAGTCATCGGCACGTGCGGCACTCCCCGGGCGACCGCATAGGCAAATGCATAGAGATAGGTTGGATTGAATCCGGTGGTGACAATCACATCCGGCGCCAGCCGGCGCAAGGTGGAGATGACATCGATGTTGTTGTGAATGAAGTTGTCGCCGCGGGTAACGAAGCGTTCATGCAGAAAAGTATGCTTGAAGTTGAGCGGCGGCAGCTTCCATTGCCGGTTCGGTTCCCGACGGCTGCAAAAAATCAGGTGCAGATTCACGTCGGGTATCTTCGCGATCCTTTCGTAAATCGGAATGCGAAAAGGCGGCGGGTGATTAGTGATAAGTGCGATGTTTAACATGAGCGATATTTTTATGCTTTAGGCGAGCGATGCCGGCGGACGCATGCGACGTGGCCCATTGCTGTTGTCAGGTAGCATGTTCGATAGACAGGATTCATCCTTTGTTCCGTATGAAGAATGTATCTATCGCAATGTGAATGCTGTTATTCGGAACTCCCTTTTTAGGGCATACCAAGACTCGGATATGCGCCATTCTGGTGCGCATGCGATGCCCTGCCGAAGGCGCCGGCAGGGCGGCAACGCACTACTGCGATACCGTGCCGTGTAGCTTTGCGCGGCATGTATCACAGCGAGAAGTTCATCTTCTGCTGGTTCCCTGCGGAGCCGTCCGTCCCTTGGTGCATCCATTTCGTCAGCTGCATACAGGGAGGGAAAGCGGTCAGCTTTGTCCGCTTCGCCGGTGCCAGCCGAGCATGCCGTCCAAACGTCCGCGTACTACCGCGCAGCCGGTCGCAAGATCCGCGCCAAAAGCGCCTTTGAGCAGTGGCCGGAGCACGGGCGCAAGCAGGCCGCGCACAATCACCCAGCGCGGCAGCTTGTGCTTTGCATACAGCGCACCGGTGCCGCGTGCGCGATGCCGCAGCGCGAGGCGTGCCTGCGGATTGGCGGGCACGGTGGCGGCCTGGACGGCGTGATGCACTTCCGCCTGCGGTTCGTACGTGAAGAAGGCGCCCGCATAGAGGGCACGCAAAACGAAATCGGTTTCCTCGCCGGCGCCGAACCACTGTCCGACGCCAAGGCGCGCATCGAAGCCGCCGATACGCTTGAACAAGGTGCGGCGGCAGAACAGGGTGATAGAACTGACCGGGATATCCCGGAATGCACTTGCGCGTTCCCATGTCAGGTTGGCCGCGGCGGGTGGTTGCTCATCCTGTTCGATCCAGCGTGCCACCACGCCTTCCGGTTGATCGGCACGGGCAAAGCGCGCGGCCACATGGGAAAGCAGATGCGGGTCGTACCAGCAATCGTCGTCCGGGAAGCCGATCCATTCGCCGCGCGCCGCCTCGATGCCGACATTGCGTGCCGCGGCGAGGTTGGGCGGGTGATGCTTCAGGTGCTTGACCGCGATGCCGAGATAGCGCGCACGCTCAAGGTGCGGCAGCAGGCGGTCGTCTTCATTCTGATCGACAACGATCAACTCGAAGTTGGTGAATGTCTGTGCCGCGAGTGATTCAAACATGCGGCCGAGTTCGCTGGTGCGGCCAACCGTTGCCAGGACGAGGGATGCTTCCGGAATTCTCATGTGCGTTCTCCCGACAGGAAAAGTTGCGGATGCGCGGCACGGGGCTGCGGCCGGTTCGGCTGGCAATGTGAAGATGCGAACGTGTTTTTCATCGGTTGAAAGCCTCTTGCTTGGTGGTGTCGACGACGTGTTTACAACTACAGACCGGCATGTAACGTCCGGTCAGTTCATGTTCGGTCCAGAATCCGCAGCCGGATCGGTCGCGGCAGGCAGGCCAGAAGAAACACCTTGATCCAGATCTTTGGCGCCTGGATGCTGAAGCGGTCGAACAGCAGCGCGATGCCGTCTGCCCATCCGCGAAAGCGCATGTGCTTCATCGCGAGTATCAGCTGGTGCCGTCCGAGAAGATGCGAAACGCCCTTGCGATGTTGCGCCGGAATGCGGTTGCTGTCGAAGCGTTCCTTCAGGCGCCGGATGAACGGTGGAAGCTCGGTGCCGGTCGCTGCCTTGCTCAGGCTGGGGAAGGCGCCGATGCGATAACCGACGAGCGGACTGGCGCAGTAGGCGACCGGATAGCGTTCCGCGACCTGGAACCAGACATCCTGGTCCTCGCCAAGGCTTTCGTTAAGCGGGAAGAAGATGTCGTGCTCGAAAAATATGCGGCGCGGAATCACCACCGAACAGGTAAAGAAGAAGTTGCCGGTTGCCCACGATTCGAAAAATCGCGTTACCAGTTGCGGTTCTCCCTCCCTGGCTTCGGATACGCCTTGGGGCAAGGACGAGACTTCCTTCTGCCCTTCTTCCGAGAAGCTGTAATACCGCGTCGCGAACATGCCGGCTTCCGGGTGAGCGCGTATCAGCCTGATGATGGTTGGAATGTACTCGGGCAGCCAGCAGTCATCGGCATCCAGAAAGGCGATGAAGTCGCCCTGTGCTTCATGGATACCGTGGTTTCTGGCCGCAGACACGCCCTGGTTCTTTTGCCGTATCAGCCGGATGCGCGGATCGCTCATCCGGGCGACGCGCTCCGGGCCGTCATCGGTCGACTCGTCGTCGATGACGATCACTTCGCGGACGCCCTGCGCGGCCAGCGCCGATGAAATTGCCTCTTCCACGTACTCACCCTTGTTGTACAAAGGAACGACGACGGAGATGGAGGGCAGGGGCTTCGCAATCATGTCTTGCTCCACTGGAGCTGCGGTTGCAGTTGCGGCTGCGGTACCCTGACCGGCGCGTAGGTGTGCACCAGCACCACCCGGAACAGCAGCAAGTGAATGAGGAAGTCGGCGCCGAAAATATTCGTCAGATCGAGCGGTGTCTCGCTGATGGAACGCACGAACACGATCGAGAACAACGCAAGCGACATGCCTCGGGTTTCTGCATTGGTCGTATAGGCGCGAGCGAACAGCGCGGTCATGTAGATCAACAGCCCCAGCAGGCCGACGAGGCCGGCTTCGGAGAGCGACTGCATGAACTGGCTGTGCGCGCTCAGTGCCGCATCGATACCGATGGATTTACGGAATTCCGGGCCCCACACATTCGAACCGTAACCGAACAATGGATTCGTTTGCCATGCACCGATCGCCGCTTCCCAGATCTGGGTTCGGCCGGTGAGCGACGAAACCTGCAGATCGCGGTCGATCACCGCAACTTCCTGGTCGAATGCCATCAATATGCCGTAGACGAAAATCAGGCCAAGCGCCATTAGGCACACCACCATCGGCGCGGCGAAGTTGCGCGGCGAGTAATACGAAATGTTGCGCTGCCGTGGATTGGCCGGCGAGCTGATCGAGCGTGTCCACCAGACGATGAAGAAGGCGATTAGGGCGGCGATCCACGCGGTCTTCGACTGGGTAAGGACCAGGGTGACCAGGCCAGCGCCGATAGCCAGGATCTGCAGCCAGCGCATGCGGAAGGGCCGGAACGTGAGCAGCAGCAGGAAGATCACGGCCAGCGGCCCGAGGCTGTTCGGGTTCGACCCGATACCCCACAGGCGAATGTTCAGGCCGGGCAGGTAACCCATGTCGTAACCGGTTTGCAGCGCCAGGTTCGGCTTTACCACGGCAAGCGCGCAGCTGCCGACCATGAAAAACAGCAGGCCGACCTTTGTGGCGTCCACCGCGGTGTTGCGGTCCTGGCCGCGGCTGAAGTAGATCGCGGTAAAGATGATGATCGCGGGCAGGTATCGGTCATGGAAGACCGGATCTGTGCCCAGTATGTTATTGATGACCAGGTTGGTGACGTAAAAGAAGACGAAAGCGAAGAACAGGCCCCGTCCTTCCCTGCCGCGGTTTTCCAGACTTTGCGATACCGACACCAG
>JAESFT010000463.1_pt1 | contig 24297 bp, 26 predicted proteins | sample 9269451 | NCBI WGS metagenome assembly JAESFT01 (sample SAMN14502557, study PRJNA617106) | algae metagenome | isolation source: Scytonema hyalinum WJT4-NPBG1 and co-occurring heterotrophs from well... | place: USA: Mojave Desert, Joshua Tree National Park, California | collected 2006-05-25
GCTTGACCCCAGATCGACTCAAGGTAGCGTGCATCCCCGAGGATGATGCCATCCAGTTTGGCAGCCCGGTTGATGTCGACACTTTGCTGCTTGCCCTTGAGCCGTTGCGTATCCCTCATGGACATCTTGGTGACGAAGGTCACGACGAGGCCGGGAGAACCCTCGACCTCGTAGGAGTTGAACAGACGCAGGCCGTCAGGTCTCTCGTCTATCAGCCGCTCGACGAAGGCGAAGCCATTGCTCTCCGCATGCATCCGGATGTCCGCGAGGGAGGTCTCGCCATATCTGAAACCAGGAAAGTCGGCGGGCTTGCCATCAGGCCGGCCGCCCCAGGTTTCCTCAGCATAGGCGATCCGGCCGTTGCCAGGATCCGTGGCGAGCGCGAGCTTGTTTCCGTCCGGCAGCCTCCACCTGACCTCCTCGTGGGGTCCTGCGACAACTCTGGAGGTTGGCTTGCCCGCGATCTGCGATGCCGTGGTGATTTCCTCCCCAATGCGGATGCCGTTCAGGGTCTGAGCCTGTGTTCCGGCCGTCAGAGCAAGAAAGCCAAAGGCGGGGAGCGCGCGCCGCGCTACAATGGAGGTGAAGCAGCTCATGATGATTGTCGGTTAAGGGGACCGACAACCTACCTTTGACAGGACTATCGTCAACAGGGCCGGGGCATTTGCCGATCCATGGTTGCAGAAGGATCACAGCTTCGGCTACCAGTCGGCGCTGGATGGAGCACTTCACTACCGTGCCGTTTCTCCGGCACGGGACGATCCCCGACCCAATGCACGGCAAACCTGACAAACAGCGCAGACAAACTTTGAACAACCCGCGGCCCCAACTCACAATGTGCCGGGTAGTAGAATGTCTGCAATCCGGTTACGAGCTGACCTTTACGCTGTCCCGCTAAAGAGCTGCTATTGGCACGTTACGGAAGTACACTGAATTTCTGCAAAGGCGCTACAGTTTGGCCCAGAACGGTCATTCGAGGGGGCGCATCTGCTCCGCCCTCCGCGGCTTCGGCCTTCAGATCACGCCTACCGCATGCCTGGAATGGTGAGACCTCCATCCACCAGAAGGCTCTGGCCCGTAACGAAGCGAGCCTCATCTGTCGATAACCAGACAGCGACATCGCCGACATCGGCTGGCTGGCCCACCCGTCGAAGAGGTGTATACGCCTCCAGTGGAGTACGCACATCGTCCCCGCCCAAGCGTCCAAACATCGGTGTATCAATGGCGCCCGGCAGAACATTGTTGATGCGAATGCCGGACGGGCCACACTCCAGCGCAACAGCCCGGATCATAGCCTCAAGCGCACCCTTGCTCGCCGAGTACGCCGACGACCCTGCAACCGCTCCTCTGGCAAGGAAGGATGAGGTGTTGACGATCACACCGCTCCCCTGAGCGAGCATAGCCTCGACCTCATACTTGATCGACAGCCACACTCCCTTGAGGTTGACACTCACCACGTGATCGAAATCCGCCTCCGTCAGCTCTGTGATCGGGGCGAAGCGACCCTCCACTCCGGCATTGTTGAACGCGACATCAAGGCGCCCGTAGCGCTCGACCACTGCCGCAATCAGGGTTTTCACCTCCTCGGCAACGGACACGTCTGCTGGAATAGCATATGCCTCGCCGCCATCCATGGTGATCAGGTGCACCGTTTCCTCGATCTCCTTGGCTCGTCGACCCGCAACAGCAACCTTGGCACCCTCACGGGCGTAGGCAAGGGCGGCCGCACGTCCGATGCCGCTCCCTCCACCTGTGACAAGTGCGATGTGGTTATTGAGGCGCAGGGAAGGGGATGGGGGCATGTTCGTTATCCTGGATGACAGGGCGATGGATCGGCAGGCAAGGCACCGGGTGGGTTGATGTCCCGGCATGGTCGGCTTGCCGTGTCGCTCACAGATAGTCTCCTTTATTGTTGGGCATAAGCCGTGCTATATCGCATGCAGTCATGGCTGTGGTTCATCAATCATGCGAGCAAACGAACTGGCGGAACTGTCAGCCTTTGTGGCTGTGGCCGAGGCGAGGAGCTTTCGACGGGCTGCCGCACGGCTGAACCTGACACCCTCGACCCTGAGCCATTCGCTTCGGTCACTGGAGGAGCGGCTTGGGGTCAGGCTGCTCAATCGCACCACACGGACTGTCTCGCCGACCGACGCAGGACATGCCCTGCTGAAGCAGATTGCCCCTGCGTTCGCTTCCATCGAAACGGCTGTTGAAGCCGTCAATGCCTTCCGGCTCAAGCCGCATGGGACCATTCGGCTCAACGTTCCACATCTGGCTGCCACCATGGTGCTGGCGCCCGTCTTGCGCCGCTTTGCCCTGGATTATCCGGATGTCACCTTGGAGGTTGCAGCCAACGATGCCTTCATCGACATCGTGGCTGAGGGCTTCGACGCCGGGATCCGGCTAGGCGAGAGCCTGGATCAGGACATGACAGCCGTGCGGGTGTCTCCTGACTTCAGAACCGCCATCGTCGGTTCGCCTGACTACTTCACGAGACATCCCGTTCCCGAGACACCGCACGATCTGCAAACCCAGCCCTGCATCGGCTATCGCGCAGCCAACGGAACCCTCTATCGCTGGGAGTTCGAGAAAGACGGAAAGCCGCTCACCGTCCAGGTATCGGGGCCACTGGTGATTGACGCACCCACTCTGATGATCTCGGCCGCTCTCGATGGTGTCGGGCTTGCGTATGCCACAGAAAGTGTTGTTGCGGATCACCTTGCCTCTGGCCGCCTGATCCGGGTTCTTGAGGATTGGTCGCCCTCGTTCCCGGGTTTTTACCTCTACTATCCTGGTCGCCGGCAGACTTCGGCCGCTTTGCGGGTGCTCGCGGAAATGTTGCGTCTTTGAGAGTCGTTCGCTCAGCCTTTACCTCAAGACAAGGAAGGTCTCCTCCTGGCACGCCTGAGACCTAAGCTCGAAGGCAGTAATCCTCACGCAACCAGACCGTCCGAAACGTGAATGGACTTCACTGCCTGACACAAAGGAGACAATCGCTTCAAGGAAAGGCGGTACGATTGCTAGCCTCTTGGTCGAAGGCACTATTGATGATCGGCTACTCTAGAGCCTGTGAAAGACCGTCTTATTCTTTCCCGGCTTGCGCTACCGAAGGAGCGTGGCGGGCTGCCCATTACCCGCTTGAACGCAGTGCTGAACGCGCTCTCGGACTCATAGCCGAGACTTGGAGCAATCACAGAGATTGGATCACCCGCCGAGAGTCGCTCGGTCGCCAGCACCATCCGCCACCGGGTCAGATATGCCATTGGCGTCTCGCCGACCCTTTCCCGGAAAGCGAGGGCAAAGCTCGAACGTGACATCCCCGCTATTCGGCCAAGCTCCGACAGTGTCCAGCGGTGCGCAGGATCCCTATGCATGGCGGCGAGTGCCGCCGAGAGATGAGCGTCGCCAAGGGCGAAGAACCACCCAATGCCGCTCGATGATGCTTGCGAGAGGTGCAGCCGCAGGGCCTGGATGAGCATCATGTGGGCAAGATGCTGAGCGACCAAGGCGCTCCCAGGCTGGCTCTCGCGCATTTCGCGCATCATCCGCTCCACTGACCAGCGCAGCGCTTCCTGATCGGTCTCGTTCCGAATGTGGATGAGCGCCGGCAGATCGCGAAGAAGCATGGACGCGTGACGCCCCTCCACCGCGAAGCGGCCGCCGACCAGAGCAAAGGTACCTCCGCCGTTTAGAGAGACAACGCCGCCCGGCTGAGGAGGCGGGAAGATCGCGGCGGCGTCAACCGGAGCAAGATCAAGATCGCTCCCGAGCCGGAACGGCCGACCGCTAGGCAGGACGAAGCAATCGCCGGCTCGGATGAGGGTTGCCCCCTGTGTGCCTTCAACCGATAGCCAGCACTCCCCTTTTGTCACCGCGTAGCATTTGATGCGGCTGTGCTGGTCGGCAAAGCGAACGGCCCAGGCACCACCTGCCTCGAAGCCGGCCGAGATGGATCCTTTCGGCTTGAGCAGCGCCAATACATCGGAGAGAGGGTCGACTGGCATTCTGGACGAGCTCGAAGATTGTTTGGACGATCCCGCATGGAGCGTCCGGTCGGGGGAAGATAGAGCATTGCAACAGCAGCGCATGCAGTGCAACTGCGACGAAGGAAACAGGCATGATTGTCGTTACGACCCCCACCGGATCTATTGGTCGGCAGGTTTTGGCAAAGTTGCTCGGGTCAGGGGTGCGCATTCGGGTTATCGCGCGCGATCCTTCCCGACTGCCGCAGCAGGTACTCGACCGAGTTGAGGTCATCAAGGGATCTCACGGTGATGCAGAGGTGGTGGACCGCGCCTTTGAGGGAGCAGATGCTGTGTTCTGGCTACCTCCGCCAAACCCATATGCTGAGAGTCTTGAAGCAGTCTATGTCGACTTTGCCCGTCCGGCCTGTGAAGCCCTCCGAAGGTGTGGCGTCGGCCATGTGGTCGGGATCTCGGCGTTGGGCCGGGGCACGCCGATGGCGTCCCGTGCCGGACTCGTCACCGCATCGCTTGCTATGGATGATCAAATTGCCGGGACAGGCGTGAACTACTGCGCACTGTCAATGCCGTCCTTCATGGACAACCTGCTGCGGCAGGTGCAGTCGATCCGCGACCGGGGCGTGTTCTTTTGGCCAGATAAAGGTAATCGGAAGGCTCCGACCTGTGCGACACGTGACATCGCCGAGGTAGCATCCCAACTCCTCACAGATCTAAGCTGGAGCGGCCAAGGGTACCGCGCAGTGCTAGGTCCGGAGGATCTCTCGCAGAATGACATGGCACGGATCATGTCTGAGGTTCTGGGCCGATCAGTCATGCACCAGGAGGTGCCGATTGAGGCATTCAAGACGCAGCTTTCTGCAGCCGGCCTCTCCCCCGCTTTTGTTCAAGGGTACGCTGACATGATGGTGGCCAAGGCAGAGGGGTTGGACAACGCCGAACCGCGTACGGCGGAGAATACGACACCCACCACCTTCCGGCATTGGTGTGAGGACGTGCTGCGGCCCGCGGTCGAACAGCTTGGAGACGCCTCATCCACGTAGAGGGGAAAGGACCCAATGCATCCTTCCGGAACAGGCAAGGTCTCCTCCTGGCACGACGCGGAAGTACGCGGGATTTCCGCGAAGCTCCGATGAGCAGACCTTTACAAGGCTACTTCGAGACGATCGCGACGTTGCGGGTGGTGCGTTGGAGCAGGCGCACGCCCAGTTGCGTCTCGAGGCGGTGCACCGCTTCGCTCAGACCCGAGGCGCTCATGCCGCTGGTGCGGGCAGCGACGCGGAAGCCGCCGGCTCGCGCCAGGGCCAGCAACGCGTTCAGGTCGCCTAGATCAGCCTGCATTGTTCGCCATCTCGTACAGCCTGTGCAGACAATACCGGATTATCGTCGAAAAAGGTAATTGCTAAATGGGTGGCCGGAAAAGGAGGCTGACATGCAGACCATCGACCAGGCAGGAACTTTCAAGTTGGGCACCCGCACCGTGAGGCGGCTCGGCTACGGCGCAATGCAGCTTGCCGGCCCCGGCGTGTTCGGGTCGCCCAAGGACTTAAACGCGGCTCTTGCGGTGCTGCGCGAGGCCGTGGCACTCGGCATCAACCATATCGACACCAGCGACTTTTACGGCCCACAAGTCGTCAACCAGCTGATCCGCGAGGCGCTGGCGCCTTATCCTGACGATCTCGTCATCGTGACTAAGATTGGCGCCCGGCGAGGCGAGGACGGATCGTGGCTTCCCGCCGCGTCCCCGGATGAGCTTCGCCAGGCAGTGCACGACAATTTGCGCAATCTCGGCCTCGACGCACTGGATGTCGTCAACATGCGCTTCTGGGGCCACGAGGGTCACGGACCTGCAGAAGGTCCGGTCGAGCCCCAGCTGGTGGTGCTCGCCGAGCTGCAGCAGGAAGGGCTCGTCCGCAATGTCGGCCTCAGCAATGTGACAGCCGCGCAGGTCAAGGAGGCCCGCCAAATCGTAGAGATCGTCTGCGTGCAGAACCAGTACAACGTTGCGCACCGCGGCGATGATGCGCTGATCGACGCCCTGGCCGGAGAGGGCATCGCCTATGTGCCCTTCTTTCCGCTGGGCGGCTTCAGCCCGCTGCAGTCGGCAACACTTTCCCTGGTCGCGGAGCGGCTGGGGACGACCCCGATGCAGGTGGCACTCGCCTGGCTGCTGCAGCGGTCGCCCAACATCCTGCTGATCCCCGGCACCTCATCGGTCGCCCATTTGCGCGAGAATGTTGCAGCCGCGTCGCTGGTGTTGCCCGACGACGCGATCGCGGAGCTCGACGGCATCGCCATGGCCGTACCGGCGGAATAGGCCAGTCTGGCCGTGGGCCGCATCAGTTCGGCTTGGGGGATGCGTGCGATCGCCTTGATCTCGAAATCAAAGCCGGCCAGCCAGTTGAGCCCACCGCGGTCCAGGTTCGGATAGGGCGGATCGCCGATCGCCTTCTCGCGAACCGCCACGATCCTTTCGAACTAGCTCTCCGGATCAGTGTGGAACGTGGTCACCCCGTCGTCGAACGTGCAGCCGGCCACCGCCAGCACGGCGTTCAGATTGTCGAAGTTAAGCTGGACCTGCTTTTCGAAATCGGGCTCGGGCGAGCCGTCCTCGTGGCTGCCGACCTGGCCAGAGACGAACAGCAGGTCGCCTGAGCGGACCGCAGCCGAGTAGCGGTGGACGTCGTACAGCGCGTGCCGTCCCTCAGGGAAGATCGCGTCTCGCTTACCCATTGGCTCGCTCCTTTTTGACATACGTCGCGTATGTTTGGTGGAGGCGAAGTGGCTTCAAACGCGTGCAGATGGTCGAGGAAACCCGGGCCAAGCTCATCCGGGCGACTCGCCTTGCCTTCGAAACCAAGGGCTATGCAGTGGCTTCGATGGACGAGCTAACCGCCGCAGCGGGGCTGACCCGCGGCCTCTCTATCATAATTTCGGCGACAAGAAGGGACTTCTCCAGGCCGTGATCGACCAGATCAATCGGAGATGGGAGCGCGCCAGGCCGAGGTGCGCGGCCGCGCGGAGAGCCGGTGGCAGGGCCTCATCGACGAAAGCATTGCCTATATCGAGATGGCGCTAGAGCCGGAGATCCAGCGCATCATGCTGCTGGACGGCCCGGCGGTCTTGGGCGATCCGTCGCGGTGGCCGAACCAGAATTCATGCCTGCGCACGACTACCGAAACGATCCAGGCGCTCATCGAGGAGGGAACGGTGCGGCCCGTTGACGCCGAGGCCGCCGCCCGACTGCTCAATGGCGCAGCACTCAACGCGGCGCTCTGGATCGCTGCGGCCGATGATCCTCCTGCCGTGCTACCCAAGGTCGTGGAGGCGTTCCGGCATCTGGCGTCCGGCTTGCCGCAGCCGGAACGATAATCGCCGCCGCGTACGCAGTCACTTCAAGGCGCTTGGCGGGGATCAATCCATGAACCGGGCGAACCACTCCAGCATCTGCTGCGGCTCGCGCTGGAAATAGGTGTAGCCGTCCCACCGCCGCGTCGTGCCCTCGATCCAGTGCAGCTGCTTATCCACAATCGGGATGTTGTCGTACATGGCCTGGATATCGTCCGGCCTGGTGTAGAGGTCATCGCGCACCTGATAGAGGAAGGTTGGGATCATCACGCTCCTGGCCCAGGGCACAGGCGAGAACTGGTCGATCGTGAAGCTCGTCTGCAAGCGGATGCGCTCGTTCAGGTCATCCATATAGCTGTCCGGAATGCCGAATCGCTCGAGCGCGCGCCTGAGCGCGACGCCGCTCGACAGCGGCTGCGGTGCGACCATGCAGCGCACGCCGTCGAAGGCTTCGGGGCGCCGCGTCATCGCGAACATCGTGGCATTGCATCCGACGCAGCGGCTGAACAGGCCGATTCTCATGGCGCGCGTGTCCGATCGGCTGCGGACATAGTTCAACGAGCCGATGACATCGCGTGACTCGTAGCGGCCTACGGAGAAGACGCCGCCATTGGCAGCGCCGCTCTGTCCGAAATTGCGCAGGTCATAGGCCAGCACATTGTAGCCCGCATCGTGCAGGATCCTGTAGTCCGGGATGAAATTGACCTCAAAGTCGTTGCCGGCGGAGGCGCCGAACGACTTCCACGGTTCGAGGTGCGAAGGAAGCCCAGCCCGGTTGAACCAGCGTGGGTGGTTGGCGATGACGATCTTGTCCGAACCGGTTCGCGGGATGAACCAGCCCTCGAGGGGCGTGCCGTCCTCGGACGCAAAGAAGACGTCCTCATAATCGAGGCCCTCCTCGTCGGGCCAATGCAGAATCGGTGCACGCGGCCAGGTGCGAAAGCCCTCGGCCAGCTTCTGCAGTGTCTGGTAGATCTGATCCGGAGTCATGCGATTGCTCCCTTTGTAGAGTGTAGGCTCTGGCGCCGCCACGGCGTGACGGCATAAGCCGTTCCGTCGCAGAGGCGCCACGCCGTGAATCAAATCAATTCGAGCGATACAGGACCATTCCGCCGTGATGCAGCACGTCGTTGATGAACGTCCCATCGGCGGTGAAGCCGGAATCGTCCCAATAGAAGATCTGATTGCCGCGCACCTCATAACGGCCCTGGTAGGCGCTCTCGCGATTGCCTCGCGCCTCGTCATAGCGTCCGTCGGGGAGCAAATTGTGGCGCACCCGGCGGTCGGCGGTGACCCACATGCCGACATAGGGGTGCGCCTGCCGCTCGGCGGAAACCTTCGTCTGGATAGTCATCTCTGTATCTCCTCTGGATATGCCGGTGAGTGTTGCGCTCGCGATGAGCGTAAGGGTGCAGGACAGGAGGCGGTTCATGGCGCTGTACTCCTTTCGTTGGACGATGTGCGGCGCTCGGCGAACAGCTCCGAAAGCGCCTGGGACGCCGCGATAGCCTTGGGGAAGCCGGCTGTGACCGTCGTCAGGTAGACAATCTCCTTCAGCTCTTCCTCGCTTGTCCCAAGGTTGAGGGCATAGCCGGCGTGGACCTTCATGAACGCGGGCTCGCCCATTGCTGCGAAGGCCGCGACAGCGGCGAGCTGCCGTGTCCGGTTGTCGAGTCCCGGCCGCGACCAGACCTCGCCCAGCGCATAGCCCTGTGTCGCATCAGCAAGGAACGGGAACTCCTGCCGCATGCGCTCGAGCACCGGCTGTGGCGCACCGTTGTTCAGCTCCCGCATGACGGTATCGCCGCGCCGCTGCCGCTCTTCGGCCGACTGGGCTTGCACAGTTGCGGGAAGGGCCGCGAGCAGCAGCATGGCCGCGGCAGTATGGAGGTGAAGACGGGGTCCCATCGCCGCCACCTCACATCGTTGCCGTCGGACGCACGACGATCTCGTTGACGTCAACGTCCTCGGGCTGCTCGATCGCGTAGCGCACCGCCCGGGCAATCGCATCGGGCCTGAGGGCGATGGCACGATAGGTGCGCATCAGCTCCGCAGCGGCCGGATCGGTAATCGTGTCGGCCAGCTCGCTTTCCACCACCCCCGGATGAATGCAGGTGACGCGGATCTTGTCGTTCTCCTGCCGCAGGCCGTCCGAGATCGCCCGCACCGCAAATTTCGTCGCGCAGTAGACGGCGGCAGTGGGAGAGACCGTCAGGGCGCCGATTGAGGCGATGTTGATGATGTGGCCCGATCCTCGCGCCGTCATTTCGGGCAGCACGGCGGCGATGCCGTAGAGCACGCCCTTGATGTTGACGTCGACCATCCGGTCCCACTCGTCGACTTTGAGCGCGGCCATCAACGAGAGCGGCATGACGCCAGCGTTGTTGACGACTACGTCAACGCGCCCGAAGGCTTCGCGCGCCGCCTCGGCAAAGGCGGAGACATCGTCCCGGTTGGTGACGTCGAGGCTCCGCGTCAGCACTTCGCCGCCTTCCTCGCGGACTTCTTGGGCCAGCGCCTCCAGTCGATCGGTGCGGCGTGCGCCGAGCATGAGCTTTGCGCCCGCCTTGCCGAGTTCACGCGCGATGCCGGCGCCTATCCCGCTCGATGCGCCGGTGATGAGGATCACCTTGTCCATGGTTCGTCTCCTTTGCTGAACCGCGTCACGGCGGTTGCGAAAGAGATAGACCTGCCTCATTGTAGCGATAATCCGCTCATTGCTACACACGATGGAAAGATTTTCTAATCAATGCTGCCGGACCTCAACGCCCTTGCCGTGTTCGCCCTGGTGGCCGAGGAACGGAGCTTCCGCGCCGCAGCCAACCGGCTCGGCGTGACCCGCTCGGCGGTCAGCCAAACCATCAAGCGGCTCGAAGAGACATTGGGCATCGCGCTTGTCCGGCGAACGACGCGCAGCGTCAGCCTAACCGAGGCCGGCGAACATCTCCATGAGCAGGTAGCGCCAGCCATTGCCGAGATGCGGGCGGCGACCGAGGCAACTGGAAGCCTGGCCGGGCGCCCGCGCGGGCAATTGCGGCTGGCGGTCTCCTCGATCGCCGAGCGCTTCCTGGCCGGGCCCTTCTTGGCGAGTTTCGTCGAGGCCAATCCCGAGGTCCAACTCGATGTCAACGTGACCGACGAAGAGTTTGACATCGTCGCCGAAGGCTATGACGCCGGCGTGCGGCTGGGCGAGGTGATCGAGCAGGATATGATCGCAGTGCCGGTTGCCGGAAACGAACGCCAGCTCGCGGTCTGCTCGCCCGCTTACCGGGACCGCTTCGGCATGCCCTCGCATCCGCGCGAACTCGCCGCCCGTCGCTGCATCGGCTGGCGGCCGGCGCCCACGTCGGCGCCTTATCGCTGGGAATTCGCCGAGGACGGCAAGGAGTTCAGCGTCGCCGTGGCCCCGGAGATCACCACCAACGACATGGCGTTGATGATCAAGTTGGCCGTCGCCGGCGCCGGCATCACATTCGGTATGGAGGAGAGCTTTCGTCCCGCAATTGATCGTGGCGAGCTCGTTCCGGTGCTCGAGGTCTATTGCCCCTACTTCGCCGGCTTCTACCTCTATTACCCCAGCCGCAGGAACGTTGCTCCGAAGTTGCGCGCGCTGATCGAGCACGTGCGGCGGCGACAGTGGTAGCGCTGATGGACGGCCTTGCGTCCGTCAGTTTGCGGCCGAAGTGGCCAATGGGGGCGCCGGCTGCATTCGCATCTTCGCAGTCTTCATGTCCCGAGCCGGCGGCATGCCGAACATGCGGCTATACTCGCGCGTGAACTGGGTGACGCTTTCATATCCTACCGCATAAGCCGCGTTGCTGATCATCTCGCCCTCGGCCATCATCATCCGGCGCGCCTCGATCAGCCTGAGCTGCTTCTGGAACTGAAGCGGGGTCAGGGAGGTGATGGCCCGGAAATGCTCGTGGAAGGAGGACACGCTCATACCGGCGGCCTCCGCCAGTTGCTCCACTCCAAGCGCCCTCGAGAAGTTGTCACGGATGAGTGCCACCGCGCGCGCCACGCGGTGCGCCCGGCTGTCGGTGACGCCGAGATTGCGGATGTCGCCGCCATGCCGCCCGGAAAGCAACCAGAAGTGTAGTTCGCGAATCAACTGCGGCTGCAGAATGGGCACGGACGCAGGCCGGTCGAGGAGCCGCATCAGCCGCAAGGCCGCGTCGGCAACCTCCGCTTCGGTCGGATCAACGCGCACGGCCGCGCCGGTGGCAGGCGGCGCGGGTCCCATTTCGACGAGCAGGCTCTCTATCACCGAGGGATCAAGATCAATGACGACCGAGAAGTAGGGAACACTGATATTTGCCCGCGTGATCTGGCTGACCGTCGGCACGTCCGCGGTTATCAGGAGCGACTCACCGACGCCAAAGTCAAATGTATTGCTGCCCACCATCACCCTTTTGGTGCCCTGCAGCACCATGGCGACCAGTGGCTTGTTGATGGCATATTGCAGCTCGGTCGGCGCGACCTGGCGAATGAACGTCAGGCCGGGAATGGGCGTGACAGCAATGCCGTTCTCATCGGCATGTGCGTCCGCATAGCGACGCACGATATCGAGCAAGGTATAAGCCATGCGCGAAGGCTAACCCACCTCACCAGACGTTTCAATGACAAGCCCAGGAATGGGCAAGAACTTCCGACGTTCCGGCAAGTTCCGACTGCCTTCTGGATGCATAGGGAAAGGGCGACCGCAGGAGCCCGATCCCATGACCAGCGACTTCAATCTTCTTATCAACGGCAGCAGCCGCCCCGGCTCGACCGGCGAGAGCGAGCCGGTCCTCAACCCGGCGACGGGCGAGAGCATCGGCCGGGTCGCCTATGCCTCGTCCGAGGACCTGGACGAGGTCGTCGCTACGGCAGCCCGCGGCTTTCGCGAATGGCGGACGGTGTTGCCGTGGGAGCGTGGCCGGATCCTGAAAAAGGCCGCAGACATCTTGCGTGCTGACGTCGAGGCGGTGGCGCGCACGCTGACGCTCGAACAGGGCAAGCCACTCGACCAAGCTCGGGTCGAGGCCGAGCGATCGGCCGATTTCCTTGAATGGGGCGGCGAGCAGGCCCGGCGCATTGCCGACCGGGTCGTGGCGGGCCGCACACCGGGCAGTCGGATCGAGATCCAGAATCATCCGATCGGCGTGGTGGCGGCCTTCACGCCATGGAATTTCCCGATGGCGCTCGCGTCCAAGAAGTTCGCCGGCGCGCTGGGCGCGGGCTGCGCGATCATCTGCAAGCCGTCGCAGGAAACGCCCGGCTGCGTGCTGGCGATGGCCAGGGCGCTGCTCGAGGCGGGCGTGACGCCCGCGGCCATCGCGGTCATCTTCGGCCACGCGGGCCCAATTTCCGACCATCTCATCGCCGCGCCCGAAATCGCCAAGGTCACCTTCACCGGCTCGATCCCGATCGGCAAGCGGCTCGCCGCGGTTGCGGGCGCCATGGTCAAGCCGATCACGATGGAGCTGGGCGGGCACGCGCCCGTGATCGTGTGCGGCGACGTCGATCCCGAGCAGGCCGCCGATGTTCTGGCCCGCGCCAAGTTCACCAACGCCGGCCAGATCTGCCTCTGCCCCTCGCGCTTCTTCGTCGAGGAGAGCATCCGCGAGCGCTTCACCGCCCGCTTCGTCGCCCATGCCGAGGCCTTGCGCGTGGGCGACGGGATGGACCCAGCGACCGAAATGGGACCGCTCGCCAACGCGCGGCGGCTCGAAGTGATCGCGCAGCTCGTCGAGGATGCGCGCGAACGCGGCGCATCCATCCTCACCGGCGGCGAGCGCCTGGGCAATCGCGGCTTCTTCTATGCGCCGACCGTGCTTGCCGGCGTGCCCGAGGAGGCGGCGATCCTCCATGAAGAGCCTTTCGGCCCGGTCGCGCCGATCCTGCCGTTCACCGACGAGGCGGAGATGCTCGAAAAGGCGAACGGGCTCGAGTTCGGCCCCGCCTCCTACGTCTTCACCAACGACGCGCGGCGGCAGCGGCGGCTCACTGAGGCACTTGAATTTGGCGTCGTCGGGGTAAACGGCCCGCTGACCCACTATCCGGAGGCCGCGCTGGGCGGCTGGAAGGAAAGTGGCATCGACACCGAGGGCGGGATCGAGATCCTCGACCCCTATCACCGGACCAAGCACGTCAGCATCCAATAGGCGCCGCAGCGTCTCGCAACCGAAGGTGCACTGCCATGGAAGACAATCCGTTCCTGCCGCTATCCTTCATCGCCGGCCCGGCAATCCTGACCAACGCTTGCGCGATCATGCAGAACGGCACGACCATGCGCTACAATCTTGCCATCGCGCAGTGGCGCGAGTTCAGGGTTTCGCTGGCCGCACGCGACAATCGTCTGTCGCTGGAATATGCGGACCCCGCGACGGCTGTGGGGCTCGCCGAGTGGCGAATCCGCCTCCAACTGCTCAGCCTCAATCTCCTGAATGCTGCGGTCGCGCTGTTCGCGGCGACTACCGTCCTGGGACTCGTCGGCGCGTTTCTTGCTGGGGTGCGGGATTTCCCGGCCGCCTCGGTGAGCCAGGCGATGATGGCCGCGGGCGGCACTGGCCTGCTGTTCCTGCTAGCCGCGACCGTGTCGATCTTCCTCGAAAGCGCCTGCGGCAGAGCCATGCTCGGCCTGCACCTGCAGCCTGGTAATGACCTTCTTCGCGCCGCTCAAGAAACGGAACTCAGCCATGACACCTGAATCCATCGCCCCGCTAACCCCCATTGACTCGCCACTGTTCGGTGCGAGCTTTGTCGATGCGCAGATGCGCGAAGTCTTCGATGCTAGGTCTTTTGGGCAACGCTGCGTAGAGGTCGAGGTCGCGCTAGCCCGGGTCGAATCGCGCCTCGGCGTCATCCCGGACACGGCCGCCGGCGGCATTGCCGCGGCGGCGCAGGCATTCCGCTTCGATTGGGAGCGGCTCCGCCGTGCAACCGAGATCGTCGGCTATCCCATCCTTCCGATCGTGGAGCAGCTCGCCGACGCCGCCGGCGAGTCGGGACGCTACCTGCACTGGGGCGCGACCACCCAGGACATCATGGACACGGCGACGGTCCTGCAGGTCCGTGCGGCCATCGATGTCATCGAAACGCGCGTCGACGAGACGATCGAGGCGCTTCGTCGCCTGGCGGAGCTCCATCGCGATACGCCGATGGCGGGGCGCACCCATCTCCAGCACGCGCTGCCCATCACCTTCGGCTACAAGGCGGCGGTCTGGCTTTCGGCGCTCGAGCGCCATCGCGAGCGCATCGCTCAGATGAAACCGCGCATCCTCGTGGTCGAGTTCTCCGGTGCGTCCGGGACCCTGGCGTCGCTCGGCGACAGGGGCCTGGCCGTGCAGGCGGAGCTGGCCCGCGAACTCGGCCTTGGGGTGCCGTCAATCACCTGGCACTCCTGCCGTGACGGCTTCGCGGAGGCAGTCCAACTCCTCGGCCTCATCACGGGAAGCCTGGCCAAGATCGCCACTGACGTCTCGATCATGATGACGACCGAGATCGGCGAGGTGGCCGAGCCCTTCGTCCGGCACCGCGGCGCCTCGAGCACGATGCCGCAGAAGCGCAACCCGGTCTCCTGCGAGCTGATCATCGCGGCGGCGAAGATGGTGCGCCAGCATGCCGGGCTCATGCTCGACGCCATGGTGCACGACTTCGAGCGCGCGACGGGACCCTGGCACCTCGAATGGGCGGCGGTGCCCGAGAGCTTCGCGCTCGCGTCGGGTGCGCTGGCGCAGGCCTCGTTCATGCTGTCCGGGCTCGAGGTCCATTCCGATCGGATGCGCGACAACCTTGCCGTCTCGCGCGGGCTTATCGTCGCCGAGGCGGTGATGATGGCGCTTGCGCCGATCACGGGGCGTCAGGCGGCACACGACCTGGTCTATGCGGGGTGCCGCGAGGCCGCGGAAACCGGAAAGCCGCTCTTCGACGTGCTGGCGAGAGTCCAGGATGTCGCCACTCCGCTAGGGCTGGAAAGGCTCCGGGAACTGACCGACCCGGCCAACTATCTCGGCTCGGCCGGAGAAATGGTCGACCGGGTGCTCGGCGTCGCGCGGGTGCCGGCGTAGAAACAGGCAAGAATAGCCCACTATCCGGCAACACGGGCTGGGTGCGATCGCCGAAAGTGCCGGTGGGCACAATGCTCACCAGCAAGGAGGCAAAAAATGACCACCGTCTCGATCGTCACCGGCGGCAGCCGTGGCCTGGGCCGCAACACCGCCATCAGCATCGCCCGCCACGGCGGCGATGTCATCCTCACCTATCGCAGCGGCGCCGAGGGTGCGCAGGCCGTGGTGGCCGAGATCGAAGGCATGGGCCGCAAGGCGGTCGCGCTGCAGCTCGATGTCGGCGACATCGCCGCTTTCCCGGCGTTTGTCGAAAGCGTTCGCTCGGCACTCCGGTCCTGGGGCCGCGACAGCTTCAACCACCTCGTCAACAATGCCGGTCACGGCGAGATGACGCCGTTCGCCGACACCACCGAGGCGCAGTTCGACACTCTGTTCAACGTTCACGTCAAGGGCGTGTTCTTCCTCACGCAGGCACTCCTGCCGCTGCTCGCCGATGGCGGTCGCATCGTGAACTTCTCGTCGGGCCTGACCCGCATCTCCTATCCGGGCTTCTCGGCCTATTCCGCCGCGAAGGGGGCGGTCGAGATCCTGACGCTCTACATGGCCAAGGAACTGGGCAGCCGCGGCATCACCGCGAACACGATCGCGCCGGGCGCGATCGAGACCGACTTTCTCGGCGGCGCGGTGCGCGACACGCCCGAGTACAACGAGGCGTTCGCCAACATGATCGCGCTCGGCCGCGTTGGGGTGCCCGACGATATCGGTCCGGCGGTCGCCAGCCTGCTCGGCCCCGACAACCGCTGGGTCACGGCGCAGCGGATCGAAGTGTCGGGCGGCCAGAACATCTGATCGCGGCCAGCCCCACGGGCCCAATGGCCCGGGTCGAGGAAGGCCGCTGATCCCGACGCAGCGGCCTTCATCCCTCCCGAAGGAAGTAGCGATGTCCGAGATGATCATCCACGCACCGGACGCAGTCTTCGAGGCCGCGGCGCGACGCCACGCCCTCGTCATGGCAGCGCTGCTGAACGCCGACGGCTCCGGTCGAACCGTGAACTCCCTCGACCCTAGCCCCGTGGAGGGGGCCGGCATCTTCACGCATATGAAGAGCGACTTGCGCCAGAGCTTCTACGACAAGGGCCCGATGAGACGGTTGCCGCGCGCTCAGGATCTCATCGGCGCGGTGGGCTTTCTTCTCTCCGAGGGAGCGGCGTTGGTGAGCGCCATCACCTGGCCGTCACTGGCGGGTTCGGGGTCTAGGGCGCCTGAGCGGCGCAGCGAGCCCACGGAGCGGAGCAGAACTTGAACCCTTCTTTGCTTCGTCCAGCGCGTCCCGGCGGCGGCAACCAAGTTGCCTCGCCGGGCCTTTGGCAATCTGGGCTGTTCCTGCCTCACACAATTGGCCAGTCTCTCGAGCCGCCGCGCAAAAATGGTTCCCTCTGACAACCCACGGGCCGTCGCGGAGTGAGAGCCTAGATGCGATTGAAGGGAAGCGTGTGGAACATTTTTCCAGTAGCGGCGAACACGGCGTTGGCGACAGCAGCTGGGGCTGGCACGCCACCCGGCTCGCCCGCTCCAGTGGGTGATGCGACGGACGGCACGATGTGCACCTCGATTTCGGGCATCTCGTCGATGCGCAGCACCTGAAAATCGTGGAAGTTTGATTGATCCACGGCGCCGCCGGTCATGGCGATCTCGCTATGCAGCGCGCTTCCGAGGGTAAAGGCAATGGAGCCCTCCATCTGTGCGCGGATTACATCGGGATTGACTGCAACGCCGCAATCGACCGCGCAGACGATGCGGTCGACCTTTACTTTGCCATTTTCGGCCACCGTAACCTCCGCCACTTGCGCGACAGGCGTCCAATAGGCGTAGGCAAGTGCTATACCGCGCCCTCTCCCGGGCGCCATCGGTTCGCCCCAGCCAGCCCGCTCCGCCGCGAGTTCCAGGACGCGCAGTTCGCGCGGATATTCGGCAAACATGCGCGGCTTGATCATCTCGGGGACCGAGAGCACATCGATCTGCTTCAGCCTGGGATCGCGGCCGAGCAACAAGCGACGGAACTCAAACGGGTCTCGGCCTGCGGCGCGTGCGACCTGATCGATAAATGTCTCGATGGCATATGTCTTGTTGTAGTTGCTCCGCCAGGTGGCCGCTGGTATCGCAACCCGAGCGTTATGTGACTCCACGAGGATGTTTGGGATGTCGTAGGACGTGGACGCGAGCCCCACCACTGACGTGAAGTCTACTCCATTGACTACGAAGCGCTCCGCATATTCGGGGGAATCTAAAAGCAGAGACTTGCCGACGATACGATGCGAGTAGGCAATCAAGTTGCCGTCCTCGTCGAGTCCCGCCGTCGCTCGGTGAAGATACATCGGCATGTAAACGCCGTTCTGAATCTCTTCTTCGCGTGTCCACTGCAACTTGACCGGAGCCCGACCCTTGATAGCTTTCACGATCTCGACCGCTTCCAACGCGGTTTCGTTGCGCCGCCCGAAGTGACCGCCGGCGAAAACCGAGTGGATCTCGATCTGTTCGGGTCGGAATCCGAGTGCATTCGACGCCTTCATCTGCAGCGAGGTGATATTGGCGTCTCCTGTCCAAATCTCGCAATGGTTTTCCGATAGACGTGCCACACAGGCGACAGGCTCGAGCGGAGCATGGGCTAGGATCGGGAATGAGTAGTCGGCCGTCACGATTCTTGCCGCACGCGCCAGTGCAGCTTCGACATCACCGTCGCGCCGGGCAACACTACCCTTCTGATCAAGCAGTCTTAGATGATCGTCAACGATCTCAGCCGTGCCTCGAAGCTCGGCATGCGTTTCGTCCCATTCGACGTTCAACTGCTCCCGACCTTTCAGAGCGGACCAAAACGAGTTGGCGAGCACCGCGACGCCCGTCGGGATGGCGACCACGTCGACGACACCCGCTACCTTTCGAGTTGCGGAATCGTCGAATGATCGCACGGTCGATCCGAAAAGTCGGGGATGCGCCACCACGGCGACAAGCATCCCGGGGAGCGTCACATCGATGCCATAGACCGCCGTACCATTCGTCTTTGCCGGGCTGTCGAGGCGCTTGACCGTACCGTCGTCCCTCCCGATCAGACGAAACCGCGACGGGCTCTTCAGGGGCACATCCTGAGGCACCGGAAGGGCCGCCGCCCGCTCGACCAGTTCACCGAATGCCGCACTACGGCCCGATGCCTTGTGCATCACCGTGCCGTTCTCCACCGAGATTTCCCTGGGTTCGACGCCCCATGTGCCAGCGGCCGCTGCCACCAGCATGGCACGAGCCGTCGCGCCGGCTTGTCGGTATTGGAGGAAGGAATTCTGCATGGAGTTGCTGCCACCTGTCGTCTGGATCCCGAAGGACAGGTTCCTGTAGAGTTCAACATTTGCGGGTGCGGGCTCCACCTTCACCTGCGACCAGTCAGCGTCCAGCTCCTCCGCGATCACAGTGGCAAGGCCGGTGAATATACCCATGCCGTGCTCGACGTGCTTAGAAATAATGGTGACGCTGTTGTCTGGTGCTACGCGAAGAAACGCGTTGAGACCGAAGGTCTCCTGCATTGCCCTTGAGTTGGAGAGGCCCCGCTGAGGCAGGCTCAAGCCGATAACGAGTCCGGCGCCGGCGAAAGCCGCGCCCTTGAGAACGCTTCTCCGCGTAGTCAGCGTGTTTATCTCACCGAGTTTTCCCATTATCTATCCTTCCGTCTGTTCACTCGACCCCAGCAAGATCTACTGCAATTTCGCTGACCGAGGTGCCTTGCATGTTGTCATTGATGACGAGACTGGCTCTCGAGGTAGCTGATGATTGCTGCTCGCTGCTCCGCGTTCGGGACGCCGACAGGCATCCGCGTCCCACGCACCAGTGCACTCGGTGCGGCGAGGAAGCTATCGAGCGATTGAGCGTCCCAGTTGATGCCAGAGGACCGCATTGCGCTCGAATAGTTGGCCCCATCCACACGGCCGGCGGCGCGGCCGAAGATGCCGGACAGATGCGGACCGTTTCTGTTCTGACCTTCTTCCAAGCTGTGACAGGAGGTGCAGCGCTGCTGGAACAGGCGCTCTCCATCTGCGTCCCGAGCATGAACCGGCAAAGAGCAGAGAGAACTCGCCGTCAACAGAAGCAATACCACCGAGGTGCGTCTCACGCTCTTGGAGTAGCTTGTCGTTGGATCGATCTTGCCATGAGCGACCATTGTTCAGCCCTTAAGGGTGCGGGCAGTCAGATGGATGGCAGCACGGATACGCTGATAGGTTCCACAGCGGCATATGTTGCCGCGCATCGCATCATCGATGTCAGCGTCCGTGGGATGCGGCGTCTTTTCCAGGAGAGCGATAGCGGCCATGATCTGCCCCGATTGGCAGTAACCGCACTGCACGACATCGAGTGCAATCCATGCCTTGTGCACTGCCTCAGCTAGAGCTCCGGATGCGCCTTCAATTGTTGTAATGCTGGCGCCTCGAACGTCGCCAATGGCAACGGTGCAGGATCGCATAGGGTTGCCATCGACATGAACAGTGCAAGCGCCGCAAAGCCCTGCGCCGCAGCCGAACTTCGTTCCAGTAAGACCCGCCGTCTCACGAATGACCCAAAGCAACGGTGTTTCAGGGTCGACGTCAAAAGAAGCACTTTCGCCATTGAGCGTCAGAGTAGTTGCCATCATGCCTCCAGAAACCATATATATTTTGTCCGGCGGCGCGCCGTGGAGCCCGAATTCGCGGGCATGCCCGTGCGAGGCGACGGCGATATCCCAGCCCACGCTGAGCTGTTCGGCGCTCGCCTTGATCGAACTAGGTGAAGAATAGGAAGCTTCGGCGTCGTGGTATTTGAAGAATCGGACATCCGGCACGGGGTATCGGTTCCCAGCGGGCCATTGGGGCGCTATATCGAGCGCATCTTCACGATCGTCCCAGAGGGAGGTGAGCGGCGCCTGGTTGACCTGCCGCAGGGATTTTCCGATATCATCTTCCGTGCGTTTGGCGATGGCGCATCAGGCATTGCCAAAGGCGATATCCATGCTGTCGGCGCGCAGCCACAGGCCTTCGACATCCCTGACCCGGACGTGTCGGCAACTCTCGTCGTACGCTTTCGGCCAGGCGCGGCACATCTCTTCTTTCGTGTGCCTATGAACGAACTGACTGACAGTGTGGTCCCACTTCAGGAACTCTGGGGAACCGCCGGCAGCGAACTACTTGACCGCCTCATGGAGACTCCAGCCACAGCAACCTGGCTGAACGTGGTCGAAAATGCGCTGAATGCTCAACTCGAACAAGCTGAAGCACTCAGAACGTCCTCCGTGCCGGTTGCCGCTTTGGCGGCCGAGACTATCGCTCGTTCTTCTGAAGCTCAGAGCGTGCATGCCGTAGCCAAACAGCTCGGGTTGAGCGAACGGCAACTTCTTCGCCGATTCCAGGAGGCCATCGGTCTCGGGCCGAAGCAATACGCACGGATTGCGCGTTTTCAACGCGCTATACTGATCGCGAGTAAGTCCGACAGTCCGCGGTGGGCTGAACTTTCCGTGGAGGCCGGGTACTGCGATCAGGCGCATTTGATTTATGATTGCCAGAAGCTCACAGGAATGAGTCCAATCCAGTTCATGTCAGTCTGGAAATGCGGTCGGCATGGCGGAGTTCGTTAGATTTCCGCTTGCTCGGCATCCGGTACGGACCGGGCGGTTTCTTTCATCGAACGGTCGAGATGCTCAACGTTAGCCGAGCGATGACGTGGTTGCCATCGGCGCCGAACGAACCGGCTTTCAGTTGCGTGACTTTCATTCTGGACGACGCTGCCGGTGCACAGGTTCATGCGCTCGCAGTATCTTTTCTGGTAGAATGCTCCGGCAGTGATGGCGAACAGCGCTATTACGCAAGCGATGCTGCCGAGCGCATCGCCGGGTCCCTGGCCGAGCTTGCGCTCGAGGACGGGCGTGACGCCGAGCAGGCCAAGCCAATTGCGCTGGGGGGCACGCTCGCCCAGGAAAACGCCCGCAAGGGCGGCAGTCAGGAGCAATTGCAGCCCGACGATGAGCGCGGTGACGCCCGCCTCGACGCCAAGCGAGATGCCCACGAAGACGCCGCCGAGATAGATCCCGTGCACCAGCAGCCCGGCCACGGCGTAGTGGCCAAGATCGGCAGGGCGGGTTGGCCATGGTGCGCGTGTCGGTAGCGCGACGAGCACCAGTAGTACGGCGGCAAGCGCATAGCGCAGCGTCAGGACAGTGAGCGGGCCGGCGTGCGGCAGGCCGAGCCGCGCCCCAATGAATCCGGTGCTCCACAGCACCACAAACATTGCAGGAACGGCGAAGTGCGCGGGCAGCATGGAAGCCCGAGACGGCGCCAACCGCGATGGGCGTCGTGGGTCCATGCCTACCTCTCCCTCCTCGCACGAAGCGGCACGTCCTTGGCGGATCCGGGCCGTGACCAAAGCACGTCCGCCGCCCCACAGTCGCGGAGATCCATCATGCCGCCGCAGGCTGCTTGAGGTCTCGGGCAAAGTGCGCCGGGGAACGTCCGACCTGCCGTGAAAAGGCGACACTGAAGGCGCTGCCCGATCCGTAGCCGACCTTCGCCGCGATTTCATCAACAGTGCCTTGGCCCTCGCGCAGGTACTTCTTGGCAAGCGCCATGCGCCAGGTCTTCAAGTATTCCATCGGCGGCAAGCCGACGACCCTGCTGAATCGCGTGAAGAAAGCGGAACGTGACAGACCCGCTTCGCGCGCCAGTTCCACGACGCTCCAGCCCCGCTCGGGGGCCGCGTGCATGCAGCGCAGCGCTTCGGCCAGCCTGGGATCGGCCAGGCCGCGGAGCAGGCTGGCGGCGCCGGCCGCTTCGGAGGTGGATCGCAACGCTTCGATCAGCAGCACTTGGAGGAGATGCTCCAGCACGACATCGCGTGCGGGTCTGTCTGCGCGAGCCTCGCTGCGGAGGAGGCGCGTCAGATCTGCCAGACGGCTTTCACCCCGGACGATCACGAGCTCGGGGAGAAGCGAGACGAGGAGATCGGCATCGGGCGATCCGAAGCGACAATAGCCGACCAGCATTTGAACGGCGGCCGGCCCCTCCGAATATCCGAGGCGAAAGCTTCCATCTTCTCCGGGCAGCGGCTGGGTCTGCAGCCCGTCGGGCGGCGGCGGATCCAGGCTCGACATCGTGACCACAGAAGCCGCCGGGACCAGGACAAAATCGTCGGCGCGCAACTCGATCGGCGCCTTAGCGCCAACCTCCAGGCGGGTCCGCCCGGCCAGGAGCATGCAGTAATAGACCTGATCGATTTCGGTACGTCGCACACGCCACGGGCCGGCCCCCTCCACCAGCTTCGAATAGGCCGCTTGCGGGCGCAGCAGAGCGATCATCTCGGATAAGGGATCGGCCATGTTCGGACTATCTCTAACGAGATCGGGATTATCTATGATAGAAAGTTCACTCACGTATGTCGATACTCGGGCCGTCCAATTTCGACAGGATGACCAGACATGAACGCCGTGATGATCACAGGATGCTCCTCGGGCTTCGGCCGGGAGACGGCCGAGCACTTCCTCCGCCAGGGCTGGAGCGTCGTGGCCACCATGCGCACTCCGCGTGAGGACATATTGCCGGCCTCCGATCGGCTGCGCCTGCTTCCCCTCGACGTGACCGACCGGGACTCCATCGCCGCCGCGGTGGAAGCGGCCGGGAAAATCGACGCCCTCGTCAACAATGCCGGAATCGGATGGATGGCCCCGCTGGAAGGGACCCCCGAGGAGACGATCTGCAACATCTTCGAGACCAACACGTTCGGCACGATGGAGATGGTTCGCGCCGTGGTGCCGCAGATGCGGGAGCGCGGCGCCGGAACCATCGTGAACGTCTCCTCCAGCACTACGCTGAAACCACTTCCGCTGCTGCCCGTCCATACAGCCAGCAAGGCGGCGGTGAATGCGTTCACCGAGTGCCTCGCGCTGGAGCTCGAGCCGTTCGGCATCCGCGTCCGGCTGGTGCTGCCCGGCCAGGCCCCGGGGACCCGTTTCGCGACGAACGCGCAGGCCAAGATGGCGGAGGCCGGAGCTATTCCCGAACCCTATCGCCCGCTGGCCGAGCGTGTCTTCGCCGCCCATGCGGAGGCGGCCAATCGCCAGGTTACTGAGCCCCACGACGTCGTTGCCGCGATCTGGCGCGCCGTCACGGAGCCCGAGTGCCCCTTGCGCCTGCCCGCGGGCGCCGATGCGGTCGCGCTGGCGGCCTGAGTCGCGCCCGTCATCAAGGCGAATCCGCCCTAACGGGCAGGCACTAGATTGACTCCAAGGCGTTCGAGGAACAATCGACTATCATACTGCACCCATTCTTCGATCAGAGTTTCATCGGGAGCATAGCGAAATACATTGTTAATCTTATAGAAGACAGGCTTCCCGTGGGGTTGAACCGTTCCAATCGGCGAAGCTGTAAAGGGGCGGACAAAGACGCCCGAGAAGGTTGTCCTGGCGGCGAGATAGTCTCCGCCATCTGAAAAGATCTGTTGCCGAGTCACAGCAAAGTCATCGAATGCAGCGCGGCATGCTGCGAAATAATCCCAGAGCTGCTCCCGCGTCAGAATGCTCCCATCTGGTGCGTGGAAACGAAAATCGGGATGGAAGTATCTTGCCAACGCCGCCTGGTTCTCGCGGGCAATGCCAATCTCGCCGATACGTATGAGTTCGCGCGCGCGATGGGACAGATTGGCGTCATCTGCTCGGAGGTTCGTCTCGGGCCTGTTATCGAACACGATCTCATCCTTTCTTCGGGGCCTGGCTTCTTGCTGGACTGGAGCTTTGACGGCTTCGGCTGCAGCGGAATTGCCGGCCAGTAGGAAAAGATCGATGCCGCTGCCCATGACGGCGCCTGTTCTCACAAATTCGCAGCGGTTAAGATTTAGATCTCTCTGTTGCATGTGGCTGC